>Ga0315914_1001119_pt1 | contig 38812 bp, 23 predicted proteins | sample MpolenodulesMG_FD_203920 | JGI IMG/M metagenome (GOLD analysis project Ga0315914, IMG submission 203920) | Medicago polymorpha root nodule microbial communities from Los Angeles, California, United States - elongated nodules | ecosystem: Host-associated > Plants > Roots > Nodule | place: USA...
TGGCAGCTGTAAATTGTATTCTTAATCCAACCACTAATTTACTTGGGATTTGGCAATTAGTTGTCTTGATGTGATCTTCATGTAATACCGCACCCAAGGCAAACTTGGTTGAATTTCATTATTAAACGGTGAATGCTTTGGTCAGGCCAACTGGAAATTTCTTAAACAATTTTAAGTAATTCCCATGAGCTATTCATCTAGTCTACATGTTAAGTAATTTCTTAAACTGGAAATTTCTTAAACAATTTCTTAAACAATTTTGTGTGAAAAGGAATTAATTGATTTGTAATGGTTTGGTTCGGTTCGGTTCGGTCCGTAACAATTAATTACGGTTAACAACGGGTGAAACCATTGCAGGATATGATTGAATGTGAGCTGTTTTACATGTTCCCTCTTTTAATTTAAATAAATCTGAACCACTTATTTAATCTATTGGTGTTTTTCTCGTGGTTCACCGGTGAGGGACCTAATTGGACCTTCACCCTAGAATCCACCGGTTAATAATAGTTATTAATGAAACAAAAATACTTGTACAAACTATCAAAATAATTCCATCCCAAAAATATTCTAGTAAGAACAAGACGTAAAAATATTTCCTCTAAAAAAATAGTAAAACTATTTAAATATATAAGAATTATAAGAAAAATGCTAACATGTCATTTGTTAATTTAATCTCAAAACTTTTGCAGTCAATTTGTTAAAAGAACAAAAAATGTTATTTTCGAAGAAAAAACTTTTTAAATTCTTTAGCATCTGCCTTGGCACATGTGAGCAAGACTCAAATTATAATTCAATACAGTTTCAAATTTTTATTGGTCAAAAATATAAAAATAAATAAAATGTAAATTTATTCATGAATCATATCAATGTAACCAATATCGGGGGAACCGAGTTGTCTAGAAGTGTAGGAAGCACCTAGTGGCATTAGTGCCCATTTGTATTGTTGGTACGTATGCCATGAGGTTGACCTTCGGTAGGTATTTTGCTTTGTTTTTTGGTGGAAGTACAATAATAGGAAGTTACTTTACTTCATTCAAAATTTAAAAAAAAAATAGAAAATAATGATAATTCACGACACAAGTCAACTATGAGCAACCCTGTTTTTGATCTCCTAAAAAACCTTACACAAAATTAGGTTATAAAATCTTGTTATTAATTAACTCATTGCCAACTTAGTCTTTCAAAAACTAAACTTATAACCAACTTATAGGTTGATCCACTTAATAGGAAATCAATTTAAATACCACTAGGATTTGAGTTTAAATCACATTGTCGATGTGAAGATCTTGTTAGTGGAAAATATACAAGTATATATAAAGAATAACTGATATGTTACGTTTTTTTTTAAAGGAGCTGATATGTTACATATCCACTTCTCTTTGTTAAATAGAGTCTTCAATTTCTTTGTAGCTCAAGGAATTGGTCACTAGAATACTTCGAGTCACCCAATAACAAAATAGAACCAGCATTGACAGAAAATGGGAGAACAAAAAACCTCCTTACAATTGTACAAAAATAACGAAGTTAATTTCTGTATTAGCAACCACTACCCTTTCTTTACAAAAACCATTATCTTTATTTTAATTCCTTTATGTTTGCTATTTTGTTTGAAAAAATTGAGGATTGAAAGGCCTTCAGCAAATCCTAAACCAAGAGTCTGAACCCTCTTGCATCAGATTTCACTCATCAGCTTGAATCATCTACAGTTGATGAAAAACACAACAGCCTCTAGAACTGCTGGATCTCAGGAGTGAAACTTTCTCTCTAGATTTAACAATTCTAGAGGCTGTTACACCGTGCTACTGTCTGATGAGGATCCAATTTGAACCATAAAAGGGAACAGATAAACAAAGTACATAAACACTGAATCTGGTTCACTGAGCATAACAGAATTCATGTTATCAACAAAGCTATGACCCCTTGATCAGCACCAAATGACTACTTTGATGCGCCAACTATAAGAAAGGAAAACAAAGCATAAAACTAAAATAAAGTGACCAAGAGAGAGGAAAAGTTCGCTCACGCTACTAGCCCGCAACTAAGATAACCACCAACCAATTAACAAACAGATATGTTGATTCTAAATAATATTTTGTTGGCTATGGACATAATTAAATCTCCAAACTGAACACCAGATGAACAAGGTGTCCACAATCATTCATAATAGATGGGAAGTAGTTAACCAGCTGCTTGAAAATCACCAAAATCATCATCTACTACATCCTGTGTGCTTTGATTTTCAGGAGATTTTTCGTGTTCTGTTTCTTCTTTAACTATTTTAGAGGTCTCAACTTCAGTGCTTTTCTCAAGGCTTAATTTTGTAGGTGAGTCTGTTGGAGACTTCTGCGGGGTAACAGGTGAACCTGGTGACGGGGGAGGTGGCGGTAACTTAATACATGGTACAGATTCTTTTCTGTCACTCTTTTCTTCCGAGGAGTTGTTTGCACCCTGCTCAAAAAACTTGGACTTCACATTGCCGCCACTTCTCTGCATACAATGAATAGGATAGTATAGAGATCGTGATGCCGTGAAAAAGAAAAGAAATTTTTTCATGCACAACAGAAAATGCAGATTTGCATACATTGTTCTTGATTTGCAGCACAAGAGTCTCCCCTTCTTTCAAACTGTAATCAACTGAGGAGCTTTGCTGGTAATGTTGTTCCATCTCTTCTGCAGTTTTCTTTTTGTCCAGGTATCTTCAAAACAGTTTAGGAAAAACATGATTTCCGTTTGGAAAAAAATAAAAAGAAGCAGTATAATGAGATAGATAATAAAATTTTTGTAAATCCAAAATATGCTAGAGATGGAAGGATACTTCATATGATCGTGCAAGGCAGCTTGGAAGTCATAAGCCTCTGTTCTTTCTCGGAATCCTATGCCAATAAATGCATGTCGAAGGCGACCACCTGCATCATTATCCAGTAACAAAGACCAAACTTCATAGTTAATAAGAAATAGAGTGCAGAACAAAGACAAATATTACTATATAATATGGGAGCAAAATTCAACAGTCTTTCCAAAGCCACTCGGCATTAAAGCAACAAAGAATCACTTCACCATGTATCAATGTAGATTACCCTAAATATGATATTTGGTTCCATAAAGTGTAAACTCAGTGGTAAGAGGTTGAGATTGTAACCTCAAGGGACGAAGTTCAAATCCCTTCGGAGACAGTTGCAAAATGGTATTTTGGGTCACTTTAATTAATTAATTAATGAATTAATAATTATTTCCCCTTTCCCTGATATTTTTTAAAATATTGGTATGATAATATTCCATCAGTGTTAATTGCTATTTTGACACAATTTGCTCAAAAACATAAAAGATCATGATGTTAGTAATTTCTATGATTGTTAAAGATCACAATTTGTCTCAAGTCTCAAATAAAGAATGACTTTGATATTAGATGTGTCCTGAAATTTTTGTTCATGTTTATTCACACATTCAGAATGACTAAAAACAGGATTTCCTATATCAATCTCGAATAAATAATCATTTTGATAATGTATCCTTCTAGTATTTTTGTTCTCATCTAGTGTTAGTTTCGAAAATTCAAGGATTACCAAAATAAAGAAATATCACATATCTACTACGGATGACATTTAAGGATTACTAAAATAATGAAATATCACATAAATCAGATATATGATTGAAAGTGGAATTCTAAAGCATTTACAAACAAGCCAAATTATTGATGATGACATAATAAACACTCAACAACTAAAATCTATATGCTTCAAACCGGCTAAATTCCATTATATTTTGTTCAAGGTGGAACAGAAACTAATTTAAGAAAAATGCTCACAGCATTGTGGGAGATTTTTGGAACTAAACCAAACAGGTTGTAGTTGTTTTATCGCATCCCTTACCCTGCTAACTCATACATGAGTATTGAGTAATAAGATGATCAAGGGAAAACGAGTACTAGTATGAATAATGTAGATAAAACATCTCACCTATGTTTTCTTCTATGCGAAGAACAAAATATCTGCAGAATACAAGTAAAATTATTTAAGCATCCTAAAGTACAAAAAGGAATAATAACAACTAAAATCTATAAACAGTTATGGAAAATAACCTGCTGCTGTCAATAACAGCTTCCACGGGATGTGGCTCTCCATTTCTTAAAAAAGCTCGAGCATATAATTCACCTAGTTAAATATATTTCATTTAAGTAATAAAATTTTAAAAACAATTAACTGTATAATCTAATTAAGGCAGATTCATTATGACTTTTACCTGTGTTCTTATCTTCTAGTTTTATGATGCATTCTTCTCCCTTGCTAACAACTTTCAATATCCCTTCCCATGCCCATTTGTTTACATCCCATTCATCAGCCCTGAAATGAACTTCACAGATATAAATGCTGAGCAATTACACACATAGCAGAAACAGCAAGTAAAAAAAAAAAAAACAAGTTCATAAACCGGAAGAAGTGGAAAATCAATCCCATTACAAAGAACACAGTTCCACAAAGCTTGTGAAGGTCGCAAAATAATCAAAAGTAAAGAAAATGCATTAAAAGTAAAGAGGACACACAGTGTCAGTGTAAACTAGTTTAGTAGTTATTTTAAAGAAGTGGTTGTAATATACATGGCAATATGGTGGTTTCTTATTGGACGATGGTGTAAAACCATTTTACACCGTCAATGCATATTCATTAAAATCATGCATTGAACAGAACACACTTCCATCATGAACATTAATAACATCAACACCATGCTTAAGATGAACAAACAAGATCATAAGCTGTAATTTGCATTTGATCACAAACCTGTAAGAAGCTGCACTCATTCTCGGAGGTATCTGCATAGAACAGTAGAATCACATTAGCTTGACACCAAAAAAATAAAATTCAAACCCCATCTCATCACTAACATTAAATTCAAATTTTTAATTTTTAGGTGCCACAATAATTTTTGGGCAAGATTAAATATTGATTTTGGGCACTACCATTGTCAATTGAATTAATCAAAATCAAAATTCGAATTTCCATTTTTCTATCACATACTATTGTCAATATCAAATTTTGAAACAAGCCCATGAACAAAAACACGCAAGACTTACTATGTAGACGTAACACTCGGGAACTTGAAAAAGAACGAGTTCTATGGGTTCAGTGTCTTCAATTTCGTTACCAATTTTCTGAATGTCGGGTTTGTTCTCCTCCTTTTCCATGATCCGGAAACAGAGAAAGATTGCGAATTTGATGGAAGGTGAATGGTATGAACAAGAAAAGCGATCTGGGTCTTCTGAAGATGAAGATACGAATTTGGGGAAGAAATTTGACAATGAGGAATCGAATTTCGGGGATTAGGGTTTGGTAGATTTTGGTTGAAGAGAGAAGGAAGCTGCACCGAAGCGATTCTGGATCAAAACAATAACCACCGTCTGATTTGAACACCTTTGGGATCTGACGGTCTCAAATTGAAGGATTGGTTCATAGATTGGGACAGTGGAGTGATGATTGCTTTGGTTTCAAGTTAGTCAAATACACCTAGAATAACAAAACAAAGAAAAATATGATAATCTATAGTAATAGGCTTAGATAAGACGGAATATGCCCTATAAAATTTGGAGTTCCGTATTCTTTTTTCCATGAACAAAATAGTTTACATGAGTTGGATTTCGGAGGTTTACATGGTTACAATTAATATGACTTTAAAAATAAAAAAACAAATTGATCATACGTAGTTATAAATCAGTATCAATCACTAAAGCAGTTATCATATTTAAATCAGGAGTTGATCCTATGATCTTGCGAGTGAATGAACTTCATACGAATTAAGTCAATAATGATTGTCATTTGTAGTTTCATTATGACACAAGTAAACTCTCACCAAAAATAAAATGATAGAAGTAAATTTGTGTTCGGTAAAATATAATTGTGCAGGTATATAAAAAATAATTGTGCATTTCCTAAAACTTGGTAAAAAAAAAAAATTATTTTTTTTACAATATGCTCTCTATTATTAAGTAATATTATATGTGAAAATATTTTACATCATACTTTCACTAAAATATGTTTTTCTAAACACACTAAAAGATTTTAATGGAATGGATTACATTTATTTAAGATTAAAATAAAAGTGATTATGAAATAAAATTATTTCAACATTATTTTTTAAAAATTATATGAAGTAAAAGATTATTTTTAATTGGGAAAAATACCTTTTTTTATTAGGTTTTGATTGATATAAAAAGATTAAACAAACTTAAGTCAATTTTCAATAAAAAAAAAATCAACTTTCTATAAACATTTTAGTGTGCAATAACCTTTTGTATCAAATAATTTGTAACAAATGTCATCCATGTAATCCACTTTTTTATCTCTCATTTTATTACATTTATATATCTGTTTTTTACACTATTACATCACACATCACATTCCTCTCTTCCATATAGCTCTACTACATACCTCTATAAAACATATACCTTCTTAAAGCTTGTTAGATGGTTAGGATGATAGATACATGATATAATAAGCTATTATATATGTTTCAATCAAGTATTTGATAGTTCAGTAGAGTATTTATCTGTCATATTCCTTCTCTAGTTCAAATCTGCAAAAAGAAAAAAAAAATATACAGTTCCAATGTGGTTATAAAATAAGAAAATATGTCAATTTAAGCTTCAGAATTATACTTGTCACATGTTCACTAAAGAATAAATTGGGATATTAATACTCAAGGGAAGAGAAGTTCTGTCAGCAGAAATTTCTCTTCAAACAAAGTACAACATCATAGATTGAGTTCATTCATATTGTGTGTTTGGTCAAAAGATTGAAGCATTCTTTAGATCAGTTATCAACCTAGCTATCTACAAAAGTTCCCAGCAAATGTACAACCAAAGATTCACATTACATGTGAATATACAAAAATAAAAGTTTTTATAAGAAATCACCTAAAGATGAAGAACTGAATATAGAAATCCTCCTTCTCTTTCTAGTTTCTAAGATATCTTGTGAAACAGAAAATCTATCAAGTACAGATCTAAGAGCTTGATGAACCGATCCAGCAAGAAATTGTCGATACTCGGCATCTTCAAAATTCTGTTCTTTGCAGCTAATTATGACAAAGACATTCTTCATTCTACCTCCCAAAGTTGCAATCTCTGCCCTTATTATCATAAGATGAAGGGCATCAAGTGCTTTTCTTATATCAGACAATAAACCTGGTTTGTATTCACAACATAGTGATGCTCTAATTGAATAAGGGAAACCATTTAACCCACCTTCTTGTGATTCAACTCTTATCTCATCACTGTCTTTTGGAATAACTAACCCTTCACTTGCTTGTGCTGCATTTGTTTTCAGCTCTTTCAAATGTGTAATAACTTCAGCTAGTAAGGATGCTTTGTCCAACTGAGTTCAAAAAGTACACAAAATGTTAGATTCTGAAATATTAACATATATACCATGTTTGTTTGTGCAGATTTGGGTTTCATGATTCCAAGTATCAGTATAACTAAGTTGGACAGTTAATATTAACATCTTTTTCTAATACTATCAAACTCATACAGCTGAGCTCTTGCTACTCCAAAATTAAACTATTCTATTCCCTTCTTTTAGAAAAGAAAATTGAACTTTGTCCCTTGAAAACCAAAAGCTACATTACACAAAAAAGAAGAATCAAGACTTCAAAAGTGAGCAAAATGATATGGATCCCAAAATTTGGCCATTCACTATCTGATTTCAACTCCAATTGCTTCAACATCCACAAACACTTACTACATTTTGAAATGCATGCATAGCTTAAGACTTATAGTTAAAACTTAAAACTTCAGTATAAATGCACATCTATATATAGTCAAAGCTATATTCATTCATTCAAATGACCATAAAAGAGGGTCATCCCTTGTTCACCAAAAAAGGAAGAAAAAAAGGGTCATCCTTATATTCCCTATTAAAGTGTGTGAGTCTTAACAGGCACGACACTAACACTTTTGTTTATGTACTTCATAGGTCAATAATAATAATCATAAGTTATTCAACACTAAATACAAATTATATGTAAATTTTACAATAATTAAACATCAAAAATAATACTTTCCCCTCAAATATTTGAAGTTAATCATGACATAACTTGTTACTAACTAGTAATTCAAAATAAATAACAGAAGAAGTAAAAATAAATAAATGAATAAAATTGAACTAACCTTATTAGCACATGGAATAACACTACGAAGAGTATCAAGATGTGAATTAATTCTTGCTCTTCTCCTCCTCTCTGCTTCACTATGATTCTTCAAAGCTTCAATACTTCTCTCAGGTGAAACACCCTTTCTTTCCAATTTCACAGCTGCCTCCACAAGCTCTCCTTTTTCTCTATCCAAAACCAGTGAAGAAGATGAACCATGTCCATTTCCATTTACACCTTGAAAACAACCATCATTAATTCTACTTGAAGCAAAATCATCCATTTCCATTGGAAAAACAACACAGTTCAGAATATGGTTTTGGAGACAAGACACAAAGAAAGACAACGTTGTAAGAAGGTTGTTTTGTTTCTGTGTTTGGAATGGAACAAATTAAATAAAATTGAATGATGAAAAGAAAAAGGGATGTTGTTAATTTGTCATGTTGGGGTTGGAGTGTATTTGGAAAGTGAAGTGTGTGTCAGATATGATGATGATGATGATAGTGAGTTTGGTGAGATCCAGAGGCAGAGGGCAGAGAGTATTGCTTTTGCTGTTGATGATGATGTTGCTGCTTCTTCTGGTAAAGATTACCTCTTATAGTGGGGGACTACATCCACACACTTTCTTATATAGCAGACCTTCTTGTTTCCTTCCTTTTCACATTTATATTCACCCAAGTACATTTGCATTATATTAACTTCTTAGATAAGGTCTTGAGTTCGAGTTTTGTAAATGAAAAAAGTATAAATTGAAAGAATGATTACGTTAATAAATGGAAGTAGTTCTCTGACGAAGATTAATCATTAGTTAAATCTAATGATATTTTACGTCGATAGCCTGGTGACCAAAAATAAAATAAAACAAGTTCAATGATGTTGTTGTTCAAGGTGCATTAGTATTTGAAAATAGCTTCAATATTAATAACAGCCAAAGTTGATCTCTATTTGTTGGGGATTCTGGAGAGCACCTAGAATGGTTGTAGATTAAATGTTTAAGATCCTTGAGGTTTTGTTTGCGAGTTTAAAGCAGAAATGAGAGAAGAGTTTTGAAAGAAGGAAATAACAAATTGAAGAGATAGAGGACTTTGAAAAATGAGAGTTTAGAGGGATTTTTTTTTTCATAATTCAAAATCTCCGATATTTGAGAAACTAAAAAATTGTATTAGATGAAGATTTTGGAGAGTTTATATGAACTCTTCAAATTCTATGATATTATAATATTTTTAAAATTTAAAATATATTAAGTATGTGCGTTAATTTATCATTCTCTAAAAAAACACTAAAATATAACTTGAGTTTTGTTGACATTGTAACTCAAGTTTTTGTCTGTTAAAAATTCAAAATGAATCTAAATTCTGTTTTAATATAATCTTTCTTTTTCATACTCAGCCTCACACCTTTTCTCTCTTTATTATGTATAGTACCAACCTTTGATCGATCGAAGAGTCTTTAAAACAAAATAAAACTTGTTTTGTTTGTTAATACAAAATTTATTCTATTTAGTCAAACTTTGATTAATATTTTCATCAGTTTTAATTCATTTTTATACATTATTTTGTTGCTGAAAGTTTTAATACACGTTTTATATCTATGACTTTTTGCAAATGAAATATTCTAAGGACTAAGGAGAGATTTATTTTCCCATTATTCTAAGGAGAGATTTCATTGTCATATAACAAGTATAATGTCAATAAACTTTTTGTTTGTTTGTAGCTGGCCAATATTAGCTAACTGTTTTTATATCAGATTATTATGTTGGATTAGATTGGTTGATGAAAAAAAATGTTGTATACATATTTTGTAAACATTATGGTTTAGACAATTTTCATATGTTTTCCCGTTATTCCTTCCTTAAAAAAAAAATCTCATTATTCTTGTTATATCATTTCAAGATTTAAATAAAAACATTCAATGTCACTTATATGAAATGGTTCAAATCTCTTTAGCTTAATCGGAGATTTTGGTTTCAAATACAATTCTAAGAATGCAACAACTTTAAAAAATTTAAGGGTGTTTTTTCGCACATTATAGTCCTAATCGGTTGAGGCCATTACAAACTTGTAAAATTTGAATAGAATGCTGGTTAAAAATTATTTCAATGATATATTTATGTGTGAATGGTAATCATTAGATTTACTTAAATACTAAATAGTGCAAAATATTAATGCCATCCTTATATGAAATTGTCTCAAAATATTCACAAAATTTAGTAGTAGGTCGTCCATCAGTACTGAAATAGTCCTACTCAATTTAGTGGTCCATGTTTAGATTTGATTTACTATGTTCCAAAACTTTACCCTTAAGTAAACGAACACATGGTGAAACTAGATCAAACAGAAACTAAAATCATTCTTCAATACAAATATCTTGAGTGCAGAGTGCTGAAGATTTACTGTGTAATTATTTTGTCGTAATTAATATCACCAAATCAACCTTTTTTGAACTGGACAATATTTGGCCATACACATAAAAAAGAACCCTCATGAGTGGTGATTCATTTATTATGTTGAATAATGACAAGTGCATTTTTTGGCACATTTTGAGAGAATCTTATGCATGAGTCCAAAGTCTTTGAGGGATATAATTGGAGTAACTGTTTACCATTAATAATTCAATCAATGGTTTTAGGTTTGCATTAGCATTTAGAGACAGTAACTGGGATTCTTACTATTTAATTGTGTTTTGATTCACGGTGAGTTTTTGTTGAATCACAATAGCATCATATTTAATTTTGTTGTAGTATTGAAATATAAATTTTCACCAATTATATTGTTGATTCAAACATACGCTAAGTGTTTGTTTAGTATTGCATCAAGTGTATCATGATTTAGTCTGATTCAATGTGATAAAAATGCACGAAAATTATATTAAATGTATGTTTAAATTGACGGTGAAATTGACAAAATCACAATGAGCTTCTGTAGTTATCGACAAAGATCATACCTTTGAGCTATAACAAAATCATTGTGTTAATATGACTTTGTCAAATTCAAGCATATACAACCATAGAACTTTTTTTCTTCAAAAAAAAACTATAGAACTTTTTTTCTTAAAAAAAAAAACCATAGAACTTTTTTTTTTATGACTAACTTGGTTTTCTTTCTTACCACAATTTGTGTTGCGTCTATTCCGCGTCTGTAATTATTTCTGGATTCATACATAGAACATAGTGAGTTGTGGGGAAACGTGTTTAGGTTTTTCACATCATTTTTAATGACTAATTGTATTATTTAAGGTAGGCAAAAGCCAATTTTGAGTGGCAACCTTTAGGCTAAAGAGTCACCTAATCACTTTTTTAATAAACTAATTACCCCTATGCCCAATCATTTTCCTTTGACAATACAATAGTAATCCATTATCCACGTCAATGATGGTGACACAAAACGCAGTTTTATTTGAATAAAAGCCACTTAGATTCACACAACACAACTTTTATTTTTTACAATAATAATAGCACGAAGGTAGTATCCTTTTTCTTGCTTATCTTGATCCTTCTAGTGGTGGTCCTCACAACTTTCCACCAAGACAAAAAGGAATTTCAAGGTTGATAACTTTTGGTTCATTGTCCACGTTTTTGAAAAATTTCGTTTCATACAATTTTGCCGGTGAATTAAATTAAATTATCATATTAATTATAAAATATATTTTGTTATGTGGAAAGTTTAACAAGTCTTTTTTAAATTAAAACAAAAAAAAAATGCATTCCCAAAAGAAGTCAAGTATATTTTTTTTATTCTGTTGATAAGTAGAACTTAATTTAGCCTATATAATTGTTTGAATGTGCGATTTTTTTTAATAAAAAAGATAAATATTACTCCCTCCGTCACTCAATAGATAACATATTTGACAATATACATTATTGACTTAGCATATTTTGACCATATTTTCTACTAATTCACAAAGATAAATAATTTCATGTAAGATGTTGTTGGATTCGTCTCGATGAATATTTTTAAAATATGAAATTTTCATAATTTTTTTTAGCAGAGAATAGAAGATATCAAAGATAAAACATATGCATTGGTACGTGTGTCGGAGTCAACTAGGTCGGTCATCTAACATGAGACGAAGGGAGTATATATTCTTGTCGATGTACAAATGGGTTTGGATCTTCCTAGAGTCTAATTCGATCCAAGAAAACTGCTCTTTAGGCACCCTATTTTGGTGTCAACACCTCAAACTGACTATTTTACGTTTGACGGCGATTAATTGTCATTCCAAACTTATCATATATCACACATGGTTCATTTGTAATGCACTATTCACTCACCATCTTTGTACCCTGTTCCATCGAAAACCAAAAAAGTTCGATTTTTGTTTTTTTGCAAAAAAGTGTGTATCAAATCATCAAAGAAAGATTGCTACAAGGCATCTACATCAATTGGCGTTAAGAAATAAGTATTGCATATTTGAACTTGTTTACATTGTTATATTTTTCTGTCATTTTTTTGTATTCTAACATGACGACATAACCATAATTAAAAATCAGTCGCACAGACAATAATTAACAAACCCTAGGAGATAACATTAGAATCCTCGAAACAAACTCACGTAAGGAACATTTTGAAAGTCAATGGTCACCTTTGTATCTTTATAGTTTGGTAAAGGAACATAAATGGATATAGAGGTAACCATTGACTTTCATAAAAATTTACTCCTTCGCCCTTATGTTGTATCATTTACATTAAGAAAAGAAACATTGAATCATACAAGGGTGACACAATTTATGTCTTGTGTTCAATATAAAGGTAATTATACACATGATCATTATCACATATATGTTTCGTCAGATCACATAACATTCTCGTCACTTAGGTGACAGTGATGTATTGTTAGATGTCAATCATTGTTTGTAATATTAATTATATGATTTAATATTATTGTCAATGTCATCAGAACCTACACGTTCACACTCATATGACATCTAGGTGGGAGAAATAAATAAGGAAGTAGACTTATTTATAAAATATTAATCAAGATATATCCGCAATTAAATTAATAAGTATGATTTATCATTTAATTTACAAGCATAGAGAAACGTGGACCATCATAAGTGATGGTGTGTTTAATTGAAACGCGGCGCACCATAAGATATGATACACATAAATGAGTCTACAAATAGACTAGTTAGGACATTGAACGAAATACACACTTCACAAAGTTCAGAAAACCATGGTCGCACTCAAACCACAGTCTCTCAAAAGCTTAGTTCGATTTGGATAACACCGGTCATCTGATAAGTTATGTTTGTGTGGATTCGTAGAGACATCGTTGATCTGGGTTTTCTAGTGATCAGAAACGATTCAACGTCAAAGGTTCTGCATTTTGAAAGCTAAAAACCCATCAACAATTCATGATCATTCATATTGATCGAGAGAAGAGAAATGAAAAAATTTAAACTTCGTTGTGTTTATATATTTTACTCCCTTCAATCTCTATTATAAGAGAAAGTTCATGTCTTAGATCTATTCAATAAATGGTGTATCTAGCTCCTAATATATAATACATCATTTATTGAATGAACCTAAGAAGTAAATTTTTTCTTATAATGGAGACTGAGGTAGTGTCATTCACGGGTTCCCTTCAAGATTGTGCTTCTCTTGCAACAATGTTGTGTTCAAAACTCAGAAAGCGACGATTGAGGGTTGAGGAAGATGGTAGAATGCGAAGGAGACACATGTCAGAGGAAAGGGAAAAAAAATAATCAAGCACACAATGTATGTGTAATGATAGAAACACATAATTTTTAAGACATTTTCTTTGATGAGTTAAAATTCACACAAGTACCACTAAATTTATATGAGACCCACATAATTTTTAACTCATAAAAAAAATGTTAAAATACGCGTTGTCATCAGCATAATTCATCACACTAGTGTGATAGATGAATCTAATGGGGAACTTCTGACTCAATGGCTGTTCTTCGCTAGCCATGCGGGTATTAGTGGTTCCCATCCACCATAGTTTTTTTTATTCATTTTCCTTATTTAACCTAAAAAATTATGGCTAAATATTTGAATGCTCATGCCAATTTTTTTTGAATCCTCATGTTATTATTTGATTAAAAACAATGGTAATAAAATCTATAATGAAAGTATTAATTACAGTAGTTTTATAAAAATTGCATTATTTAGAGACATTTTTGTCATCTGATAAATATAATATTTTTTCATTTTCTTTATTTTTCTCATCAAAATTCAAATTGTTGAGAGTAGTTTCGTTTTCACCTAACCAAGCGCACGTTAGCACACTCACTTACTCACTCACTCACTCACTCACTCACTCACTGACTCACCTCTCTTTCATTTCCCAACAGCTACTTTCTTCTTCTTCCAACAATGGCGGCTACGACGTCGTTTTCTCCATCTATCTCTTCCACCTCCCAAATTCTTCAACCCAAAACCTTCATCACCACCAACAACCTCACACTCCAATCTTCTTCTTCCCAACTTCCCTTCAAAACCCTAACTCTTCACCGTCGCACCAGCATAGTCGCCTCATCCCTCGCCGCGCGTATGGTATCTGCGCCGCCGGCGACTAAGCTCCCCGCCTCACTCGATTTCGACACGTCGCTTTTTCAAAAGGAAAAAGTCAACCTCGCCGGACACGAAGAGGTTCTCTCCCTCCCTCTCTCTCTCTCTATATATATATATATATTTTGAAGCTTGTGAATGTTGAACTTGTTTTGATCATTGTTTGGATGATAAAAAAATTGCAGTTTATAGTAAGAGGTGGCAGGGATTTGTTCCATTTGTTGCCAGATGCTTTCAAAGGAATTAAGCAGATTGGTGTTATCGGTTGGGGATCACAGGTCAATCACTGTTCTCAATGCTTCATATGTTAAATCAATAATAAGCACCTGGGAGGAAGACTGTTTGGAACTTCTTATGAAAACAACTTATTTCCATAAGCTTTAAAATAGCTGATGCAAACAGCTTATGGCTTATACCAAAACAGTTTAACTTTATTTTAATTTTTGTTATAGAAATAACTTATACATAAGCACTTATCATGAATCATGGTAACTTCTTAGGCTATATGTTAAGCTGTTTATCCAAACAGGGCCTGTTTTCATTTTTAAAATGCTATGTTTTATTGTTGGTATAAAAAAAAATCATATTTTGATTTTGATTTGATTGTTAAGTTGGCATTGTAATTACCAGGGACCTGCTCAAGCTCAAAATCTAAGGGACTCACTTGCTGAAGCAAAGTCTGATATTGTGGTTAAGGTGTGTTGATTTTGGTTTTTAGTTTTGTTGGTTGGTTTAATGTCACTGTCTTTTATGTAAAAGGATTCCGGAAGTATCCTTGTCACGCGATTTTCAATTTGAATCATCTGATTCAGTTATTGTGTAATCTGAGTTGTCTGATATTAAATTAACAGTGTGTAAATGTGTGTGCTTTTCTATAGCAGGAATCCGGAACCGTTGTTTTTAGTATGTGTGTATATGCTGTAATTTTTTTTTTATTAGTGGCATGATGCTAAAACATGTTTGTCATTGTTTACAAAAATGCAGGTTGGATTGAGGAAAGGTTCTAGTTCCTTTGCTGAAGCTCGAGATGCTGGGTTTTCTGAAGAAAATGGGACTCTAGGTGACATATGGGAAACTATCTCGGGCAGTGATCTTGTGTTGCTTTTGATTTCTGATTCTGCTCAGGTTAATCAATCACGGAATATCTGAACTTATTTTTGTTCTTATCTTCTTCTCTAAGTCTATACTTATATTTTGATTCATCTCTAGTTGTTTATGTGTTGCTACAACCTTCAACCATTGATTTGTGTGATACCAAACAATGCGATGGTAATTATATGATCTTTGCATTAATAACAACAATGCAATTTTGTGGTTCTTAATATACCTATGTGCATGGTAAAATCACAAGTTTTCCCTATTTTTTTGTTTGGTGCATATGTACGAAATGTTCTGGGTTAAATCCAGCAACAATAATGATATGTATCCAGATGTTGTCTGCTTGTGGAATGAAATGTTTAGCTGTTAATATCAATATAGCCACAACCGCTTCTACCAACACTATTGCCATCATCCGTTCACGACCATTTCCGCAACCCATTGGTATCACCTGTAATACTGCTACTTTGTTGTTTCTGCCGCTTCCCCTGTTACCGCAAGATTACAGCTTGCCACAAACAACATCCTCTTTGATTAACAGACGAACGATTAACAGACGAACAAGTGATTGAAAATATACTATATATAGCATTTTACCATTTTCAATTTTATTACACTAATTGCAAGTGCAACATTAGAGGTTTCAAATATGTCAATAAATTATTAAAACAATTCGATGCTTTTTATTTTCTGCAGTTTAACTTGATTCTAATCAAAGGCTTTGAGTGTCAATTGACTTTTAAAAAGTTGTCAATCTGAAATATGTGTTGGTGTTGTGGTACTCATTTGCTATTACCTTCAAAGATATGCCTTGGACAAATATGATTCAAATCAATTTTTTCAATACAAGTGACAAAATATGTCATGTTGCCGATGGTTTTGCAGCTTTCTAGTGTATTTTGGTCTCACTTTAGTCTCCAATGTATAGAAGGTTCTAATATTTTTATTTATTATGCAGGCAGATAACTATGAAAAAATATTATCCCACATGAAGCCTAACAGCATACTAGGGCTGTCCCATGGTTTTCTTCTTGGGCATATACAGTCTTTGGGACTTGATTTTCCAAAGAACATTAGTGTAATTGCTGTGTGCCCAAAAGGTATGGGTCCATCTGTCAGGAGACTATATGTCCAAGGCAAAGAGATAAACGGGGCAGGAATTAATTCAAGCTTTGCAGTCCACCGAGTAATATATCATTTGCTCCCCCTCAGCCTCTGTTCATACTTTACTTCTTTTGAGGGTCGCCAGCTCCTATGTTGATTGATTAACTTATTTTGTCTGGTGTAACTAATTTTGCGTGCAGGATGTGGATGGAAGAGCTACTAATGTTGCTTTGGGGTGGTCTGTTGCTCTGGGTTCTCCATTCACTTTTGCCACTACCTTGGAGCAGGAATACAAGAGTGATATCTTTGGGGAGAGAGGTAAGAACTTTCTGCAATGTTTTGTTTATTGACATTGAAGACTTAATTTGTAATTACTGCTTTTGTGATTTATAGGGATATTACTTGGTGCTGTTCATGGAATTGTGGAATCCTTATTTAGGCGATATACTGAAAGTGGAATGGCCGAAGATTTAGCTTATAAAAACACTGTTGAGAGTATAACAGGAGTTATATCTAGAACCATCTCTACTAAGGTTGTATTTTCATGGTCATCTCGCATAAAATTATTTTCTTATGGACCCCCTGCAACAAACCCTAAGACGTGTGATGCTTAAGTGATATACTTGAGTTCTGACATAATCTCTTGAACTTTTTATTTGGGTAGGGCATGCTAGCTGTATACAATGCTTTATCTGAAGATGGGAAAAAGGAATTTGAGAAAGCTTACAGTGCTTCTTTTTATCCCTGCATGGAAATTTTGTATGAGTGCTATGAGGATGTAGCCAGTGGCAGTGAGATTCGTAGTGTTGTTCTGGCTGGGCGTCGTTTTTACGTAAGCACATGTTTATTTTCTGTTTATAGTAAATTATGAACTGGCTTTTACAATGAACTTTAAACTGAACTTGTGTTTTGCAGGAGAAAGAAGGTCTGCCTGCATTTCCCATGGGTAAAATTGACCAGACCCGCATGTGGAAGGTTGGTGAGCGTGTCCGATCTACAAGACCAGCAGGTGATCAAGGCCCATTATATCCTTTTACTGCTGGTGTCTTTGTGGCACTGATGATGGCCCAGGTATCGATATATGATTCTCTTGAAATTAGGGACTTGGCTTTACATTTCTTTTGTTCACTTCCAAATTTGGGACTGACTAAGCAGCTACTAGTGATGAAGGATGAGATTTAACTTTTTTTGTTTTAATTTGGGATTACAAAATTTGCAGATTGAGATCCTCAGAAGGAAAGGACACTCCTACTCTGAAATCATTAACGAGAGTCTTATTGAGGCTGTTGATTCTTTGAATCCATTCATGCATGCCCGTGGTGTTTCCTTCATGGTTGACAATTGTTCAACAACTGCTAGGCTGGGTTCGAGGAAATGGGCTCCACGGTTTGATTACAACCTAACCCAGCAGACCTTTGTGGCAGTGGACAATGGTGCACCTATTAACCGGGACCTAATCAGCAACTTCATATCAGATCCAGTGCATGGTGCCATTAAAGTTTGTGCTGAACTGAGACCTACGGTAGACATTTCTGTTCCTGCTGACGCAGACTTTGTTCGCCCAGAGTTGCGCCAATCCAACAATTAGAACTTGAAACAGTTATGGCTTTTACTTGGTCAAAATATTTACAGTTTCCTCTGTAGAATAGTTGTCTTAGTCTTTTTTTCCGGTTTTGATTTTACGATCAAGTGCTAGTGTGTAAGTTGTATTATTGTTTTGTAGTTGTAGTTTGTAACATTATGTTATGTGAACTAGGAGTGTTACTTGATGTCCTATTTGATACGAGTTAATAAAGCATGTCATGCAGATTTAAGGGACAAGGATTCTCTACCTTTAGGGAGGGAAAGTCACCTACCTTTCTGTTTATCTCTCATCTTTTATTTTCTCTCTTATATTTTTCCTCCATATTTTTCAACATTCTATCTCCTTGTTTAGGCCTAAAGCCACCAAAAGATGGTCAATTGTAGAGAATCTAATTCCAAATATATGGAAGTTGAAGGTCTATTTACAATCTTTAAATTCGTAATTCTGACAGTTATGCAAACCTTTAGTTGTATCTGGTCTGATCTGATGTGTGTGGCCCATTTGGTTATGAATTTCTGAAGAAGACATTGATTTGATTTTTTAAAATAATATAAATTTTGGACTTTCCTATCAATTGTTTGACACAAATACTGAAGAAAAAAAAAACAAATCAACCAAAACAGTAGATATTTAAATTCAACAATGCACCTTATTTAACACTATCACATGAATTAAATCCAATAACACGAAATAAGGCTATTATTTGTTTTTTTTATTTTTATATACCAAGCATCTATATAGGCTTTGTACCAAAAAAAAATCTATATGGCTTGGTAGATTCTCATGGCATTAAATAATTCATATAATTATGATTACTGGCAAACAGCAAAAGCTTCAACAGGGAAAGTCTTGGTGATACCACCATAACTCTTGAAATGAATTTTTCCAGTTGGTTGTTCATCAACAATAACCTCATTAATAGGAGGCCGTAACATGAGTTCTTTAGCATTCACACCTTTAAGCATCTTAATATTCTTCTTTGAAATGTAACCTGTTATCTCAATATCATAGCTCACAACCTTGTTTATCATATTGAATTTATGTTCCACTTTCTTCTTCTGCAAAACCCAGAAGTAACCGGTTGCTTTCACATACCCGTATTCGATAATATCAGCAACAGGGAGAAGCCCTTCTGGAATTTCAAACTCTTTGAGTAAAGAAATTGCCATTTTTAGACATTCGTCGTGTCCTTTCTTCACAATGGCTCCTTCTTTCTCTGCCATGATAACGTTGTTGTTGACTGTTTCTTTGGGATTTGTTGGTTGGTTGCGGAGGTTTTATATTTGTGCATGTATAAATTGCAAAGATTTGATTTGTGTTTTGTGGCTGATTTGATTTTATTCCTGCTAAATTTCTAAGAAATTGATTGTGTTTCTGGGTGAAAACAAATGAGCATTAGGAGGTTTTCTTAATTTTACAAGAAAAGAAAAGAAAAACCAAAATGAGTGATTAAATTTCTGACAGAAAAGAGAGAAGAATGTCTTGTTTCCTTGTGTTTCGGGTGTCAATTTGTTTACTCAAGAGAAGCGTCTAAAATAAGGTGTTTCAAAGTGGAGGTAATTATGGATTACGATTGAGTTACTTCGTGGAGGGAAAGTCACGGTGACTTTCTCTTTATCTCTTTTCTATATTATTTTCTCTTATCTTTAACTATCATTACTCTCTCATCTTTCTCTCTCATAAAACACTCAAAAATACGTTAAAGTCGGCATAACTTTTCCTTCATAAAGTCATTCAATGCCAATTCAGGTTGTTATGGAGAGTATAGTGGTTTCGGAGTAAAATAAACCCTCATTCATAATTAGAGGGGGTGGAAGTTTCACGCCGTAGGAGATTTGAGTCTCAAATGATCATTAAAATGAAAAATTATGGCTGTTAGATTAGATTAAAATCAATTGGTGAAAAAAACTGTAACTTATGGTGTAATTTAATCCATGATATCTATAAAATCAATATTGAGGATCTTACATGTTTGATATTGTGATCAAAAGACATACCTTGAATTCAAAGATTTTGGATTCGAACCCATGTAATATCTTAGGAGGAATGTAAATGTAAATATTTCACTGAACCCTAGTGTTTTCCTTGTTTTGTATTGGGCACCATATCTGCCCTAATTATTTGACATTGAAAAGAAGAAAAAAAAACTCAACCACTACAATATTCCTAAGCAACTCACTAAGAAAAAAAAGCTACTTTATGAAGAATTTGAATTGTAGTCACTACAACAATGACCACATGCAATTAGACAGTTAATGCAACCGTCCAATTTAGATCAGATGGTTTAGATCTTAAACAAATTTTGATTTTCTAAAATTGAAACGGTTAAGTTTGAGATCTGAATTATCCAATCTCGATCGAACGATTAGTGTTCATTAATTTTGTGAATGGGTACAATCATTAAGTGCAGCAAATCTCAATTCATTTTAATTTTTAAAAGTTGTTATGTGTCTTAGTTAAATCACAGAATATATATATCAACACCTTTTAACTATGATTATAGTTCTTAAAAAAAAAAAACTATGATTATAGTTAACCTGCAAAAGTGTGTGGTGTTATGGTGCACAAATAACACTAATAATAAAAGTAAATATTTAAATCCAAATCCCTTTACTATATCATATAAAGCATGAATTAAATCCAATTACACCAAATAAAACAGAGAAAGAAAGCTATTATTCTTTTATTATATACCAAACATCTATATATGCTTGGTAAATTCTCATAACATTAATTAATTCATATAAATATATATGATGCATGATTACTGGCCAGCAGCAAAAGCTTCAACAGGGAAAGTCTTGGTGATACCAGCAAGACTCTTGAAATGAATCTTCCCAGTTGGTTGTTCATCAACAGTAATCTCATTAACAGGAGGCCATAGCATGAGTTCCTTAGCTTTCACACCTTTAAGTTTCTTAATCTTCTTCTTTGAAATGTAACCTGTTATCTCAGTATCATAGCTCACAAGCTTGCTTACCATATTGAATTTATGCTCCACTTTCTTCTTCTGAGTAATCCAGATGAAACCAGTTGCTTTCACGTACCCGATTTCGATAATATCAGCAAGAGGGAGAAGCCCTTCTGGTAGTTCAAATTCTTGGAGAAGAGAAAGAGCCGTTTTTAGACATTCGTCGTGTCCTTTCTTCACAATGGCTCCTTCTCTTTCTGCCATGATTGATGATATCTTAAAACAGAAACTGTTGTGTTTTTTAGTTGGTTGGAGAGGTTTTCTTTTTGTGTGTATATATAGATTTTAGTGAAGGTGGTAGAGGTAATGAGGGACAATGTTTGTGCTTGGTAGAGATCGAAGTAAATTTCTTTGTATGTGCCGTCCAGTTTGGCTTTGCTAGGCATGGGCCATGGATCTAGCTATTGTAGATTTGTGACATATGCCCCACTAGTTTGATTTTAATTTTTTTGAAATAAATTTGATTTTAATAATTCAAAGAATAAAAATAGTATGAAATGACATTGGAACGTAATGTTGGTGTCACATTTTGAGGTATAAAAATGTTTCTGATACTAAATTAGAGTTTTGCGATTTATTATGGTCTTACTCGGTTCAAAGATTAGTTTATACAGTTCAAACTAAAAAAAAACATAGATCTTTTAAAAATACTAGTGGAAATTAGATGAGATTGTTATTGTCTTTGGTTGCAACATTTGAACAAGGAAGAAATCAATGAAGACAACATTTGAGAATTTCAAAATAATCTTTAAGTTCAATTCGTCACCACCAATCTATCTATATTGGATGCAAGAGAGTATCCTGATGAATCATCTTTAGGATACTTTAGAAACCTTACGTGATTTGTACAAACCCACTAAACATATTTTTTACTGGCTAAATTTGTGTCATTTATGATGAGCAAGAATCATGTTTTATAATAGAAGACACACCACTTTACACATGAAAAGTAAACTTTCATCAAGGGTCACTCACAATCATGCATGATCATATTTTTTGAATCAAAAGTTGTGTTTGTTCACTTTTAGTCAAGTAGTGACAATGAAACATCTTAATCAAATCTATGAAGAGGTATTTAGAACTCATAAATATGAGAAAATCGCAAAAAAAAAAAAAAATACAAGTTTTATATTGCCCATCCTAGCGACCACACATTAGAACTAGGGTGCCTGACGCCTAACACCCTCAAATAGGGATTGTGCGCCCACTCTCCGATGCCCAAAGTTGTATTTTTTATTTTTCATTTTTATGCATTTTTGCATCATATATTTGATCTTGGATCTTCCAATGAGTCTCATATGACTCCATTATTTCAAAAAGGGTTTTGCTAGAAGACACCTTTTATGAAGGTGTCTTTTAGCAAGTTATTCTATGAGCATTTGCTAAAAGACACCAACTAATTATGAAGGTGTCTTTTAGCAAAGTTATAACTAAAAAGTGGAAATCACACCTTAAGGTGTGAGTTACTAAAAGACACCTTCATGAGTGGCTTCTAGCAAAACCCTTTCAAAAATCACTTACATTTTTCATCTAAATTTCAAAGCAATTTTTTTTACTTTTAGGTTCCATAAGATATGTTCCTAAGAGTCTAAGACGTAAGACCTTTTATATAGATTAATGTTACACAACATTTGTAGGACGTGGATGTGACATTCTGAAAATGCTGACCACACAATGAGATGTTTAAGACGACAAAAATACCGAAGTGAACAACCAACGCAAACTAAGGAGAACACACCAAGGACGTGGGGGTGTATCATTATCGAAAAGTTTGTTTTTGTTTGTATATGTATTTGAATTGAAAATGAAAATGAAATTGTAGTCCTATTGGTTACGGAGAGTTTGGCAAAACATAAATAAGTTTTTTTTAAAAAAAAAACATAGGTTGGAATTATTCATTAAACTTTATCAATGACTAATAACCATTATAGAAATGAGAATTTGCTGAACATATATAATGAATTTTTTTCTTTCATTCATATTTTCTCCATACACAGCTCGAGATCGAACTTGTAACTATTTGGTTAAGATATCTGTTTAAAAACAACTGGTTGATTTGTACCAAACAAAAAAAATTTGATTAAAATAAGGCGAGTAATGAGCTTCGACGAGTTCTATACAAATAACATGTTAAAAACCTCCTCACGATATTTTCTTTTTCGTCTTTGAAGGAGTACCAAACTCGCTATAAATGATAAATTCTTAAATAAGTGGTAGTATAGTGATTGCAGTATATCTTCATATGTATATGCTAATATATTTCCACCCCAATATGCAAGATGATGAACAACAATTGATTGCAAAATCATCAATTTTTTGGCAATATTTTACAAACTATTGCAGGCATTGCCTAATAAATCATGTCATTGTCATGGATATCTCCCTTTATACAATGAGCACTGATATATTGACATCCAAATATCCACAACTCATCCCACACCATAGCTCTCTTAATGAAGCAATTTAGCCTTGCACGCATTCCAAGGTAATAAAAAAATATTAAAAAAATTCATTTGTATTCCCAACCGTATTAAAATACGGTGTGTACAACCTTTTGGTTGTTCATATATCATTTCCCTTATACAATTAATTTCATTTTATTATGAATGAAAGGTGCAACAAAAAAAAAATCATTATTCCATCTTCCTACTTGTAATTAGGCCACTTGATTGTCTCCTCCATGCAAAGCCTTTTCCATCAAAAATTGCTGAATGATGGCAAATCTAGTGAAGCTCTAGCAATGGACTTGTATTCTTCAAGTTTATCCATTTCCATTGACCCAAGTTTCTGTTCATGCAGCTGGATTAAGTTAGAGCCACAAATAAGATACTGCTAATAGGTATCATTTCCATCGAGTATGGACTATTTTTCAACCCACAAAACTTATGATCTTATTTCAGGAAAATAAAAATCATTGTCACTAACATCATTCATGTTTGTTAAATGATTTAGTTGATACATACTGTGAGTGTAAATATTTTTTACACCGTTGATCAATCATAACTGTTAGATCATTAAAAATGTTAATATTCAACGCAATTCCTTCTAACGTTACATATATGATTAGTTGTAATTTGATGACAATGTAAAACTTTTTACACCGACATTGTATTAAAATTAAACTCTTTCGGAAAATACTTTCTAATTCATTTTTACTCATCTTGATTTTCCTAGTGAGATCCTTCCATCAAAATATTGTTTTTAGGCTTAAAAATGAAGTTCCTTACTTAGACCTTTCCATCTAAATATCACCATTACCTTGTTATCCCATGATCTTATGTAGCCAACAAGACAGATTTGCATCTTCTGCTCAGATGTAAGGTCAGTGTTTGCATCAATAAGCCAAACATCCTGCAAAATGTGTCCCCATAATGTGCATTAATTAGTTAATATTTACCACATTCAAGATTTATTATGTCTGTACATATAATATCTACCATTAATTTGTTAATCACTAGTTGACAATATTCACTTTGCACTACATAGTGAATTACTAACAATAGATATTATGCATCATCAAAGAATAAATGAAGGAATTGTTGAGTTATATAATTGACTGGTACTCACTATTTTCTTGTAGGCAACACTTGAGAAATCCAAATTAATGCTAACCAATATCTTGAACTTCCTATCTGAATCAACTTTGGCCCAACCAAAGTAAATCCCAACAACTTGATCAGGAATAGCAAATGTTGCATTCTCTAGATTCAGAAATTCAATTTTGTCAGATTGATAGTACTTTAAAAACCAAACAAGACGGTTCAACCGGTTAAACCTTGAACCAGAATTTATTACAGTTCGGTAATTTTGATGGTTCTGTCGCAGTTTCATCCAGTACGAACAGTTTAAGGCAGCTGAACCATCATGACCTAGAGGTCTTGCCAGTTCGATTTTTAAAACATTGATCAAAGGTTGTGTCGGCCACTTTGAATATGTTAAAATTAATTGATAAAGGCTTAAATTGTTTTGTTCATGTTACTAAATTTATGAATGACATGGGAAAGTTGGGAGTTTCAAAAACCTGTGGTTCCAAAGAGAGATCCAGTAGCATACAAACCACTCAGATGAATTGGCTCAATAGGCAATGTGTTATTTACCCCTGCCAATATTAATTTGAAAAAATATTATGATAAGAGAAGAGAACACATTATTTATAGAAATTCATCAACATACTTAAGAACTAATAAACAGGTTCATTACAATCATCAAAAGGTGGAAGGCCCCATAGCTCAGGTTGAAACTCTAAAAGTGAATTAAGAGTAATATTTGCCAGTTTACAACAATCCGATTCGCCTCGAGACGGTACGGCGACTACCTTCGTTTTTGCAGCTGTAGCTGCCTTGACACCAACCCTGTTAAAGCATATTACAGTAAATAAGTTAAGCGTTACAAATACGATTTACATGAAAGAAATTCAAGTGGCTGAACAATAAGAAATATGGGAGACTTACAAGGAATCCTCAATCACAAGGCAGTTAACTACTTGCACAGCCATTCTCTTGGCAGCTTCTTGAAATCTGTAACAATTAGACTTAGTTAGAAGCTTGTAATACTGTGATCGCATCACGTGACATTGTCCGCAATTTAAAACCTGTTTGGAATAGGGGAGACTTTTTCTCTACTGTAAAAAGGTTGGTAGGTTACAGATACTCATTGCCATAGATCTAACTTATGTTTCCTAAAAGATGGTATTTGGAAGGTTAAAGTTTAAAACTCCATTTATAAGTGAAATCATGGACATTACTTATAGCAGATAATCTTACAAATCTGGAGCAGGCTTCCCAAATTTAACCTGGTCGTTTCCTAGAATTACCGAGAAGCTTTCTTTCCAACCTACAAAAAACGATTTTATTAAGCATGAAATATAAAATTTTAAGTAGGAAACTACATGTCAAGTAGTTTCAGTTTATTAAGCTTAAGCAGAAATTAGCCTAATCAATTAATTGGTTACAAAACATTAAGTTGAAAAACACATAACTCAAACTTAGTTAAAATGATATTTCTGCAGCTACATATAATTTACTTTTCACTTTTCAGTAACGTATTCAGAGGTAATAACTAGAATAAAAAGTTGATCTGTCGTTCTATTTGAAATAGAAAGACATAAAACAGAAACTCATCGATGAAAAACAAACATGTAGCCAACAGGAAAATACCTTTATGATGAGAAATTTTTGCATATATGTATTCTGTCGAGGAGTTTGAAGCAAGAGCCATTGGCACACCATTTTTCGTGAGATGTTTGATAATTCGATTAGCACCAGGCAATGCTTTGGCATCTCTCCACCTAAGCCAATTTGTGAATTGAAAAGGAGAATCTTTAAGTGAAAGTGATAACAATTCAAATAAGATTTCTTGACTTTAGTTTTTTTTGTTGTTCAGGAATCAAAATTACCCACCTCTCTGAGTAACTACAGTTAACATATTTTTTTAGCAAAGTAACAGTGTACTAATGTAGGGTTGTGTGTATTACAAAAGCAGTTTTGAACCATGTTCAATCTTCAATTACTTACCTGATATGATCTCATATCAGTTTCACCTCCTAGCTTTATGTTGCATTCAAACCATCCATGACTATGTATTTAGGGAAATGCTAAAGAGTGTGCCCTTAGGACATTGATTAAGAAAACAAAAATATAAATATTACACTGGAAAGTGGTGTAAAACTACTACTTTTGATTTCCTCAACAAGTTTCCTATGGACACTTATTAGTACTTATTAATGAGTAAAAAAGGCAATGGAAAATAATGAGAAAAGATAATACTATACAATTCTGTTATTTTTTTTAATAAAGTTAAAAATGGAATAAAAATGTTATAATTTGTTCACAAGTCCTGCCTCAATTGACAAATGTTGAATTTGTTAGGCTAGGGTTCAAACCGGGGATCTCCCACTTGTGTGTATGTGAGTTTTCAAGTGGTTATTGTTATTCCATCTAACTACTCAAAAAATGTTATAATCTATTCCATTCAGTTCACTTTCCAAATAATGGAATGGAAACTTTGGTGTGTTACGTCGTAGATTAACCAAACAATGGAATGATCTCTGTTACATTTCATTATGCTCCGCTTGTTTTAAAATATTCAAACAAAGCCATAGAGACATATGAAAAGAAAAGTATGAATTACCTTTGGATATAGAGAGGATTGATTTCTTTGATAAATTGGTCAGGTGTTAATGGGAGTTGATAGTCCCTAACAATAAAAGCTGCTGATTCCTTCTGTGTCATCCCTAACCTCTTCTTTTCTTCCCTTTCTCTATTAAGTTCCTTTCCATACTTACCCAAAAACTCACTCAATACACCCCTTGTAGCCCTTTCTGCACACCAATCATCAACACAGATGCAGTATTCAGAAGAAAAACAAAATTTGACAGACAATGATTGAAAAAATGAAATGAAATAATTAAATACCAGTATCCAAAAGTGTGCCATCTAAGTCAAAAATAACAGCCACAATATTGGCGTCATTTTTGCAACCTTGAAAGTCACAACAGCAGCTCATGGTAGCACCAAAGGTTTTTGATATAGTAAAAGAAATTGTTGCACTCCAATGGAACAATAACAAACTGCAATTGGTTGGTCAGAAATTTTTTTGGTGCGTTATATGATCTCTATGACATGACATGAAGCATAAATTCTCAGTGATCGTTAGTTGGATATAGCGTTAGCGTCACAAAGCAGCATGTTCTTGTGGATATTCCATCGAAGACAAGAATTTGAGTCTTTATTCTTCACGGAATTACATTCCACACATCAGAGTCACACCACAATAATGTTTTCTCAAAATTACATCATGCCGCTCGTGCCTTCATGTTACCCACTCGTGACTCATATAAATAATTTTTTTTTAGAGAATCCAAACTCTTTCCATACCAACATTATCATTTAATTTTTGTTTATGTAATAATCCATTTGTCCCATTTTTATATGCAAGTTGTATATCTCACATATATTAGAAAAGAGTGTATTATCACGTGAGCATAGCTCAGTTGGTAGGGACATGCATTATTAGATACAGGGGACAGAGTTCGAACCCCAGACATCCCATTTGTTCACCTGTATAAGATTGTATCCTCAATTTATTTATTTTAGAGGAGGAGCACTTTGACTCCTCGGAAGAAAAAAAACAAATTTGTATAAGATATTTGTCAATGATAACAAAATAAATGACATTTTTTTGTCAAATATTTGAGTGCACATAGTAATAAATCACGTGATTAAAGTAGTCAAGTTAGAGTGCCCGAAAGCTTACAAAATTTAAACTCAAACGCTGCATTTATTTAATTCTAATCATCAGACTACTTGACGGAAAAAAGTCAAGTTAGAATAATTTGTTCCCACAAAAAAATTAGAATGTGTGTTTTTTTTTTACAAGAAAATTAGAATGTGTTAATTGGCATATATTCATTGACTTAATGACTTACAATATTTTTAAATTTAAAATGCAATGTCAATCTCAATAATGCAATTTTAAAACCTATGATAGAAATATTCCTTTTGTATACTCTCCAGTCTCCATGCGCATGTAGGTAAAACAAAATGAGAACAAATTCATTTCCGTGTTAAAATAATTTCGCAAAACTTCGACTCGTACAAAGGCATCAATCACGCAACTTTTAACATTTTTCATTCATCACTTTTATTGAAACTCATTCCGTCACTCTTCTGTCATTGAAAATAAATAAAAAAAACAGGCAACCTCTCCTTCACTTTCAAAAACAGTTGATTTGTACGTATGAATTATGGTCATGAAAATCATCTCATTCTAACTATAAAACTAGTTTGCGCGTTCATTTATTATTCAGACTTTTTTCAAAAGTTCTTTCACAATTATTATTACGTGAAGTACTCAGCATTCAGGCCACTTATTTCAGTTTTCCGCACTCAAGCAGCTTTGTTTCAGTCATAATAGAATTATAGTTTGCCTGATTAATCTCCAAGATGATAGTTTCTCCATATAAGGGTGAAGCATTTCATTGGAAAAAGAAATACACCAAGAACAATCCTCATAAAATCAATCTCCCACAGACAGAAGGAGGTGCTTAGGAGTGAAACAGGCCATTTCAGGACACCACACAAATAAAAACATCAACAAAATATAGCAGAAATGGAGTTTTTCTTTTCCTCTATGGGGAAGTATGACAAATTAACAAGAAACAGACATAGAGGAAACAATGGAACCCTAATTCTAACTAGTACACAAATAGGGAATCAGCCCTAATGTTTCATGCCCAAACACATACATCAAATCCTAAGGAAGTTCCCGCCAACCATTAGCCTCACTGTCATTAAAAAAATAATGAAATGAATAAATTAAAGCCATCAGACGAAAATAAATTGCAGCTACCAAGTTTGAAGAACTACTCACCTCTGCATCGTCACCTCCACCAAGCTTGGCAGTGCCATTTGCTTTCTGGTTCTCTTCTGTAGCAGGAAGTCAGAAAAATTCAGTAAACATCGATAGAAAAAGGACAACCAAAAAGAATAACTACCACAACTTATGTTCGGCATTAAATCTCACTGTCCAGGTGATTTCATATATAGGTTAAGCACCTTACGTCTCAGTTTCACAAAAAAATCTTTAGCTAAACACAATCTACCACATTAGGCATTCCAATCATTATTTGACGTGTAAAAGCATATAAAGATGAAGGTGCATTTCTATCTTGTGCTCGAATCCTTTGCACTTACACATCTTGGATAATTTGAGGGTTATTATCTAACTGTAAATGAATGCTAGCCCTTACAATAACCTACAGAACTATCCCTTACTCCTGTAAAACATCTTAATAGAGCTATTGAAATATTTTGCAAGACTCCTATTAATAATTACCTCCATCTTCTGGGATGTCAGAAGTCCAGAGAGTCAGGTTGTCCCTGAGAAGTTGCATGATCAATGTACTATCTTTGTAGGACTCCTCATTCAAGGTGTCGAGCTCTGAAATAGCTTCATCAAAAGCCTGCTTTGCAAGATGGCAGGCTCTGGAAAAAGGAAAATATGTTCTCCCCCGTCAAACACACCATCAATTTTAATAAAAAACCGGGGTTATAAAATCAAATTCAAATCACAAACCTTTCTGGTGAATTCAAGATCTCATAATAGAAAACTGAGAAATTCAAAGCCAGACCCAATCGAATGGGATGAGTGGGGGGTAATTCAGCCTCTGCTGCAGTGGTAGCAGACTGCAATATAGAAAACAAGAAGTTTTAAGTAGGAGATAAAAAGATAAAATAAAGTATTCTGAATAGGAAACTCCGATGACTAACAGCTCTTTCAAAATGATAATAGTTAATGTAATTTTGAGTAAAAAAGAAATACTAGAAGAAAATGAACATAGTATAAAATAGAACAGACAGAAGTACATAAAAATGAAAATATGGATGAAAGCCAGGAAAGGAACAATCACGCGTTATATTTAGCAAGCACAAAAAACTTAATCACATCAGATATATAACAATAGACGGAAGAATCATCAATACATGGTATAGAAGAATAATAATGAAAGAGCAATATATGCAGCATAAAATGGCTGAGGTAATGCAACAAAGTTCTCCAATTCCAGTAATCAATCCTAATTTTAATAAAAGAAACTATAACATGCAAGGGGCGAACAGGGGATAAAAGGGAAAAAAAATGCAGCAGGACTCAATTACCATTGATTTAATTGCAAACTTCATATGCATATGAAAAAAGAGTAAACCCAAAGTCGTCAAATGGACTGCAAATAACTGTTGTTTTGGCTGCAGATTTCTGAAGATTACCACAAGACGCCTAAATATTTTTATATGGCAGATAATTGTGAATAAACCCATTGTTGGATTCTACAATTAGTAGAAGTACAGAAATCACTTGAACATTTTTTTCTCAATCAGAGACATGAAACTTTTAGGAAAGATAAAAAAAAGAACTCAACAAATTAAAAATGAAGAGCAAAAGAATCCTTTTAGAACAATTGCTAATAGTGATCAATAGTGTTTTTAACAATCTCAGAAAACAAATCACCCATGAGATCTACCCAGGTGCAAATAACATATAAACTGCAAAAACAAGATAAATATATATCTCACCTCATATGCTTTCATTGACTGATCACCAGCCTCCTTCTTCTCATTGCCAGTCTTAAATTCCGCAAGGTAACGATAATAATCTCCTTTCCTGCAAGTAGAACATTCAAACATCCAACAATCAACTTATGCAAAATAACAGAAATATAACACCAAAATCCATAGTCAAGAATAAAACATGACTGCTTACATCTTATAATAAAACACAGTTGATTCACCAGCTGTAGCCGAAGGTATAAGATGTTCATCAATCACTCTCATAACATCATTACAGATGTTTGTCAGCTCAGTTTCAACCTTGTTCCTATACTCCTTAATCCGTTTCGCATTCACATCATTTCCTTTAGTCTCTTCCTTTTGCTCAATGGAAGACAGAATCCTCCACGAGGCTCTGCGAGCACCAATCACATTCTTATAACCAACAGACAGCAAATTCCTTTCTTCAACAGTCAGTTCCACATCTAGGTTCGCAACATTCTTCATAGAATCCACCATCTCTGTCACCAAAAAAAAAAATATTTTTTTTTAAAAAATGAATCAAACTTCAAATATGATCAGATTTCAAATGAATAACAAAAACACAACTTTGATCAACAAAAATACTTGATCTTAAACATGCAGTAACAAAATTATGAAATAGCTACATGATCAAACTGAAAAAAAATTCAATTTTATTTTTCTGAGAAAAAAATCATAAAATGAAGAATTAAATTAAATTCTTAACCCTAATTGATACAGTAAACCATAAACACCAGGAAAAAAAATTCAAAAAAAATAATAATTTCGAGACTTCGAAAGTGAAATCAAATAAAGTTCATGAATTTATTCGAATTAAGTTGAAATTCGAAATTTGATAAGCAAGTATGAAGATCAAGAATTTATGATCGAAACTCTAACCTTCATAACGTTCAGCTTGTTCAGCGAGCTTGGCGATGTAGACGAAATTCTCACGATCCTTGGAAGAAGCCATCGTTGATCTCAGAGAAATTAGGGTTTGTGAATTTGGGAATTGCGAAATCTCTCTCTCTCTTTCACGAACACTGAACTCTGTCACTATCTTTCACTGCGTTTTTCTTCTTGGTCGAGGTTCTGTAGAAAAAGGGTGGGGTCTGAAATGACGGATGTGTCCTTGCGGTTTCTTTGTTTTTATGTTTTTGGTCTTGTTGACGTAGTGGACTACGTAAGGGCATTGACTGGAATGGATTTTTAGCCAATTGTTGGTGTACACGTGTTCCGTCAAATCTTAGGTAACATCTCTCTTCTTACATTCAAAAGCCGATTAATATAATTTTGTCATGAGAAAAAAATGGCGAGAGAAAAATACAAAAAATGTAGAAAATGAGTCCTACCATTATTTAAAATCACTTAAATCTTAATAATTCATTTTTTAAACGCCGGTTTCAATTCTTCATTTCTCAAGCTCTGTTTGACTTGACCTTTATGTTTGAAGAACAAGTTCTTTGTTTTTCTTTTAAAGAGTTCTTTTTTTTTTTTTGGGATTATAATGTTATTGATATATATATTAAAAAATATTTATATAAAATTTATATATTCAATTTAAGTGTTAAATATGTTTTCATCCTTACAAATGTACGATTTTTTAATTTTAGTACTTACATAATTATATTCAATTTTAGCGCATACTTTAATAAATTTTTAAAACAAATAAGTGATTTTAGTCTACGTATTTAAACTCTGTAAAAATAAAACTAAAATTGATTTTTTTTGTAGGGATTAAATTTAAAAATACAAAAATTTATAGGATTTAAAAACATATTCGACATTAAACTTATTCAATAAGAAAAAAATCACATTAAATTTTAATTATGCATACCATAAATTAAAAAAAGAGTAAATTATCTCTCCTCTTTTGAAAGATGCTTAAATTGCATTTTCTTCCCTTTTTATGTTAAAATATACACTTCTCTCTCCTCCTCCGAGAAAAGTGTGAATTATATTCTCCTTCTCTCTTATGTTAAAATCTACACTTTACTCCCGTAATAATTTTTTTTATTTCTAATAATCTAGCAAAAGAAATTAATCTACCACACTTCAAAGAAAAATAGTATAGTGGATACATTTTAATATAATCAAAGTTCAAATGCATATTTTTTGCTATTTTTTATTCACAATTTCATTAACATATAATTTAAACCTTGTTATAAAATATGAAACAACAAAAAGTAACATTAAAATACGTAAAAAATTACTAAAGTCGATAAAATATGATTATTTAAAAGTGATATTTATAGTCTAATTTATAAAATTAATAAAAAAACTATTTAAATTTAATTATCATTGACATTTAAATCATAAAGAAATTAGTATATATCATAAAAAAAATTATTTATTTTAAAATAGATTAAAGTGTAGTGCATATTTAATTATTAAGGAAGAGGATTGTAATTCAAGTATCTCATAGGGGAGGGGAGTATAAGTTTTATTTTTCAAAGGAGGAGAATGTATATTTTAAAATAAGAGGGGAGAGAAGTATAATTTAAACTTTTCTTAAAGAAGGAAGTGTAATTTACTCTTAAAACAACTGTAAAAAAGAAATAAATACAAAACTTACAATATTTATGGAGCATTTAGAAACTTGAGATTGATGACGCTTCAATGAGTCCAATGTATCCATAGCTAACTATTTAATAAATTAATCCCTTCGGTCTCAAATATAAGAAAAAATTTCTTTTTTAGGTTCATTGAGTAATCAATGTATCTGGTCTAAATTGTAAATCAGATATATTAATTATTCAATGAACCTAAAAAAGGAATCTTTTCTTATATTTGAGACCGGAGGGAGTAATTAACAATATCTCTTTTTGGTGTAAGCGAATAAGTTATTTACAAAATATTAAAAATGTTAGACCATCTACAATGAGAGCTCTTCCCCTTATTAGCATCATGCTAAATAGGCACCCCATAGTACAAGTTTTCTTTTTCAAAGAAGGAGAATGTATATTTTAAAATAAGAGAGAAGAGAAGTGTAATTTAAACTTTTCTTAAAGAAGGAAGTGTAATTTACTCTTAAAACAATTGTGAAAAAGAAATAAATACAAAACTTACAATATTTATGGAGCATTTAGAAACTTGAGATTGATGACGCTTCAATGAATCCAATGTATCCATAGCTAACTATTTAATAAATTAATTAACAATATCTCTTTTTGGTGCAAGCGAATAAGTTATTTACAAAATATTAAAAATGTTAGACCATCTATAATGAGAAGTTCTTCCCCTTATTAGCATCATGCTAAATAGACACCCCCATTGTAACATCAATTAATATGGTGCTTATAAAGATGAATGTTTTTATAGGCACCCTCACTCCTATTATCCATGGGTCCCTAAGGTACAATTAATTTTATTTTTGTATTATTTTAATTTTAAAAAGTAAATTATATAATAGTTGTAAAAGTAATATTTTAATCGATCAACATTGGATTTTCAACAAAAACAATTTTTTACAACAACAAATAATTTACCCATTTGAATGGGGAAAAAAATGATGATTGGATTTAAACAAAACAACAAATAATTTATCACCATTTATTTTATATTTTTTTTTCAAGTTTTAACTTTTTTTTAATTATTAATAAAGTTTTAAAAAAAATGTTCGCTTTTTTAATAATTTATAATTAAACAACTTCAATATTTTAAAATTATATAATTATGAATGTGTATATAAATTATTGTTAAAATTCAATGATATATAGTTATTAATGGGACCCAATTAATAATTGTTTTGAGGTGATGGACTGTAGATATTATGTGCTTATTAAGTATTAATTACAAAACGAATGATATGTACCGTCAGAACCTATTTAAGCATCCAAATGGGGTGCTGCATTGTGGATGGTCTTAAAATAAGACGGATAAATACCAAATTTATTTTGTCTCTATCAATTTTTGGTAAATACCTTGATCGAGGCAACTTCCCTAAAAAAAACTTGATTGAGGCAACTAAAAATATTATTTGGGTGGCTTTTTTTTATGGTGGTCGGGAAAAAACTTGATTGAGGCAACTAAAAATATTATTTGGGAGACTTTTTTTTTGTGGTGGTCGGGGTTTGAACCCCTATCCTTGCATATATTATTCATTATCCATACCAACTGAGTTAAGTTCAGGAGGACTATTATTTGGGCAGCTAAATATACATATAACATCTTTTTTTTGTGAAGGAATACAAATGGAATATATTAACAATGGTAGTGAAACCTCCTTAGCACAAGGTGTACTAAAGAGACCACCCCAAGAATCCAAGAGTCATACACAATAATTACAAATACAAAGGTCAGTTGATACCCATACAAAGTATAGGGTCCGACCACCATCCCTGAGAACCATACACAAACGTGACATTATTTGCTTTCAATCACCAAAATGAATGGAATTTAACTTTATCTAAAATCTAAATCATGGGTGTTGGATGTTATCACATTCAAAGCGGAATCATTGTTAGCTATATGAATGGTATTGGGATCTAGGAAGGTGCATGAGATTTTGACTCTAGTTTTATGTGGGACCTGTACATTGGGCAATGTTCATATTTTTCTGATGTATTTTTTGTGGTAGCCTGTTATTGTTTGAGGTCTTTTATTTGTGTGGTTCGATGGTTTTTTAATTGGTGATTTTGTTATGCAATTTGGGTGGCTTTGCTCTTGATTGGTCCCTCATATTGTGAAGTTGTTGTGTGCATCTGTTAGTGTAGTCATGTAGACTTGTTTTGGCAATTTCACTCTAGGTTTTCAGTCTTTGAGGTTTCATTTTCTTTGGTTTTTGAATGTTGTTGATACAAGTTGTGTTTAGTGGCATGAATGTTGTGTTGGGAGACCTTCTTTGTAGGTTTTGGGTTGGTTTTCCTTGTATCGGTGGTGTGTTATTGCCTCATACTCTCTGTGTTTGTCTTTGGTTGCAGCATTTCTTGGTTCTTGCTCTCGTAACCTTTTGTCAACTCTAGGTTCATCTTGTGCTCGAATCGTTTTTCAATGAAGTTTTATTTGCAGTTAAAAAAAGACATCTAAAAATTTATTATTAAATCAATCAATTAGTAGTTATATGAGTAAGAACTAAGAAGCTAATAATTTTTATCTTAAACATCAAAATTTATTGGTAAGAAGGCATTGTAGTCATTGGCAATCCCTCGTCTTAGTTTTTATATTGATGGATCTATCTAATTCTCCAAATTAAATTGCCAGGTTTGTTCATGAAATTGTGTGATAGAATCCAAGTAATTAATGATGCGTATTACATACTTGAGCTTGTTCTTTTATTCGTTAATACAATTTAATACATACTAAGTTAAAACATAAAAATTTAAAGTCTCTAAAAGTTTGTTTGGTTCAGAGATTGTAGAGGGGAGATTTGGTTTATTTTTTAGAAGGGAAAGAGGAGGAGAGTGAAATACATCGAAACCATATTTTTGTTTCGCCCCAAATTAAGGGGATTTTGAAGAAGGGTAAATTGACTAATAAAATTTGAAGTACATTGACAAAACTTTCTTCATTGAGAAATGATATTTGTAAAACCACTTTGTGACAACTTTTTGATAACTTTCTCTCTCATACTCACATTATCCTTTTATTCTCTCTCTTCATTTTTTTCTCTCCATTGTTTTTAACCAATGAAAAGAGAGAAAAAAGAATTTGTCACCAAAAGTTGTATCAAATGGTTGTTCAAATATCAGTACTCTTCTTCATTTATGTGAAACTTAAGAGTTATTCTTTGAGTAATTATCCATCAACACCCTTTTTTCATACCACTTTATACACACCCTTCATTATCCAATCACACACTGCCATCTGTCCAAGTGGGTCCCACAGAAAAAACTCAACTTTTTTTACTCTCACTCTCTCTCTTCCATCTCTTTCATCCACCTCTTCTCTCTCTCAACAGAACTCACCACCATCACCGTCGGCAACCACCATCACTTTAATAGCAAAAATTTCCCTTTCAGTTTGCGCCCTAGGCATCTTCTTCCTTTGTGCCAAAAATTCATTGTCCATTACTTTAATAGCAAACAAACAATTTTGGCCAATTAGTTCAGAAAGATATGCGGTACCAATGTCTCCACAACCAAGTTTCTTCAAAAGATTGAAGTTTCTTAAGCCTAATACTCCATGCTGCATTTGAGCATCTCTTATGGCTTGCCATCTAAAATCCTTTGACATGTGAGGCCTATTGCAAAAACTAGAACCACTGACATTACTCTCGTCGTTGGTACTTGTACTACTGTTGTAGTCGCCTTGGCTACTCTTTGAACTTTGTGAAAATTCAAGCTGCTCTTTCAAGCCGCCATTCTTTTTCACTTGGAGGCGACATTGACGGTGGCGATGACGGCGGTAGGTGAGAGAAGGAAGAAGAGGCTTGGTGGTGGTACTGTTGTTGGAAGTAAATGAATGTGTGAGAGAGTGATGGAAGAGAGTGTAAATTGACAAAGTTACCCTCCTAATACAATTAATAAAAAATGCTAAATGGGAGGTGTACAAGGTGGTTTGCCACCTATGGTTGTACACGTATCGATGCTCTTCTTCTTATTACATTTCATCTTTTTATTATTCTTACTTGTGAATTTCTTTTCTTCCTATTCTTGTTCTTTTCACTGTTTTGTTGGGTATGGAATTTACACATCAATCTTCACATATCATACCTTTCATCCCACTTTCAGTTCCTATTTTAATAAAGGTAGAACTTCTACTTTTTCCCTTAACAACATAGACATTTTCTAGTAATTTTTTCGTTGACAATAGTTATGATTTTTTTTCTTGACATATTTATATAGGTGGCATTTCACATGGGAAAGGCCAATCCTTTCCCATACCATGGGAAAGTTAATTTCATCCATTTGATTAGGTAAGGAACACAATCTTATCACACACCTTCAACACTAAATTTTATTGTCAAGAGAGAGCGTGTTCTGTTCTTTGATCAGACTTTGAAACATCATGGTCAGCACCTAACTCATGTTCTTGTTCCTCTTCATCTAATCTCTTTTTTTTTTTGAGCAAAAAAAAATGGAGTAGTTGTGTGGAATGTTCCAATGAACCCTTCAATTGAAACTTTCTGGGTTGCTAAGATCAACGTTGAAAAATCTTAGCTATTGAGATGCATTTGGAAGATTTGTGATGTAGCTAACATCTTTCTTTTGGCCTACTATTTACATGATTTTTTTACTGTCTTTCCACTTAAAGTGTATACAACTGTTTATTTCAATTTCTAAATAAAATAAATAATATGGTTGATTTTCATTTCGCTGTACGGTGGTGCACTGTTGTTGTTGGTGGGGATGAAGGAAAGAGATGGTGGAGGGCTGGT
>Ga0315914_1001120_pt1 | contig 38809 bp, 17 predicted proteins | sample MpolenodulesMG_FD_203920 | JGI IMG/M metagenome (GOLD analysis project Ga0315914, IMG submission 203920) | Medicago polymorpha root nodule microbial communities from Los Angeles, California, United States - elongated nodules | ecosystem: Host-associated > Plants > Roots > Nodule | place: USA...
ATAAGGGTGGTTTTTCCGACGCCACCCATTCCATATAAACCAATTATTCCCACATTATTATCTTCAAGACTTTTCCATACTTTGTTGAACATCATGTCCAAGCCTATAGTCTCATCACAAGGCATCTCATCAACAGGTTTGGGTGGTTGCTCAATAGTAAACTGCAACTTATCAGCTTTAGAAAGCAAGGCATTCACTTCATTGAGTCTCTCAACAACTTCCTTTCCCAACTTGTAGCTTGACACAAAGTTCTTTGGGCAGTAACCATTCAGACATCTGTTATTTTGAAATTCTTGACGATACTGATTAGCCTTCATCATTTTCTGTTAGAAACAGAGAGTCGTAGACCTATGAGATATTTATGTAGGACATTTATAAAGAATTACATTTTTTGGTCACTGTTTTTTAAGTTAGGTTATGTTTAACCTTCATATTTTTTGTAAAATATTTATAATATTATAAGAATCTCACTCAAAGAAATTTTGAGTTTTTTTAACAAACATAAATTAAATATGAATTTGAAGGATCAGAAACATAAAAAGTTGGAAAAAATTGTTATAATATTTTAAACATGGTTGTGAAAAAAATATATATAATTTAAAATGATACACAAGAGTTGACTTAAAAGTCGTGATCAAAAGTCGTAATTGAAAAGTGACATCAACAGTCGTAATTAAAAAAAACAATTGGAAAACATTGTTATAATATTTTAAACATGATTGTGAAAAAATATATATAATTTAAAATGATACACAAGAGTTGACTTAAAAGTCGTGATCAAAAGACGTAATTGAAAAACTTTGTGGATTAAAAGTCATAGAAAGATTTTAGAGGAATTAAAACAAAAAGTTATAATATTTATAAGGAGCAAAAATATATTTAAGCCTAACTTTTTTTCAAAAATCCACATTGGACGACAAAAATGTTTTTAATCTAAATTATATTTTGAAGCACGACTTTTTAAAATTAATAACAATATTTCAATTAAAGTTTGTAAGTCTTTTGAGGGGAAATGTTTGTAAGTTTTATATAGTTATATATAATGGAAAACACATTCTACTTAGAACTACATGATTAAGAAAAAAACAAAACAAAAAACTAAAATATAGGGTGAGGAATAACGTAAATTCCTAAAATAAAAAATAGAGAAATTCATTTTAAGGGTGTGTTTGGATTGAAGGTTTAAGAGGGAAAGGGAGGGAATGACTCACTTTTATATTTTTAATTACGAACAATGAAAATGTTATTTTAAAATAAATTAAGTGTTTTTGAAATATTATATAATCATTTATCACGTTGTTAATTCAATTTTCTAAAAATTATTTTATAATGTCCGTAATTTAAAAAGGAAAAGTAAAACATCCCCTCTCTTTACCTCCTAAATCCTCTACCCAAACAAACACACCTTTAAAGGTAAATAAATAAGGTATTTTCGAACACCAACCCCTACATTTATTATGCATTATCCCTTACCAAGTGAGTTAAACTCACAAAAATAACATAACTTCATAAAATGTCATGTCAACAACTTCAATATATGACATCATTCAAATATTATCTATAGAAAACGGTTGTAGTATTTTCATTTTTTAAAGGGTAATCAGTTATCGTATTGTTCATCTTTAAATGAGTAGTTAAATGAATTATTAGGTTTGGAATTAGTAGTTAAATGAATTTTTTATTTTTTGACAAAAATATTAATACTAAAAATGACTTGATAGAGAAAATATATAAAATTAAAAAAAAAAAATCTAAATATAAGACCTTTTTGTCAAAAAGAGAATGTGTCTCCATGAACATAGTTACTTATTGAAAATGGTTTTTTATTCTTCTTTAGAAAGTGAGGTAGGACGTTAGAAAAACTGAAATATATAAGATTAAAAGGAAGACCCGTTCTATGTGTCTCAATGAGCATAGTTCTAAATATAAACGGAGACACATTCTATGCCAACAGAAATATATAAGATTAGAAATAGGATGTGTCTCCGTTTCAAAAACTATCCCAATAACATAAACTATCATATTTATTAACATTTTTTTGTAAGTGGTTTTTTCTCTATGTGTCTCTGTGAACATAGTTCAGTTTATATGCAGGGTCGAGGTTCAAACCTCGTACTCCTACTTATTCACCTAAAAATGTGAATTCTAGCCACTATCACTAGGTTACTAAACAAAAAAAGTTGGGAAATGCTAACCGGTGCCTCCGGGACACTGGTTAAGGATATGAAAAAGGAAATTATATAGTAGTGTATTGAAATTGTGTAATTAATTTATAATAAAGTCAAAAACAGTTTCTTTTTATGGTAATAATTACTTAATCAGTGCCCCAAAGACACCAGTTAGCGGGACCCAAAAAAGTTTAGGTTATGTTAAAGAAAGTGGTGCATTTATAGTTTATCTTGTACAATGTTGCATAGGTTCAGGGAAAAAAAATGGTTGACCACTAAGTGTCGATCTTCTTAATGCTACTAAAAAAACCCTTGACATTCCAAAATCATTTGGTCCAGTTATGTGACATACCCCCTTGATTGCTTAAGTTATTTAATCTTTGTTGTCCCTATATAAGAGTGTGTTCTACGAAGGTTGACCACACTCATTTGATATAAGTTTTTTCACTTTATCCAACATTAAAGGGCACATACATGCAATATAGTTTCAATGTAAGCACTTCAGTTTATAGAAATGAAATTCAATATGAATATGAATAGGCAAATAATGAAAAGATATTAAGAAATTAGAAAGATACCTCTTGAAGTGTTTGAAATTCCTGAAGCCAACCAATCCCTTCATATGTCCTTTTCATCACTCCTGTGCTCTCATCTTTATCAATTTTTGTTAGCACATCCATTTGCTTGTTTTGAAGATCATCCCATATTTTGTTCAGCAATTCCAGATTCTCTTGCAGCTTATAAACATAAACAGCTTGTGCATTAGCGCACCTGAACAAACTTTTCGCAACTTCCCAAATTACTCCCAACGCTTCCATGGTTTTATATACTTTGATTCTCAAAATATTAATTAAGACTTGCAAGAAAAAATAAAATCTCACAGTTAGATTTTATATTTTATTTATTGCTTATATATAAATAATTTTGAACAATAAAAATGGTATTTAAAGTTTAAACATATATTAATTCTTACATCTGATGATACTATGCCTTTAGTAATCTTGTGTGATTATTTAATTCGAAGCTTACGACAAAATTTATAGAACATAGCTTAATGATTCTTTTCCAAAGTTTTGAAAGAATATTGCCCATGAGTGTCTTCTACTTCACAAAGGGTTTGGTTTTCCCACTTTTCCTTTTGCTTTGGTTTATGGTATTGAATAATTCCAAATTCTGGTGTAGCAAGGAATTAGAAAGTAATAGGTCCTAAGCATGGCATTTTACTTATATTAATATGTCGATTTACTTTGAGTTTTTTGTTTTGGTTTTAAAATATATTAGCAAAAACGCACACGAGATTGAGGATATTGTCGATACGAAACCGCTTTTCAACACATTCCCATGGTCTCTTACCATGAACGTATAGAACAGTTTCTGAGTTTTGTAGTTCTAAATCAGGACTTCTGATATTTGGAGTGTGTTTAATTAGTAACAACGAAAATAGCAATAAGGAATAAAAAAAATAAGCTAAGACACAAGTCCTTCATATATAGGTTCTGTTTGGATAAACAATTTAATTTCCGGTTTATAGCATAAATTCTTATCATATATAAGTGTTTGTTATAAGCTATTTTTATAACAAAATAAAAAATAAAATTAATCTATTTTCATATGAGCTATAAGTTGTTTTCATAAGCGATCCTGCAAGTTAATGGAAATAAACTAAGAAGAGCTTATGAACATTGCATAAGTTGTTTTCGTAAGTTTTGAAACGTAACTTTAGATAGTTATGTACAAGGACACTTCTGGAATTTTGGGGGCCTATCAGCGATGTGGTGGATCTAAAGAGCAATTTTCATTTATTTTAGTAGTAAGGCCTGATCAAGTGATATGTTGTTAGAGAAATTTTCTTGAAATTATGAATGCATTATGAGATTTTTACTTATAATGCATTACTCCCTCACCTAGTCCATATACCCCCACAATTATTTTCCATATATCTCCCCACATTTATTTCAAAAACCAAAAAAATATGAAATTTTAGATTTTCAGTCATTAACAATATTGGAAAATTGCGTTAAAAAACACCGCTAAAAAATTAGCGCCGGCTAAGTAAAGGTGTGTTTGTTTTAGGTTTTTTAAAACTAAAAAATCTTTTTTTTTATCAAAAAATAAGTTTTTATCTATACTATAAAAAAATAAAATAAAGAAAACTACACTTTCGGCGCTTTTGACCTGGATTTTTCTTTCCAAAAATGCCTTCAATGTAACAAATAGATAAGAATAAATTTAAATATTAAAAAAATGTAACAAACACGATATGAATATATATATGTCTGTTTTTTTTTTCTTTATCATTTAAAAAGTGTAATAAACTAAATGAGCATATTTATACTTAATTTTTTATTATCTCAATTATACCCTTAACAATTTTTTCTACAATAAAAATTGTTGTTGGTGTTACTAAAATAGATAATCATGTTTAATTTGGTTTGTTATAACTAGAAAGCAACAAACATTTATATTTTTAGTTTTAATCAAAATCAAAATTTCATAAAAAAACATAGTTCATAATTTTCTAATTTTAGCGCAGTAAAAAGAGCGGAAGGACGAGCATGTGAGTGTCCGTCTTTTCGCTAGTTTTAATAGTGTTTGTTTAGGATTTCTAAAAAAAAAACTTTTTAACTCTATTAGGATAGTTTTTCCCACAATCTATTATTTATTTTTTTCAAAAATAAGAAGGTAGCAGATGGACTAATTAAAAAGTTATTTTTATTTTATAAAAAATGGTGATTTTGTAGATAGTAGACAAACATAAATAGTTTTAGATATTTTTTTATAAAATCTTTAATATAAATCTCTAATTCATTTTAATACAAAAACTATTTTTTCTTAAAGCCGAAACAAACACACTTTAAATTTGCTTTTTTTTTCTTCCCAAGAGGATTTATTGTTGATTTTTGTGTTATTTTTTTGTCTAGAATCAACCAATTTGCATCTTTATTTTTCTTTTAATATAAAAAAGTCATTTTCACGTAGATCGACTTTTTTATCCTACAGATGTCAACCCAATAATTATAGTTTGACTTTGTGACCTCAAGAGAGAAAGTTTGAATCCCACTTGAATTAACATTGTAATATATTGATTAGTATCATTGTTATTTGTTATCAATAAAATTTTCCCGTTTCCATTTTCTTAAAAAAAAATAAAAATAGATCTGGTTTTTCTTTCATTTTTTTTTCCTAGTGATCTCATCGTCTGAGTGTAATGTTATTTTGTTTGTTGTCTTGGTGCGACGTCGTTTAGTTTTCGGTCATCATGTCATGTTCGTTTGGTATAGTTGACATATCAAATTCGAACAATTGCATATTCAATCAATGATTAGGCCGTGTCAACTGTATATTAATTGCTTTTGGTATTCTTTTTATTCATTTAGTTCAGTAACAAAAATCTAAATATTGATTTTTTTTAAATGAAATGTTCGGTATAGAATTATAAGGAGAAAAATGGATTAGCGTCGAGTTTAGCATTGGCTGACCCGCACTAATATTGAATTTTTCCTCTATTTTTTAGAAAACTAGTTACAAACCCGTGCTTTGCACAGGTTGAATTATGTTTTTTTTTATTTAAAATTTGCTCTAAAGGAGAGACGTTCAAATTAAGAAATATAGATGCTAACATGTAGTGTATAACCAATTTAAGGTTGATTGCCAAAAAAAGGGTTGGATTACTGTATCCAAACCACATTAAAAATATATTGTCATTAAAATACGAATCAAAATATTCCGAATCAAAATTGCTAACCAAAGATTCTCAAACTTTGTTCTTGTAATCTTAGTACATGAAGTACTAAAGATTACTGTATCCAACACCCCATGATGATGAAAGAATTCCAGCATTATCAATTGACATTAATAGAGCAAAGAATGTTCCTTCAATGCCAGATGGACAAAGCTTTGAGCTGAGTACAAGCATAGGCATCCACTTTAGCCTAATAGTCATTTGAGCTATGCTTTCGACAATCACAACAAAGACGTAATCTGGTGTACCAAACTTCAGGTTCAATCTCATGACTAAAATTAGATCAAACATCCCTGATAGACCATAGTGCAACTGAGTCGAAAAGAGTAAGTCTCTGAATGCGTAATCCTTTAGCGCGTGTTGGTATAGTATTGCGCCTAAAAGGGAGCTGATTGAAAATATGAAACTCTCCTGTGGAAGAAAATGCAAGACAAAGGTTACTGGTATTCTATGATATTAAACTGTCTAAATGTGTATTGTCAAAATAAATGTGTACTGTGACTATGTAACATATAGTAAAATTCATAAACTCAAGTCAAGCAACGTCAAACTCAACTCTAATTATCACAATATAGTTAACACATGGTGGGAAAATAGTTCTCTTTTCTCACATTAAACCAATATCATAAGTTATGTACCATGGTTCCCTATTTTCATTTTTATTTTTTTCCTAGATTCCAATTCGTAACTTGACCAAAATAATTATTCAAGTCCAAATTCAATCAAATTTGGCATGTAGGCTTAGCTTATTTTTGTTACCTAGACCTCATGGAATGAGTTTTGAAAAGAAAAAAAACTTTGTTTGTACACTGTCAGTGAGAAGTCTAACCTTTATCCTTAAGCTCTTAAGTCTTCATTGGGTGGAGGCTGCCTACTTTGAAGATTGCCTACTTCAGCATTTATGATCCCCATCATGTAATATTTTTCTATGAGAATTGACTCTTAAATTCCAAATAAACTATAAACATGTGCAGCAAAATTTAAAATAAGCTAGTGAACTTGCATTTCTTAACACTACATAAACATTTTTTTTTACAGAGGTTGGTAACTATAATTTGGAAGACTTTATGAACATGGCATCAATTCACTATCAAAATCTTAAGAAACAAAAAACGTAACCGCAAAAAAACGTTATGTCAGTTGTTGGTTTTTGTTTGTTGTTTTGATCATGTAAGGAACTTTTGTATTCTTGATTTCTACCATGACACAACTTGTGCTGGGTAGAAATCTTTGTTAGGATAATATATTTCATACCCGCGGGTATCCGTTCAGCTAAACGGATATTCGTGCGAATATAGATAGGATACAAATTTCATATTTATCCAACAGAGCGCTTACGGATATCACACTATCGGCATCCATGGATATCCATTTACATCCCTAATTTTTTCTATAGTATAGGAAGCAACTTACTGAACTCAATTTGTCAAAAAAAATCAAATTAAAACGGTATATTATTTTATTTTAGTCATGAATGATAATTCTAAATAAATAATTAAGAATTTCTCTTAATCTTGACTCAAATTTTTCTTAATAAGCAGCGGAGTTGATGAGATCATACTTGCATATTCTTCACGTCATGTGGAATAAAAGAACAAAGTATATATCTAAAAAGTAAGAAGCACTTAATATCATTACTATAGCAAAAATAGGATCAGCATTCATGTTATTATCCAACTCTTCTTGTTTTTTTATCTCCAGGAATGTCACTAATATTTATGATGGCAACATGAATATGAAATGAGTTATGATTAACTTTCGGCAGCATGCAATTTGTATTTTCTTACTTTCGTGCACGCAATTGAGGGTTAAATCAAGTTACAGTGTCAATTAGGATAGGAATAAGATCATAATAAATCGAGTCTCAAATGATAAACATGAATCTACACTCAAACACCGATCATATGTATAGGTAATTAATTATAAAGTGTGTGTATAATTTCATAGTTGAGATTGAGAGTGACATAGTAGTTTTTCCTTTAGTAAAAATCTAGTTTTTTTTTTGTAAATTTAAATTAAAATTGATTTAGTAAAAAAAAAAAACTACAAAAAAACAAAGTTGATTTGATTTGACAGTAAAGGGGTGAGAAAATTTATTTCTTTAAGTCATCTTAAAATTGATTTGATGCTCTAGAATGTCTTTATTGAACTATTAATCTAGTATGCATTTTGATTAAAGTTAAATAGTGCCTAAAGATAAATATTGTCACGTAATAAAGCTATATATAAGTTCAAACATCAACTTTTGTTTATCCAGACTTGTGAATATGATCCCTCCTTTTGTTTGTTGTTTGGAAAATTTCAAGGGTTGCAATTGGAAGTGAATGGCAAGCTTTGGTGGCTTATGTAAACTTAACAATCGAAAGGCTTAAGTTGTCGGAGGTAGATTAAGATGCTAGTATAGAATAGGATGCAAGGAATTTGGATGAAGATGACCATTCTATAGATGATTATACTAATTGAAACAATTTTGTTGATGATTAATGTAGATGAGTTTGAAATGTAGAACCTATGTATTGCTATAACTTGTATATTTAGGATTGATACAATGTAACTATTTATATAATCCTAGTATTGACGAATGAATATGTTGTTTATAAATTGAGTGAAAATTTATTTACAGCTAAGATTATAACCAATCTTTTATATTTTTGTAGGATTATTACCAATTCTTATTTTGTAATCATTGATACAAATTATATGATACAAAAAAGTATACTTTTTCAAAATAAGGGTGGACTAGATTCGATTAAAAATGACCATACAAATTATATGATAAAAAAAAGTATACATTTTTCAAAATAATGGGTGGACTAGATTTGATTAAAAATGACTAATTGAATAGTTGGGACGGATTATTTTGCCTTAATCTGTTCCAATTAAATATAAGATTTAATTGCTTTATGCCATAAAGTCCGTCATAAAATTGGGACAAAATGAAATAATGTCAGAATATATAAATATTTTTCGTTCCACAATCCATCTCAAATGTGTGACGGATTTAGTATTTATGTCTCGAATAGTTTGCAACGGACGAATTGCGATTAAATGAGTTTGGCGCAAATTCCGTCCCAAAAACTATTTGGGACGAGATTTTTAACTAGTGTGCGACGAAATTTTCTATTCCAAATTCATTTTTTCTTGGTGTAAAAATCTAGTTATTCGGTAATTTTAAATTAAAGTTGATTTAATACCAAAAAAAAAGTGGAACTACCGTCGAACTTGATAACTCATGCTGCTAACCTATGTTGGAACGTTAAAGTGTTGGAAGGTCTTTTGACGTGTGTCGAAAAAAGTGGAACTGCCAAAAAATCAAAGTTGATTTTATGTGAGAAATAAATGAAATGATCTAAGGTCACCTATCAAAAAAAATTTTTTTTTGAGGGATGGTCACCTATCAAAATATAATGCACATCATGACAACTACATATAATATTGCTAAAGAAAAAAACAACATAAATAATAAATAAGGAAAATTCTATGGTGAAGTCGTGAAAATGACTTTTCTGATAAAGTTAACACGATAACATCAAAAGTGTAGTGAGTAACACCCCACTGTTTGTACAATGGCATCAAAAGTTCAGTCCTCATAGTATCATCAATTCATCAGATTAACAAGACTACACTTAATCTAATTTTATCTTACCTTGTTTTAAGTGTAACACCCCACAAAGTGTAACACTTAAGACTATCACATAATATCATCAAATTTGTTTGCATGTTAAAGATGCCACCGATAAAATAGTACCTGTAAGTCCAAGATGTTGCAAGCATTACTAGATGAATTACTATCGATCATTAATCAGTAATCAACAATTTAAAAATGAATCAAACATTATAATCAAAATTAACTTTTTCAAAAAAGTCAGTTTTCTGACTGCATCGTAGAAGCTCCCAAATAATAATCACATGATATTCATGTCATGATGAATTAAACATGCATCTAGTTGCATAAAACTTATCTATAAAGTCATCTTAATTAAGGTTAATTTGATGCTCTTAATTGAATGTCTTTATTGAACGATTAATGAAGAGGATCTTGCGCATAATTTTCCTCAAGCCTTGATAGGGTGGGAGATGATTCGGTGCCTTTTGGTGTCTTTGATGGCTTTTGTTCCTATCTCTCTCTAAACCATTAATTCTCTCTCATCTAATTAATTTATTTTAATCATTCATCCAACCTTCTCTCTCATCTAAAATGAACTAAAGGCACCGAAGTCAAAGGCACCGAAGCCAAAGGCACCAAATCCTCTCCCTGATAGGGTAGGCTCAAAGTGACTTGAACATCAAGTTTCTCTCAAAAGGGTTATTGAGTTACTAGTGTTATCATTAATATGTACCAAGACATGTATTTATAGAGAAAGTGACGGGGTAACTACATACCCTTTCTTTAGGGTCGCAATGGCTCAACCGACTTTTTTATGAATAGTCGTAAGGTATGAAGTCATATATTTTCATGAACATTTGAGTGGTTCAGCCCATCACGAATTCTTTCAGTTATAGACTACACTATTCAAGTACACTCATCAAGTATGGTGCGATATCTACGGATCACAAGTTAGAAATTCCAAAACCCATCAAGATATAATTCAATCAATGTTTAATAAATCAACGGAAGTTCAACACAAAGAAATAACATTTACTTTAAACCTATATTTGAAGTTGCATCATGTTTTTTTTTATTTATGAAATACATCAAATTGTTTTTAGAGTAAACTCATTGGCACACTAGTTGATCTAAATTTTGCTTTTTATACATTAATTCATAAAGTTTCTGACTCAGTGTGCCAATAATCTATATGCTTCAGTGGAGGACGGTGTCAATATTGTCATCAGCCATAATTGTTGACTTAATTGGCTTCCTAATTGGCGATTTCCGGTTGTAGCCCAAGATAAAATGATCAGTGAGGTTGATTTATGATTAATGTTATGAATGAAAAATAGATTGGGATGTATCTTTTTTTTTTTTTTGAAGGAACTGGGATGTATCTTATTGATGCTTAGCTCATTATGACTTAAATCTTACACATGTGAACAGACTTATAAAAGAACAGCTCCAAAACGGGTCAAAAATAGCTGTGAAAATGAGTTCACAAGAATGAAGTACGTAACTGTCAAAAACAGATGAAGTATGTACTTCATGAATGAAATGTATGAGTCAAGTTTAGGAGTAATTAGTATACCATACTTATGTAAACAGAAAAAAGACAAATAATTATTTTGGTCCATGAAAGTGTAACAACTAACCACTAGTCAAAATAGTCATTTATTGTACACTACATTAGTCAAAATAGTCTCTGACGTTAAAATAGTTCATCAATGCTGATAGAAACCTCCTTATTTTAGAAAGAAAAAAAAAACAAAATTGAAATGATGTTCGACGGTAGGTTCACACACTACGATGCTCAAATCAATAGGAGATTGAGGCAAGTGAGAGATAAGTAGTTTGGAAGAATGAAAAATCACTAGTGCTCATATACACCATCTAAGAAGGGTATAATACATGACTAAAGTAAACGACCTTTAGTATTTTTGTTTGGTTTTCAACAAATATTCTACAACGCATCTATCAGTAGTGACTTGTGAGATTAATTATTTTGTACAAGAAGCAATAACTCGTACAAGTGACATTTTCAGGTCTTGGAACATTTCTCCTCCCCTGAATACAACCTCAATTAGTAAAAACGAAAAAGAAAGAATTTTTGTCGTGATGCATTTTGTTCTCACTAATGAAAATGACATGAAGTGAAAAAAATGGTTTTTTTATATGAAACAAGGTCCTATAAATATGATATACTCTAATAGGCTTATCCATGTCATTCTTGTAATTGATAATCCAATCCCAATTTTCTATTCCCTCTTATTACAAAACCAATAACTTGTTGTGTACTCTACTACATGTCTTTATATTGTTCCATCTTCCGTGCAAACATACCACATATATTGAGACATGGAAAGAGGAGTGACTACTTCACACTAAGTCATATAGCATCAAAAACAAGTTCAAACTTCTTCTCCTTCCATCAACATAAGAACCTCTCAAGCCACATTGGTTTTGTGTCGAAATTCGAACAAAACTATTCTTCTCCCTTGATGGAGGAGGACAGACAAATGGTTGGTCTTGTCTCACAGTCAGAGAAATATTCCCAAGAATTGGATGTTGCTGTCAGAGCAGTCCAGATGGCTTGCTCTCTATGTCAAAAAATGCAAGAAACCTTGATTTCCAAGTCATCCAAGGATTGTAATTCTTCAGTCACAGTGGCAGGTGAATATTCTCTAATTGTGAAAATTATCATGTCTTGTTTGCGTGTGTTATTTTTGTTTTATTAAGCTAATGAGTTAAACTTTTATCTTGGCCTGCCATATATTTATATGGAATTCTGAGTTGATTATTGTGTTAGATTGCAATAACTTTGGAGTAGGGTGTCTACTGTCCAGTATCTACTGCATGAAAGTGCAGGGAGTGATCTCATCAAACACAACTTCTGCCACTTGTGCCAAGTTGCTTTGATATCCAGTCAAATTATGACAAGTGGCTTCTTGAATTTATTATGAAGTGACAAAAGAGGAAAATAAACATTTTCTGATACAAACAGGATCTAATAATCAAAATGAATACTTATACTCTAAAATCTTTGAAGTCAATGAAAAACTGTTTGGCAAGAAAAGTGACTGTTAGATATAAAGGCTTCAGAGGTCTTAAAACAAAATTATGATGGTAAAAAGGAAAATGATAAAAACTTAGTATTATAGATTGTCGAGTTCATATTGATTGGTATGAGAAGCTTGATGGAGTATTTAACTTTGGTCATGTGAACGCTTGTGCAACGGTAAAGTTGTTGTCCCGTGACTGAAAAAGTCGCGGGTTTAAGTCCTGGAAACAATATATTGTGTAAAAAACAGGGTAAAGCTGCGTACAATACACCAAAATGGTGGGACCCCTTCCGAATCATGCGTATGTGGAAGCTTTAGTGCGCCAAGCTGCCTTTTTTTTTTATATGAATGCTTATGCATAATATACTTATCAGTTGTGTTATTTGAACGACTAATATTTAACAACTTTGCAACAATGATTTAAGTGGTTAACACACTTTAAATAAGTGGTTAATTACGTTCGGTATATGCTTCATTAACCGAGGTCGGTCTTTTTGTAGGTAAATGTTTATGTTAGTTTCCAAGGTTTAAATCCTAGACCTCGTGCTTAAAACTCTTTTAGGGTCTCTTAGCTCACCAACTGAGCTACTACTTGGAGCATCTACTAATCAGTCTATTGGTGAATTTGATAAATTTATATGCATACTTACAATTAACTGAAATTGAATTGCACTGTACTTTGTCAATATGCTAAATGTATAGGTTGGAGTGTCAAAGCAATTGTGAGCTGGATATTATCTGAATGTTTAAGGGGTGAAAATATCTCTATTCTAGTTGAAGAGGAGGTTCAGACTCTCTCCAACACTAATGCATCTGAACTGCTAGAAACTGTAGTAAAAATTGTGAATGAATGTCTATCTGAAGCACCTTTATTTGGAGCTGAAGCACCAAAATCAGCTCTTGGAACTTCAGAGGTTCTTGAAATCATTAGTCACTGCAACTCAGTTGGGGGTCATTCCAGAAGATTTTGGGCACTAAGTCCTCTTGATGGTACAATGGGATTTGTAAATGGTGATCAATATGCTGTAGCTTTATCACTCATAGAGGATGGAGAAGTGGTGGTTGGTGTTCTAGGGTGTCCTAACTACCCTATGAGAAAGGACTGGCTTGGTTATCAGCAAAGTTATCATAGGATTATGTCCAAGTTGATTTCTCCAACATCTGAAACTTGGAATAAAGGTTGTGTAATTTATGCTAAAAAGGATAGTGGCAAGGCTTGGATCCAACCACTGATCCATCATGCCAATAAGAAGTTTGTGTGGCCAAACCATGCAAAACAAGTTTCTGTGTCTTCTGTTGACAACCTAGGATTGGCCACTTTGTGCCAAACAGTTGAGAAGGCTAATTCAAGTCACTCCTTTACTGATGGACTGGCTCATAGTGTTGGTTTCAGGTTCATTTCTATTTCATTCTTTTTTTATGTCAGTTATCCTTCCTGTCTTTTGATATTTATCTTGTGGGGTTGTAGGTTTTTAAACATTCTAACAAGGAGTTATTCCTATGTGGATTATTCCCATGTTTTCTATTTGTATTTAGTCAATAAAGTTTTAGATTCTGGTTGCCTTACGATCCTTGATACTGTCGAGAATTGCAATCAAATACGACATCAATCGAGGTCGCAGAGTCTTGAAAAACTTTGATATTGCGGTTCAGATTGTGGCCGCGAAGCTTTATCACTTAATATAATATGCAGACAAGTTCTACGGTGGACACTTTGATAGGTGGTCCACTGTAGACTGGTACTTGAAAATCGTTTTGAAACTTCAATGGGACATATGTTGTCTTACGGAAGTAAAAGCTCACGGTCCTCCACGTTTTCACGGTTGAGACAGTGACTTGAACGGTGTCAGTTGACTAAAAAAAGAAGGAAAAGGAATATGTGTCTAAAAACTTAACTCATGTTTGTTTTTCCTTATTTTTATCGAACTAACACTGATCATGCCATCTTCTCAATCGTATGTACGAGGGGGACTGCAAGCTTCTACTTCCAAAGGTCGTAGCAAATCATTGTTACAGTTTCAACTAATTGTTCAATACTAATCCTCCGTGGACCACCTATCAAAGTTGTCTACCGCATAACCTACCATGACACGCATATTAAAACTCTTAAGAAATATCCAATCATCATTGCTAATACAGTACTATAAAGATGAAAAGTTTCTCAGTAAGATTGCAATCTGAAATTTGTGTTGTACAGATGCACTCTCTGTACTTAATGACTAATCACACACGTTTATCTCAGTAGTATTTAAAATATCACTTGTAAAAAGGCATAAAAAATAATATAGATCCTATAACAGAATAATAGTTTTTACTTTATAAGAAAGCTCATATTCATAATTTGTATGCAGTAATAAACCATTAAAAGTTCACAGCATGATGAAATATGTGGCAATAGTTTGTGGGGATGCTGAGGTGTTTATGAAGTTTGCAAGGACTGGTTACAAAGAGAAAATATGGGATCATGCTGCTGGTTTCATCATCCTACAAGAGGCAGGAGGCACAGTAACAGATGTTAGGGGACGTTCCTTGGATTTCTATAAAGGTTCGTCATATTTAGAAGGGATTGATCGTGGTATAGTTGCTTGTGCTGGAGCCACATTACATGAAAAGATCATAGATGCTGTTGATGCTAGTTGGTCCTCTTCTAGCCTTTGAGTTGACACTGTTTCATAATAAATAACCTATTTACATGTATATGAATCATATTGTGATCCTGTGAATTGTATTTGAGCTTTTATTTTCTGTTTTACTTGACACTGCATCATATTAATGCCTCTGCTTTAACTTCAGTTTTTGTTGATGTATTTGTACTAGTAGCTTGCAAGCATGAAATGTGTATTGTTTGAAATATAATATGGATTAAATGTTGTCACTATTTCTTTGTGACTACTTGAATCACCTGCCTAAGCCAAATTAGGAGAGCAACTTTACTCATCTCCACATTTCAAAGACACCACACATAATTTCAAATAATTTGTGGGGTAGATGTAATTTATAGGGTACCAACAAAACTCTCTCAAAAACTATTTTTATAAGTTGTTGCAAATACTTATACAGTATAGTATTTATGTAGGGTTAGAAATATCTGTCTCATTTTATCACATTTTGGCTTCTTCCCTACAGCTCACTGCTTATTTATTTTGAGTACCTACCCATCATGCCGTACACTGGTTTGGACCCAAGTCCATGAGAATGCAATTGAAATGTGTCAACTTTTCCGTTCTAGGAAATTAGTCACATAATTATCCTTAATCAAATACCTATTTACATTTCATCCATAAATAATCACTCAACCAAGGGAAATGGAAATTGAACTAACTAACTAGTTTTAGTATAACACTCCTTTATACGTGTTTGTAATGAATTAAGTCCGCATACTGCAATAATTGCAGCCAACCAACAATAGGGTCATAAATTCACCATCTGTACTCCACATGCTAGCTTTTTTCACTCCACTAAACCCCCCCACTATCTATCTCCATACCTTAAATATTCCATTAACCAAACACATAAACTCTCTTCTACCATTTCATGTACACAACAAAGAAAGAAAGCAAAAATGAAACAGATAAGCATCCTTATTTTGCTCACCATCTTGCTAACAGTTACTACCTCTGTGTCCTCTCGCAGATCCACATCAACAACCAAACCTTCACCATCTGCTGACAACAACAACAACAATAACAAAGATGGTGTTGGTGGTGGCAATGACTATGGTGGCTCCTTTGGATTTGGACCAGGAGGAGGTTTTAGCATACCAGGCTTTGACAACAACATCATAGGAGGAGGAGGAAATTATGCAGGTGGGTATGGAGGTGGATATGGTGGTCCAAATGGAGGGCACTCTACAAATGGTGTAATTAGGCCAACTGTTGTCTGCAAAGACAGAGGCCCTTGTTATCAGAAGAAGGTCACCTGTCCAGCAAGGTGTTTTACTTCCTTCAGTCGCTCCGGCAAGGGCTACGGTGGTGGCGGTGGAGGTGGTGGCTGCACCATTGATTGCAAAAAGAAATGTACTGCTTATTGTTGAGGGAAGCTACATATTTTGTGTCTGAGTTTTAACTTATGATCATCTCCAACACCATTTTATTAGATAAATAAAAATATATGCTACTACTACTATTATATGGTTTGATCTGAGTTGGAACTTGCTTTTCATTATATATATGGTTTTGTAATGTCTATATCTATCTAGTTTAATAAAGTATGATAGATTGTTGGGAAGAGTCTGATTCTGGACTGTTATTTTGTTCACTTTTATATGAAAAAAGTTAGTATTATATCTATGTATATCTTGAGTTGTATTATAGCAGAGGGAGGTTTAGTTTGTACTACTTTGACCATCTTCCTTGGATCTATTAGTGGTATATCATCAAACTACAGACGATTAATTAGTCTTTATTTACTTAACTACTGCAAAAATAATTTCAATTTCAACCATAGCTGTTGTTTCATTTCGCTCTCTTAAGTTAAGTAAATTTACCTAAGTTTAAAAGTTTAATATCATATATTGAAGTATTCTTTTAACTTTCTAGTATCCACCAGGGACACCCAAGGACACAAGTTATTATTATTTGGGTTTTTCTATCATGTGCAAATTATTTGCACATGTTAAGAAATTTAAAATAGTAAGTTTGTATTGAAACTTGAACATTTTGTATTGAATATATAACTTTTTAATAAATAATTGTGATTTTTCAATAAAATATTACTACTTTTGGTTTCTTTAACAAGTGCAATGTTGCACATGTTAAACAAACTCTTATTATTTTGGTCAAGGACACTAGTTTGTTAGTTATGCACAATAAATAACTATTTTTTTTTTTTTGGTTACACAAGAAATAACTATTGTTGAAGAATAGGATGCTGGTCAATTACTTGAAAGCAATTTAAATTTATAAATATACACAAATTTCTAAAGATGTGTATATTTTCTTAAAATGTGTGTATTATTTATCTTTGCAACAAATATAGCAGTAACATGGAAAGAGTAACTGTATTTACTACTAGCAGCTAGCTTCCATTGATAGGTTTCTCTATTATTTTCTAACTTTATTTTAGCTATTTGTTAATACTCTTATTATAGCTTTTGTTAGTCGGTGACAAGGAGTTGCATTCTATTCAAATAAGGTCTCATATTTAGTTCATAATCAGTTACTTCTGACTACATCATAAGAAAGAGGAAAAAAAGTCTCATATTTAGTTTTGTGACATAAAGAAATAGACGTAAAATCAATGTGACTTCTAGACATTGAAGCCCTTATTTGAAGAAATTGAAGAAATGATTGACAACAATCCTGAACTTAAGAAACCTAAAAAATATGTCTAACAAGACTAGGATCACACCTGTTGAAGAAACTTGAGAAAAAGCATCACCACTAGCACAATATCTAGAGAATTACATGAGTTTCACTATTGCACTCTTCTACCAGCCACTGTTATGTCAAATCTCTGCTTATAATGTACACTAACAAACCACATGAATAGCTAACATGTTAAACAAGAAAAGAACAAATAAATAAAACTTGTACACGAAAATCACCAACGGAATAATATTTTTCTTCGCAGTATTTGTGGCTAGTAATATACATATGTTGATCCATGAAAAGGTAATCCATACTCCCTTCTCCACAAAATGATATATCAGAATGCAGCTCTCACTGCTCCCCTTGCAACGTCCCGTTTCATCTCAGCAGCCTTACCACTTCCGCGGAAGTACATGTATACTTGCTGTATTCCAGCCAAAGAAAAAGTGAGCAGCTATGCATTGTAAGAAAATCATGGCTTTTAAATGCTAACTAAATGAGCTTAAAGATAATTGGAAACTTAGCAAAAGTGTAACCAGACCTGAATAACCCAAATGCTTATCAACGTTTCCAGGCAGAAAAATCCAAATCCAATGAAGTAGAAAATCTACAAGCAAATGCAGAAAATCAAACAATTCAGAAGTTTACTTTGGTCACATTTGCAATATTTGGAATAAGATTGTGTACTAACAGACGTGCAACAAAATTTGACAATTAAATAGTATTCTTACCCCAATCAAAGTAGAGTTGTCTATCACATCTATGGCAGATAGAATACCCCTGTATCAGTGTGAATAAACAGAGCCAACATTAGATTATATAAATGATAATAACTTCGGTCACTTGAAGAGATGAACAAAAACAACATTAAAAACCACAGTTTACAAATTTTCTTTCAAAGATTCATCATTAAATTTTATTTTAGAAAGTAAACCTATCTTCTGCAAGGAAAACAAATTTAAATGCTGTCTCTTTGCCACAAAAATGTAGTCGAAAAAGCAATATTTTCAAGTTAAATTGAGTGCGTAGAGTAAGTTGGCGTACGTCAGGGATTTTCCTTTGAAAACTATAGGAGGAGCAACAGCAGCTAAGATGCAGAATCCTATGTGAACCTGTAAGCAGAAGAAGAAACAAAGATGATTATATTTCTTCAGTTTTTTTAAGCATAACTTATGCACATTAATTGGTTAAAAAAAAAAAACTTATGCACATTAAGAAGTATAAACAATGTACCAGATAAAGCATGAAAAACCATCCAAATTTCAAAGCACTTTCTGTCCTGCAATGAAAAAGGAGCATATTTAGAATCAAGAGTATGGCTTAAGTTATATAAAAGAAATCCCAACTTGTTGCAGTTTCATAATTTCTTAATAAAAAAAAAAAAACATGCACGAGCAAGCATCAAATTTTTTACCTAAAAACACGATATAATGGACGATACCACAGAACATATGCTCCAGGTACCCCTGATATGAAGTAGATAATGGCCAGAAACCAAATTTTTACACCTATGTCAAACAAAGCCATGTTTCATGTGCATGGCATTAGGAAATGTCAGATTCGAAATTTGATCGTTAGATAACTGAATAAAACCTTCTTCTATAGTCCCCATGAGCATAGCTCAATTGGTAAGACATGTAATATGCAGGAGTCGGGGTTCAAACCCCGAACTCCCCACTTATTCACCTTATGAGGTGAATTTCTAGCCACTAGGCTACTAGACAAAAAAAAAACCTTCTTTTACAGATCTAAACTCACCTTCACCCTTAATCCAAGCAGCAGTAACAGCTATAACATTCCACAATAGGCACGCCACTAATCCTGCATGATACAGCCTTTAATCAGTGGCCGCGATATAAAATGACTCACACAATACTCAAGAACCAATGGCATAATTGGAACCAAGAACAATAAAGAGGATCACATACCCAAATATGTAGTAAATGCAACATATTGCAATTTTTGAAGATGAACCGGAATTTCATTAGCAATGTCGTGATGGATAATTGGGAAAAATGGTGGCCAATTCTTTTCCTCAAGAACAATTCCAGCTGCAAACCAAAATGTCAATGCTGATTAGAAGAATTAAGCAGAACTAAATTTGTACAGAAGTTTCAAACTTCAAAGACATTTATAAAATTCTGCAGTACTATTCAATTGAATATCAACAGAAACAAAGAGCCAAGCAGGACTAAATTAGTGCAAAATGTTCAAACTTCAAAGACCTTAATAAAATTCTGCAGGACAATTCAATTGAATGTCAACAGAAACAAAAAAAGTCACCTCAAACAGTAATAGCAACATAAACAATTGAATTTGAAAAGGGATAGCCAAATAAACTACTAAATCATTCTGAACAAATATAAATACAGGTAATGTAATTTACCTCGTGCAGCAGCTTCTTCTTTTCGTCTCACTTCCTGCATTTGGATAAATAAATAAAAGATCTGTGAATTTCTAGATACTTGTAATTAACAGGGAAGCAAGTTGATAAACCCTTATGCAGGCAAAGTTAACTGAATATCAATATGCACATTCTAAACATTAAATAGAAGACGGTGTGACTTAATGAGGGGCATTTATTTAAGAAGATACACAGTTCCAGAGATCAACCTAATTTTGGATTGTAACAATTTTAGATTCTGTCATCACGTCCAAACTTCAGAAATTATATAAAACAATCAGATTCTTGGTGCATGCATGAATGAATGCATGAATAGGATCCACTTCTTTCAGGAGTAAATCTTGTTAAACTTTTTCTATATAATTTGATTTTTATTTATAACAGTGGAATTTTATTGATCCAACCATTGTATTTCTCTTCAAGAATATAAAGAATTCCAAATTTCATACAAATTTAAAACTAAATAATATTCCATCAGGCAACGTCATTTTAACATATAATAGAAAATTTAAAATATAAGTAATTATCAACTATAAAATTGCATTCTTATTAATGTCTAATTTTATCTAAAACACAGCGTGCATGGTAATCATGTTAATATCATTATTCAATAGTTGGAAATTTTAAATTTATATTCCACAAAATGTTATTAAATGGTAAAACTTGAAAGTTTCAGGACTTTCCCCCGGACTAAATGCACTATATATATATATATATATATATATATATATGATGGAAAGAAGGAAATGTTTTTCTCAATGACTTTTCCAATTATATGTCTTTCAGTGTTAACAAGAAAGAAAGCAAGAGAATCAAATCAATAATCAATATTATATGATGGAGAAACTGAAGACTTCTCAAACAGAAATATGGATATGGAAGGGGGTGAGAAGAAATGAGAAATGAAAACAGAGGAGAGCATCAGAGGTGCAAATGTTCCAATCTCAGTAAATATCCACCGAGGAAACTCTCAACCCTAAAGTGAACAAAAAGACACAAAGAAATCCCATTGTATACCTGTTCCCTTCTTCTCAAATCAGCCTCCTTGGATTGGAGTTCCTTCTCCCTCTTTTTCAAATCCTAATATTGAAAAGGATAATAGTTAGAAAAAACCTCAGTTCGATTCTTGCAAGAATACATGCAAATACATTATAAATTATAATTGAAAAAAAAAAAAACTGAGGATTTCAACAATCTCAATTATATGCATACCGTTGATGTATCAAGAGGTATATCAACTGTTGCGCCAAAGCCATAATTATTATAATCAGCAGGCTCTGGCTCAAGAGGTGAAAGCCTTGAATTTTTGGCAGGCGGAACACTTCCAGGATTCTGACATTTTAAAAACAATATGAAGCAAGAAGCATAAGATCAAATTGATTTACAGGCTTATATCTTACAAAAAAAATGGATGGTGATGAACCTAGACCTTAGAGTTCAGATTTTAAAAAGATATAATTCATTAAAAGGTAGCGGGATTTATAAAACTAGCTAAAGTTAAGTTGTATCGCTGGATGGAGTGCTTCTTTCACCTCCTCCATAATTTTACTCCACAAATGTTTCAATGGTTATTGGAGTATATTATTATTTTTTATCTCATCTTAATTTTTCTCCCCATATGAAAATAATAAAAATTCAACATGACAAGCATGCACCTATAAAGCATCACAGAAGAGCTCTGAATATCATTAACGTGATGTTTGGTTATAACGTAATCAGCAAAGATTTTTGGTAATTTTGTCACAACAATTTATCCTAAAGATTTTCAAAATAATAGGTAATGATTCAAAAATATTTTAGAAATAGTTGACATTAGTATTACCTCTTCTTTATGCATCATCATTCATTAAAATTAAAATATCATATGATTTTATGATTCAGAATATAAATTTAGAACTTTGTCAAATATTTTTGTGTACCATTCATATTTACATGCATAGAAATTGTACTACTCCTAATCTTTAGCCCTACCTCCACTGCTGACCATAACCTATTATTGTTACTTGTGACTTTTAAATTATCAAAAAGCAATGAATTTCATGAACATAAATAATTATAACTGGTGTTTGATTAATAAACTCACTGTTGTGTAAAATGCACCACCACTGTAGTTTGATTGGCTTGATGTTTTTCCCCTTGCAGATGGTTCCTGTTAGTTTAGACCAAAATTAAGGAAAACATAGTAAATAAGTCAGCAGGGAATAAGTTATGTCGAAGTCAAACAACCGATTTTTAAAATCCTTAATCATAAACTCTTATCCCCTAACTTCAAATAGATCATATCTTAAATTCTTAATACAACTATACAAGCTCATAATTGTGATCTCTTCATAGTGCATAAGCTTTATTAGAATTTGGATTGGGGTTATCTTAGGCTCTACAAAACCGACTTATAATGAGAGATGCCTTCCATTTATATACACCTTTTCAAGCCGTATTACATCTAATGTAAGGCTGTCAACACACACTCCTCACACCCAGAATTGGATATCTAGACCGTGACATGGGTGGTTCAATAGTGGATATTTCAACAGCTATTTGATAGGCTCTAATACGATCTAAATTTGGGTTGGACTAAATATCACCCCCACAAAACCGACTAGTAAGGTGAGAGATGTGACATTAGGATGCTAGTATGAGCAAAGTAAATAAAAGAGCAATTCATCATAATTTCATGCCATAACATTACCCACATCATCATCAATATAGTGCAAATATGCGAACGAACCAATACAGTTACTTTCCAGTTATAGTTACACAAATCCTTAAAGCCTGAGCTGAATTCTAAAAAATACAGCATCTTTATCTACAAGCAAATCACATGGACGTATAAAAGATGCATCCTAAAAGCCTGAGCTGAATTCTAAAGGCAAGGCCAAAACAAAACAAAACAAAAACACACAAAATCCTACATGAAGAAGCAAAGATACCAACAACTAAAAATAGATACTCACACACAGAAACAACCTCAAAAACCAGTTTCCCCAACCACATCAACCAAAGTACCAACAAAGTCAACCAAAAATCAACAACTAAGACAACAATTGAACTAAAGTTGCAGTCTAAAACAATCCTTTAAAGAATAAAATCAAGATCAACAAAAACAGTTGACACCCAGTTGAAAAAATCAAAACTTTAACAAGAAGAAGGTGAAAAGAAGAACATACAGAAAAGGGGTTAACTTCTTCTTCCTCAAAGGGGTTGCTATCATAGCGACCAGCCATGAGATCTGTGACGATGGTGCAGAAATGAATAAAGTCAAATGAAATGGATAGCAAAAAAAATAAAGAATTGTGTTGGAGAGTTGAGATTTGAAAGAAGTTTGAAACTTGGAAAAGAAGGTGGCGAGGTAATTACAGCTACAAATGCAAAAGAATTGTCTTTGGTCAGCAATTCAACAAAGACATAAACAGAGAGAAGACTCTGCCTTCAGTTTCAGACAAAATTATATACTATATTTTTTCGGAATGTTCTTAAAAAAGAAAAATTAATTGTTAAGGAAATGAAGGAAAAAAAATACTATTGATGTGTGAATTACGCGTTTTTAAAAAAATTTAATCTTTTTTCAATACTTATCTTTGACGCGTTTTTTTAAATATGTTTTTAATCATTATAAATATATCAATTTTTTAATTTAGTTTTTCTAAATTTTCTTTGATTTTTGATTTGTTAATAGTTTTTTCAGCTTCACTTTTGATTCTTTTTTTAAGTAAACACACATGTAGAATTTATATTTTTGAATAAAATTTTGAAAAAAAATTATAATATTATAAGAATTATTTTAATAAAACATGAGTTAAATATGAATTTTTGTATTTTTTTAAGGTTAAAAATTCATATTTAATCCATGTTTAGTTAAAACAATTATAAATTAACTAATATCTTAGAGTTTGAATCAAGTATTGGACATACATCAATATTAAAACTCTTAGGAAAAATTTGACGCTTATTTAAGTTTAACAAAGCTCAATGAATAGTATTTATAGTTATGCGTATATAATACTTGATTTACATCAAAAAAAAGTTTGAAGTTTGGAAATATGGTGCAAGGAAGCTTGTTTCTGGAAGGTTGTTTTAGGAGAGGCGCAAGGTTGAATTCACTAGCTTTAGAAGACCTCTTTTTGCTGCCTGGGTCCTTATTTATTCATTATTTGTTGTGTATTCATGTGAAATCAAGGGAGATAACTTTTAAAAAAACTTAGATATTAAGAGTTGAATGTCTTTGAATTAGATTATATATCGGAAAACTTTGTAAACATCGCGATTAGTGAAAATCTCTGAATCTCTTTTTCTTTAGAAAAGATTGAAAAAATAGTAGAAATTAGGTTGTTTTTAGAGAACTTTTTATAGATAATTTCTTGTAACTATTTTATATATCTTTGTAAAACAAAAAGAAAAACTCATTGATAGTAGACTAAAGAACTACTATCTCCCCCAGACTTAAACTAAATAACCAAATCTTTATGTGTTTGTTCCTCTACTATCTTTTTCTTTATTCTTTGATTATGATTGTAGCTTTGTTGTACTCAAAAAGTGGTAAATTTGATCTAAATCTGAATATTGTTGCTTGAATTGTTTACTTGTTGGTTGTCTTTAACGCTTACTACACTAATCTAATTTTTTTTTGGTGTTATTTGAATTGTTTGGTGTTATTTTGCCGACCATTTACTCTTTAAAAAAAGATGTTTCTTTTAAAAAAAAAAAAACACACATGTTTTTAACAACTAATTATATTTGTTATGAAATTAATTTAAAAATATACTTCCTCAGTTCTTAATACGTCATTTTTTAACTTCTTATAGTACTTAACGAGACAACCAATAAATTTTGTCATTTTTTATATAACTAATTATTTTTTTCTTATTTTACACTTAATTAATACTCACTTTATTCCTTTTTAAATATCGTTTTAAAATAGTGACACTAAATTAAGGAAGTGTATTTTTTTATCTCTTTTTCTATTATGCCATCATTTTATTTAATTCATCAATAAAATCATATTTTTTAACACACTTTCTCTTAACGTGGATGTGTTGTCTTTTTCTCATAACAAACAAATTTTAGTTGTTATCTCTTTTTCCATCAAATTCTTATTATTTTTTTATACACTCTATTTCTCTCCCGTAACAAACAATTGTTAAATATTCTAGTGTGTAAGGTTTTGTATCCCTCAGTCTTTTAAACTCTTCTTCTTTTTAATATACTTACGGTGTCATAGATTCATCAATGCCCCATTTGCTTTAAAAAAAAGACTGAAACATGATTAAATCGAGGTTGAATCGCAATTTGTTCATACTTTTGTCTTTCCATTTATAATTTCTAATGCTTTTTAATTATTATTCTTGTATTTGTCATCAACTCAACCATGATTGCTTTCAAAAAAAAAAAACATGATCGCATTGTTTAAACTAATTGAATCATTATTTAAACGTCTCACCATTTTGATGTGATCCATGTTTTAAAAAATAATTTAAACTAAGTTGATATGTTGTGAGTATAATCATTTTCAATTTTTAGGTTTTAATTAAAATATATATATTTTCATTACGAGTTTGTACATATGCTTCCAGAATTACTCGATTCGCTATGGCACCAGGTGCATTTCTCCAATTTGAAAGATCATTTAATGTAATAGAAATAATTGAATTTTTTGTTATAAATGTTCTATTATATTACATCAACACATTAAACAGATTCTATGATATATCTAAAGTTGAAGTAGGTCAACATTTCTATTGGCAAATAGAGGATTTTCAATTGCATGCTCAAGTACTTGTTATTTATAGGTTTATTTTACTTTTTTAAATTAATAATGTTAAATAAAAAAATAAAAAAATTGTTGATATTGTGATCCATATATGATATATGTAATAATGAACCTAAAAGTGGAATTGCTTTTTTTTGACAGAAACATAATCAAATTTTCTTTTGAAATAATTGTATCTTACCCGTTAAAAAGAAGAACGGGGTAATAATTTTCACTTCTGTCCAAATGTGACTTTATGTAAAGCCAAAATTTCAAATTTTGGTCCCGACAGATTTTCTTCAACTTTTATTCAAAATGATTTGTCTTTGTCTACATGTGAATGGTATGTTGGTAAAATTAAATGGTAATTTTGCTTGTTGTATCTCGTTTCAGAGATAACATGAGCCATATTTTATATGACTGATAAACAATTTAGGCTTTAATTATGTACTTTGTGGCATTGTCCAACTTATACAAAAATGGCGTGGTACAAAAAAAACAACTTAAGCATAATTTTAAGATTATCATAAGCAAGGACTCAAATATAAAGTAAACAGATAATTTGTAGTAGTAGTTTATGGTGGGATTGTCAAGTCATTTCTTTAGAGGTAATAAAATGAGACGTTTGCACGTTCTCTGTCTCTCTTCGTATAAATCACTAACCTGGACAAGAGGGCTCACAATCTTGTCCTTCACGGCATTTTATATTCTTGTCCTTTAAGGTGTAAGTATGCCCTTCACATTATGTAACATAAAAAATAAGATTGCATCATGTATCATAACGAACTTTGAATGAGGCTCTATATTATATTCTTGGCTTGAGCTCACTTTTTTTTTTCCTTCTCTGATCTAATACATAATTTTTATACACAAAAAGATTATAAATTGGGCTCCACAACCTTCAAGCCAGGTAGGTAGGGCTATGGCTAACAAATCTCTTTCTCAAGCGCTTCAACAATGCAAACAATTTAAGGGTTCAAACTCAAGACAAATTAACTGAAAGAGTGACATCTGATTCAAGTGCTCTAGGTCAAAATATACCATATAACATTGCAAAAATTCAAATTATTACTTACTATTACGATGACTCAAATTTTACTCTTTATTATTAGGGAATGCAGCTTGCTGCTTCATTTTTCAAGAGCAGCCATGGAACCAGGCCATGATGAAAACGAGAAACAACTTTTCAATGTAACACCAGCTCTTCGGAGAAAAGGAGCAGTTTTATGAGGAATGTTGAGAGTCAACAATCCCAAATGAGAAAATATCAACTTAATATATACATGTATCCTACATAAAAAAACCATGTTTCAGTTCATGAACATACATCATGAAAACCATAAGCACTATTTTATTCATTTTAGCATTGATGTACGGTAGTGTACTAAGCCTCCATATATTACCACTATATCAAAAAATAGGAAATACGAGGGAGAACTCGTATAGTGTAAACAAAAGACAAGGAACATAGCCTCGGTCACATGAAAGAACAAAAGAATATTAAGAAATATGGGATCTTCCAAAATTGAGTGAATTGAGAATTCACTTGGGTATAAAAACTAAATTATGCCTATAAATATATATAAGACCATGGGCTATGAATGAAGCTAGACTAACATATCAAACCATGTTAACTGAATGAATTGTTAAGAAAACAGTTAGCGGTTGCGCGTTCGTCGTATGCGCCTTTAATCACTCTTGAATGGCTTAACCCAACTTTTGTCCTCGGTGATGGCTTGATTCCAGCGCTCTTTGAAGATTTTAAGTTCCCATGCTGATTGCCTTCTTATCTGCTCAGAAGCATGTGTTACAATTTTAGACAAGGTCATTTAAAAGCTACTTGTTTTGAAAGCAGTTCGAAAGCCTCACCTCAGTTCTCGGATCAACTGCTGGTGGTGAGCCGCGTCTCTGATTAGGAAACAAAATCAAAAAGAAAGTGAATGTAAGACTGCCAGGATAGTTAATGAACTAAAATTATAAGGGATAAATCTTCTAAACGTCATTGAAAACTGCAAGGGGAATAAATTTCACAATATAGGACAAGGGGTCCCATAGCTCAGTTGGTTAGAGCGTTGGTCTTATGAGCTGAAGGTCGCAGGTTCAAGCCCTGCCGAGACCACTTATTATTCATTAGTGATCATTTATTTTGGATTAACTATCTATTTTTTTCAAAAAAAAAATACATCATAGTTCCTGAGGGTTACACCGAACCCGAAGTAAAATCCCATGGATTTTGTCAAGAAACATAAGGGCTGAATACAGGGTATTTGTAACAATTGGAAATAAATTTATGATTTTGGAGAGAAAGGAGATAAATACTTTGATTATATAATGACTGCTACCACCAAGAGTTGGTATTGCCTTGTGAAAAACATATTCACTATCAACAACACCAACATTCTGACTGCGATCTCCCTGAAATGACATTGATTTCAGCACTAATTAAACTCAACATACACAATCAATTGTTGAGATGCTAAATGGAAAACACAATGCACTCCAAGGACCGTCAAATGTTATGATGAAGAGTTAACAGAAATTATGTAATTGTCACCTGAGCACAGTATCCTAGTTTCATATCCATTCCCCATCCATGGACAAGGTCATTCTGAGAAAATGAAAATGATGAATTATCAAAATTATGGATTATTTTGATCTATTATCGGTCCCAATATAAAAATAATATTAAATTTAAAGGAGACAAGATTAAACTTCATATGAAAATCAACCTAAACAAAATTCAAATGAATGCAAGTTAATTGGAATAAGGGTTTTAACCTTAACCTAAATGGTTTTTATGATTCATATGAACCATGGAATTTACCTGTATAAGATGCCAAGTACAATACCATGCTGATCGAGAGAAAACAGGAGCCATACCTTCAACAAACCTGCCCAAATTTTATAAAAGTTTCTAAGTCATTCATAACATGATTAAAGATGCAAGCAAGAGTATACTAAATTCCCACAAAGGAAATGTTAATAATTTGTTAAACTCTCTTTTCAATACATTGACATACACATTTTAAAATCCTATCCTAATGATCAAAATTCAAAGGATGGATGATAACACCAATGTACAATATTTTGAACATCGTCTTACGAAAATAGTAAAATACATAGCACAACCGTGTTCAAAGAAAGTAATTAATTACCCAGTGCACGGTGGCCCATCACTTTCATCTGAACACTTAGTTTTACCTCTGCGTTCATAGACTCGTCTGCAAATAAGTAAGAAAACTCGAGTGTAGGTATGACAACCGACAAACATTGATTAGAAAGAATATTGTGTTCTAAAACAAAAAGTTACCTGTGCACTTTCTTGGTCCTAGCTCTGACTGTAATTCTATGATGTATCTCTGTCGAATTTGGATGAAGAGCTGGTTGAGATATCTCCAACCCTTCTTCCCTTACAATCTTAACATATCTGCAAAACAGATGCCCAATTAATAAACAATTTCTTTGATGAGAATATAAAAACAAGATAAAGAATATGAATATAATAAGTAACTTATTTTTCTACCCTTTCTGAAGGGAAAAAATTACTTAGCAATCAATACAGAATGATATACTTCACATTAGAAGAAAAAAGAAGCAAAAGTGTGAAAGTCATACCTTGACGGAGAAAAACTTTCGACCTCTAAATCCTCATCCCAAAGAAAGATGTAATCATAAATATACACTATATCCGGATGTAGAAATCTTTTTGCAAACCACCTGGGAAAGAACTCAGGAATCAATATTTAAGTTTAGAAAGATAAATCGTATAAACACATGCATTCAAAAGTATATTCAATGAAAGCACACAAGTCAGTATGCTCAAAAACAAAACAGATTACTCAAACCATTTATAACAGGAAGATTCATTTGATAAAAATTCTCAAACTTACCACTTTGTTTGTTTTTTAGCAGCTATATGTATGACTTTGCTACTCCAATCAAGATCCTGCCATCCATCCACATTGGCATCATAATGGAACAAAATAATTGTAAAATTTCCTGTGAGAAACTGAAATCAATGAAATTAGACAAAGATTGTTGCTTCAAATCATTTCCATAACCTAACAAATTATAAAAAATACCTTTTGCACCATAGCATCTACATTATACTTTTGTTTGATACCAACTGCAACAGCCAGCAAATTACGCTTTGTGTAAACACTAACCTGATATCACATAACCAGGACCAAAAAATCACTAACTAGCTTAGCTCAGGTGAAGCAGTTTCAATAGAAAAATAATGTAAAAGAACAATCCAAAGATGTTGGCTGACCTTTGATCGTGATCGCAACCATAAAGGCCTTAACTCAAAATCTGAAGTAGTGTGTATTATACCTCGTGGCAAGCCTTTCAACTCTTCGAAATGAGTAGAGTATCGCTGCAAAGTTGCATCAATAGTACCGATGTGAATATAGAATACACATCCAAGTTATGCCATCAAATTAACGCAAGAATTGCAGAGTAGGCGGCGGTATCAATTTTTTTAACACAGTCATAGCCATCATTTACCATTAACTAGCTAAGCATTTGTCTTAAATAGTACATCAAAACTCAAATTTGGAAAGAAGAGTCGGAAACCAAGTTCGAAAAGTCAAAGCAGCATACATACCTCTTGCTCTCTCAAGATACTCCAGTTTTTGTCAATCTGATAAGTGTATATGGTAAACAAAAAATGAAATTTCAAATTAGCAAATAGCAAATGAAGTACAAGAATATAATATCATTTAATGATGCATTACAAAAGACATACTATCTCTTCTTGCTTATACTGATACTTTAGAGTCCTATATAGAACGAACAACATTACTATACATGCAACTGCCATAAAAGGCAGTCTTTTGATCTTCAAACTTGATTTTGCCTGTCAAAGAAAATTCACATTCAAAAAGCGAAGTTACAAACAGAACACGGAAACAAAAACGAAAAACCGTTCACGAAAAAATCAAATGAGTTCGAATAAAAATAGGACAGACCATCAAACAAGACACTCTTTTTTGTCATTGGCCACCTGCATGATTTGACTGACTTCATAGAAAAATGAATCCTTTTATTCAGTCTTCATCACAAACTGGTTGCTGCAACATAAAGTGTCATAAATTATTTCATCTTACAAAACACACATAAAACAAGGTACTGATGCACATGCCCCATTGTGACAAAAAAGAACTAATACATGTGAATTTAACAAACAAACTTATAATATTAGCAATGATAAGTTGATAACAAAATGCACACTATGTTGCTTAATCTACACAGTTATCTAAACTGTAAAGTAGCCAAATCTTCAAAAAATAGCAACAAATAACACCAACCAAAGCAATTTCCAAAACTAGCATCACATGTCACAACTTGAAAACAAAGGGGCATGCAATATGGTATTTAATTCACACAAAGAGTCACATGTAAAAACAAAAGAAGCATGAGGGATAAAAATACAGCTAAAAAATACATTGAAATACACATTAAAACTAAATGTCCAATCTTATGAGCTAATTGCAATTGATATCGATAATGATATTGATATCAACATTAAAACTAAAATATAAATAAATAAATAAATAAATAACACCAAAGTTTGTTTTTTTTCCTTTCAATTTTGATCACTTTATCAAAAATAGAGATACTTAATAAATCTGATTGTTTGAATCAGATCAAGCCCTTGTTAACATAGCCATTGAGATTAAAGTTTGATTAATTTTTACAATGATAACATGAAATTGAAGATCTTGTTCCTCTAAATCGATGTTCATGACCCAGTATAGGAAATAAGCGAAAAAGGGCTAGGAAAAGCAATGTGGATGCAGAAAAGGGAGAGAAATGAAAAGGGTAAAGATGAAAAATGAAAAAGCAGAAAACTTTGAAGATGAAAGAACATACCCAGATGGAAAAAGAATCGAAATGAAGAGAAGGGTGTAGAGAGAGAGAGATAGAGAATACTATATTATTATTATGATCATATGCATATGCATTCGTGGTTATTGATTGGGCTTGAAATGAATGAATGAATGAAGAGAATGAATCTCTGTATTATTGTTAGATTGGCAACGACCAGACCAACCAAATATATATACTGTGCAATTGCATGCCACACGTCATATCAATATTAAAAAAATCACATAAAACCCGTACTAGATCATCTCATTTCTGATTTATATATAAAGCATATACTAATAAAAAAAATGATATTGTTGTTCCCCTAAAAAAACTGTTTTTTCTAAAGAAAAGAAATACATTTTTCAAAAATATACTCTTAAAACATGACATATTGACCATTTATAGTAGGATTAATATCAATCTTGGTCTCTGTAATAATAACGAATTCTGGTTTTAGTTTCAATAAAAAAAATAGATTATGTTCCAGTAATTTCATATTCCTCCACCTTTCGTCTCTCGTTTGACCACGTCAGCAGAATCTAAAAGTGGAGAATATGAAATAACAAAAACGTAATTTATGCAGATTCTGCTGACGTGGTTAGATGAGAGACCAAAAGTGGAGGAATCTAAAGTTTCAAGGACAAAATCTATAAAAAAAATTACAAAGACTAAAACTGAAATTTGCTAATATTACAAAGACCAAAAGCAGTATTAACCCCATTTATAGTATTTGCAAGCAGCTGTTTTTTCTCTTCCCATTTTCTGTTTTTATTTATTTGGCTGGTATTTTCTCTTGGAATCTCCTAAATAAAAGCTGAATATTTATAGTATTATTTTTACCCAAATTGTTATTTATCTTGTTTTACTCAACTACTAGTTATTATCATATACACCTGTTTCACTCAACTACTACTAGTCCTGATTTACTACATTTTAACATTAAAACAAGAACATTTATTCCAAGACCGCAGTAGATTTATTCACATGTAATAGATCTAGAATGACGAAAATGTGTGCTTATGTTCTCCATTAAAAAAAGTGTGCGTGTGTTTCATGCTTCATATTCCACATGCTTCATGTTCACAGAATTCTAGTATGATTATAGTCATAAATAATACAACATACAAACTATAAGTTTATGTAATTTCTTGGTGTTGGAAGTCCAAATGGGTGCTATCAATAATGCACAACCCTGACTTCATGTTCCTCATTTTGTAAAAACTCTACTGCTAACAAAAACTGCAAAGGAGGAACTACCACCCACTAAGCTTTGGCTCATCTGCAAATTCAAAAACCTTCTGGATGAACTTCAAGTTGTTTACATATACTTGCCAAGTGTTGATGAAGACCCCTAAGTCAATTCGCTATTTAAGAAGTTATTTCCGTTTGTAAGCTTCAGACACAAACAAAGGAATTTATAAACAGCAAAGTGTGTCATATTAGTAGGTCCCTGAATTAATCTGCATGAAGATGTTGCTTCCTCCTTTGACAGCGATTAACATACCAAGTGGCATGTTTATTTAGAACCAGTCCAATTAGAATCTTGAGGCTTGTGAGTAAAATGTAGGTTATTGCTGACAATAGCATAATCCAAAAAAGCTTCCACGGAAGGGGATTGCAAGGAAGATTGGCAACGTATACTGGAGCCATAACTCGTATGATCTTGGGAAAGAAAAAAAAAAGGCATCAAATCAGCAGCCATAAACCAGGGGGGAAAACCAGGACACTAATAAATAAGGTGTGTTTGGATGGAGGACCTTGAAGGGAAAGGGAAGGGAGGGTAAAATTTCCCCCTTCTAATAAATAATCATGTTTGATAACTTTTTTCTTTTAAATTTAAAGAAATAAAGTGAGTATTTTCATATGACCTTACAATCGTTTTATATAAGTCATAGCATTAACCTTCCTTTCCCTTTCCCACCATACCCGTCCTTCCAGACATGCCCTAAAATAATTTCAATCTCACCACACATGCTGGAGCAAGAGGGACAAATTTCAAATTTTTCTTTGCGTCCTCAGTTTGCATATGTAGAGTCTACAAAATAAAAAAAACATCACAGTTATGTATTTGAAAAATGCATCAAAGAAAATAGACAAAATGTCATAAGTTATTCATTTTTAAAAGGAACTCACGGATCCTTGATCATTAACTAAAGATAGATTATTTAGTAGACTACCCAAGAAGCAATAAATGTATGTAGTTGGTTTGAGTTAACTTGCCATTCAATGTACAAACTGCTTAACATTGACTACCCAAGAAGCTCTCCATATTATATCAGGAAACAGATAATACAATTATGACACCCATTAGATATAGTGAATTGAAAAGGAAAGAAGTTAGTTTATGTATTCTGAAGAACTGGATTATATATTATGTTCTGTCAGTTTAGTACAAATCCATGCTGGCGAATAAAAAAAATAGGAACAAAGAAGTCCATACTCCCTCACTGATCAAGACATACTGCAGGGCGCAGGCTGGATCAAAAAAAATCAAAGCATTTGCAATTGAGTTATTGATGGTATTTCGATCAAGTATGATTCACATAATCCACCGAAAATTTCATTTTTTTTTTTAAAGCTGCTACTCTAAAATAAACAACATTACACAAACATGGTTCCAGCTATAATACCCATTTAAGCAGTAGCTACTAGTCATATTACAATGCTAGTATCCACATGAAATTAAATGACAATACCTGTTTACATAAAGCTTCGAGGAACTCAGAGTATGCAATGGGAGTTATGTTATTGAATTTGGCAATGAATGAATGCTTGATAATATCAATAGCCACTTCACATAGATAAACTGAAAGCGCATTCTGCACCACACAAAACAGCTCTAAACTAAGAAAACTGAGCCAACAGAGGAAGTTGATCTGCACTTTGATAAATTTATTTGATATATATTAGGTGCTATAAAATTCCAAATAATCTTACAATGAGAAAGCCTTGAAACCAGGGGCCTTCTGCTTCCAGAATATTTTGAGCCAAAACGAATAAGATAAATGTTGAGATATGGAATCTCTCTACAGAATCTGTTTATCAGCAATAGGTAAACAAAAAATAATATAGACTAAGTATAAAAAGTACATCACAACTATGATTAAACAAGAAATGCAGAGCATGCACTTTATCAAATGTAGGACCTATTAGAAGCAATTGTATTGTGTACCACAAGGATACGGTGGAAAGTAATGTGACAAAGGAAGGTCATATATTCTTAAATTCAAGTTGCATTGAAAATAAAAATCAGTCAAGTTTTACAGTTCAAAACATTTAGACAATGAAAGAAGGCATTAAGGCCCTTTTTTATGTTTGAAATGAATCAAAATGAAATCCCAAACACTCTACTAACAAAGAAAGAAAACCAAATGTTGTTGGAAAGATAACTCACCGAAGTACATCATACTGTGGACATTATCTTTCTTGAATCCCTTAAACACATAGCTTTTGATCTCAGAAAAATTATTTGACACCAGTAAAGCTGGCAGTGCATTGTAGTGAGCAACAATGCATGCTGATAAAGTGATTGCCTGAGCTAATAAAATAAAAGAATGAACAAGTATGACTAGTCAAGGAAATTAACCCAAAGTAACTAAAGGTAAAAAAAGAATTATCATGATATCATCCTAAAGAAAAAGGATATTAGTTGTAACAACAGCTAAAACTTGGTCAGAAATAAATCTCCATATCCAGAATCTCATGCTTTGCGTTTCAGGAGGACACCTTGCAAGTCCTTCAGCAGAATGAAATAACATTTGCAACACATCCCCATTAAAACTTTGACATAATTTATCAAATATCTGCAAGAAATTTTAAGGACGAGTAATAATATAAGTTTCAGTCCAGATTACTCAGAAACTTAGGCAATCGACATAAGACAGAGGACCAAAATAGAACCCTCAAACCACTGAGCTTACAATCACAGTCGATCAGAAAAGAAACCGGTCAAATAATCACAGACAACACTACAAATACCCATATCATATGCATTACACCATTCATACTGTTCGTTTGGTTATTTTTTTCATTTTGAGTTGCTCCAAATCTCAGATCACACTGAAGTCAATACAACAGCTTTAGTCAAACTTACTTTCTCTTTCAGCGTATCTACAATTTGAGCTTCCAGCTAATTTTCACCATAATTCAGTTTTTCTTTTTTTTGTACCAATGCAATGGTGTACGAGTACGACTGTACATTTTTTTCCTAGGGGATAGAAGTACATGCAACACATAAAAAAGGAACAGGAGAAAACATACGGCTAATAGTTTCCAAAAGTAACATTTTATCTCGAAGTTTAAGGATTCACCATTCAAACTTCCATTTATTTCCAATCAGGGGTGCAGAAATTTGGTATGTGATGAGACCAAATTAATCAGTAAGACTTGGATAACGGTTCATTTATGCTCACCTCTAATACATTGTAGATCACATACAATTTGATTGTTGCTTGACCACGGATTATGTGATATATTAAGCTGATATCTAAAACAACAATAAAATTACGAGTGCTGAGCATAACACAAATTTCAGTATAAGAAACAGAACCTGATCACCACAAAAAGGAAATGTGTAAGATACGACAATGGAAGCAGATTATAAGTATACCTATTTGCTGCAAAATGGTAATTCCACAAGCCACAATAATAAAACAGCCAAAATCCGACAACTCAATTGTGGACAGCCTCTTGAACTTCCTGTCATGAGCATGAAAAAGTCAGATTGATAGTAATAAACTGAAAATCACGGATCACAACTAAAAAACAAAAAGATACATAGGGATAAGTATATCATCTAAATCCTAACAGGTACACTGAATTGATATCAAAGTAGTATGAGAGAGTAATATTGAAGAAAGGTGGTGAACCTTGTTCTCAGAAGCTTCCAAAAGGTCATTACAACCCTGGTTGGCACGATAGTTAACAATGATAGAAATGAATTGAAGCAGACAAAGCAGCCAACATCTATAAGCTGCAAATGCATTAAGCATTTGAGATACCAAAACATAAATTGTATAATGCCTAAATAGACATTCACAAACACAATTATGAAGTGGAAAACTTCTGTTTACATCCTTCCCCGAAAACTTCTACATTTATTTTTTTCTGATCAATTGATGCATTTGAAGAAAAATTCTAGCAGCCAAATACTAGACTATAGCCACAGACAACATCAAAAACCGTAAATACAGTTCCTTTCAATTACTTTTGATGAAGAAAAGGAAAGTATACCAATTCACATCTCCATGGCACGCGGAAGATAGTGTCATAAACTCGTTCTCTTCCTTTTTCATTCCCAAGAGTTGTTGTGTTCCATAAAGAATTTCCATTGGAAACTTTCTCCAAGAAGTACGTTAGAGGTGATTTCCTCGCTGAAAACATGTACAGCATAAATTTCTTAAGAGAATAAGACACCAGAGATACTTCATTTGATATTGTTTTATAATGAGATCATATAATTATTATTATCAATTCTGCTAACCATATTCTTAACAAAAAAGGCATATTAAAAAAAAATCCTTAAACAGAATTTAGAATCTATATTACTTCCTAATGATATCTTATCTTAAATATATTAAAAATCTAAAGCTAAATGTATATTCTTCTAAAGAAATTTATGCATATCATTCTCAACATTTGGATACCAAAAAAAATTAAATCGTAACTAGCTATATATATCACTATATGTTCCACTTAATTACTAAAAAGTTTTACTTACAAATCGATTCTTCCTTCAAGATACGCTTCATTTCCAACGGTTCTACAGTCTCTGCAGAACTGCCTTCCTTCTCTGCACCATCATCAACGGCTGTAACCACCGTATCTCCAAAACTACCACAACGGCTCACACTTCTCTGTCTCAACGGTATAGAACTATCCATCTCCTCGCAAGCAGTAACGGCGCAGTGCACGTGACTATTGAGCTCCTGACAAGCTGGTTCGAACGGTTTTGGAGGAAACGGAAACCAAATCGGAGATTTCTGAAGTACGGTCGTTATTCGCCGGCGAGACTCTGTGGTTCCGGTGAAGATTGGGATTGCGGCGGTTTGTTTGCGAATAAAGCGCTACGGTGTCTCTTTTAATTTTATAGTTTGAAAGTTTGTTGAACTAAGTTAAGTTGAGACAGTGTGAAGACAAAACTAAGTTATCCAACTTCTTCAAAATGTCTTCAAAAATATTTCTTATGAATGTTTCTTTTTCGAGTGAACGATCAAATTCGTCCCTGAATTTTCACGCGTCGGTCAATTTCGTTCCTCAATTATACGAAATATCAACTTAGTCTCTGAATTTGTCAGACGTCCATCAAAAAGGTCCCTCCGTCCAAGTGCTCCGTTAGCCATGCTGATCTGTCGCCCTGCATGCTGTGTTGTCTTGTACGCGTGGCAAGAAGGAAGCCAGGGACTGATTTGATTGAATTGGAAAAAGTTGAGTTTTCACTTTTCAGTTTTTTTTTCTGCTTTTCCCATTTTGCCCCTGCATTACCATACCTCCTTCTTCACATTTCTGAAACATCAAAAACGTCATTGACTCTTCTCCTTTCTGCTAAAACTTTCTCCATTCTCACCCCTCCAAAATCATCATCATCTCCGACGATTCTCACGTTTTTGAAGTTTCTGTGTTCGGTTGTGATTAAATGTAACGCCTTTCCTGTTGTTTATCAAGATTCTGAGGATGTTGGTCACGAAAATGCTCCTAATGAAGTGCCAGAAAATGTTATGCTTGGAAATGCTCCTAACTTTGTGCCAGATAATGTTGTGTCTGAAAATGCAAAAACTGCAGGAAATGTTGTTGCAAATGCTGGACAGGTATGACTCTTAATTTTTAAGGATCGTTTTGGCAATTAGTATATTAATTGAAGGACTGATATGATTGATTATGTTATGATTTTAGGGACTAATTTAATTGAATTTG
>Ga0315914_1001122_pt1 | contig 38761 bp, 15 predicted proteins | sample MpolenodulesMG_FD_203920 | JGI IMG/M metagenome (GOLD analysis project Ga0315914, IMG submission 203920) | Medicago polymorpha root nodule microbial communities from Los Angeles, California, United States - elongated nodules | ecosystem: Host-associated > Plants > Roots > Nodule | place: USA...
TTGCACATGAGGTTTTTTTTTTTTTTTTGAAGAGGATGACACATGAGTTGTGCTCTACGACTTGGTTCGATAATGATATTTTCATTTCTCTAGAGTAATATGCATGTTTGCTATAACAAATAGTTTGTTAGAATTAAGGAATTCTTTCAAAGTCATCATGATATTAAACATGTATGTAGAGATGACATTTTTTTTTAACTATAAAAATAACATTGGTATTCAATAAAAAAATTATGTATGTCTAGTGGTGTAAAGATCGATAATTGATATGAAGATTTCGAGCTCAAACTCTGTTGTTATATTTTAAGTCTTTTATGTCAGTATTTTAGACTGTGATATTTATTTTTTAATATATCTTTATTTATCTATGATATTTTTATCAAAAAGTGAGAGTTTATAAAATAATTAAATTAAGAGTTTTTATACCAACATCTATTAAATAAATTCTTAATTTGTGTTTAAAAACCTTAAAGAATAAAAAAAAAATATAGAAAGAAAGGAGTGGCATTCTCATTTCTTTTCATATCAATTAAAGTTTAGTTAAATTAAATCCAAGAGAAACTCATGAAGATAAGAAAAATAAGATTCCCTCAAAAATCTAAAAGAAAAATACCACTTATACATCAACAATAGAAAGAATTCTTTATAATAAAAAAATAAAAGCAATATTTCAACCCTAGCTCTTACATAAGAGACAAATCTTCACCAAGAAGACCAATATTTATAATATTTCAATTTTAATGATGCAATATATTACTACTCCTAAATTCCAATAGTTAAATTCCACATGTCACTATAAATATCATAATCATATTTAATATTCCTACTACCTCTACAAGACTAGAAATATCACAGAAATATCATATTAAATATCACAGAAGAAATTTCTCTTCTTCTGCTAGAAAAACACATGGCACATAAACACAAACACACTCTTTCTCTGTCTTTAATGTTAGAAGCTTTAAATGCTTCACTTTACTCTCTCTGTCTCTGACACCAACCACAAGACATAAAAGAAGCATTCAATAAAACACAATTATTTTATGCTTTTCTCTCTCTCTTCTCTCTCTCTCTACACACACTATTAATGGCTTCTCAACCCCCAAGACTTCCAACAACAATTGTTTTTTCTTTATATGCGTCCCTTTCGCCGTTTTCACTGGAAATCAAAATCTAAACAACAAAAAAAAAACCTTTTTTTTCTTTGTTCTTTCCACTTCACTAGCTGAAAAAAATAGAAAAAAAAAATCATTTTTTTACTATACCCTCTTTGATTTTTTAGTATAAAATTCCATTGTAGTATCTTCTTAGTGGGAACATGTTCATTCATCTTTGAATAGATGTGATTTTCAAAATTCTCTCAACAGTGAAAAAGCAAAAAAGTGTTTTTTTCTCAACTCACTTTACTTTGTTTTCACATGGTTTTTGTCTAATCCTTTTTTTTCTTTTCTTCTCTTTTTGTTTATATCCATTGAGTTTTGTATACTTGCAAAACTTTGTGTCTTGTGCTGAGAAGAAACTTCCACTCATAGTTTCATACCAACCCTTTATTCTCTATTCAAACAAATGATAATGTTCTTGCTAAAAAATGAATCTTTGTTGAAATTCATGAAGAAAAACCACTCCTTTTGAAGTTTAAACACTACCCTTTTGGTTCTTAGACATGTTTCATTCTGTGAAAATGATGAAATTCAGCAGCATATGTTGGTTGTTTTTGATTGTTTTTGCTTCAGTTATGGTACCAGTGTTTTCTGTTGATGATCCTGTTTTCAATGATGATATATTGGGGTTGATTGTTTTCAAAGCTGGTTTACAAGACCCTAAACACAAACTCTCATCATGGAATGAAGATGATTACACTCCTTGTAATTGGGAAGGTGTGAAATGTGATTCTTCAAACAATAGAGTCTCTTCTGTTGTACTTGATGGATTCTCTCTTTCAGGTCACATTGATAGAGGTTTGTTGAGATTGCAGTTTCTTCAAACTCTCTCACTTTCTGGTAACAATTTCACAGGTTTCATAAACCCTGATCTTCCTAAACTTGGAAGTTTGCAAGTTGTTGACTTTAGTGATAACAATCTTAAAGGGTCAATTCCTGAAGGGTTTTTTCAACAATGTGGATCTTTGAAAACTGTTAACTTTGCTAAGAATAATCTTACAGGTAACATTCCTGTTTCTCTTAGCACTTGTAACACTTTGACAAATGTTAACTTTTCGTATAATCAAATTGATGGAAAATTGCCATCTGAGGTGTGGTTTTTGAGGGGATTACAGTCACTTGATGTTTCAAATAACTTGCTTGATGGAGAAATTCCTGAGGGGATTCAAAATCTTTATGATATGAGAGAGTTGAGTTTGAAGAAAAACCGATTTAGTGGTAGAATTCCTCAGGATATTGGTGGCTGCATTGTTTTGAAATCACTTGATTTGAGTGGTAATTTGCTCTCTGGTGGAATTCCACAATCAATGCAAAGACTCAATTCTTGTAACTCTCTCAGTTTGCAAGGAAACTCATTCACAGGTAACATTCCTGATTGGATTGGTGAGTTGAAAGATCTAGAAAATTTGGATCTTTCTGCTAATAGATTTTCTGGTTGGATTCCAAAGTCATTAGGAAATCTTGACATGCTGCAAAGATTGAATTTTTCTAGGAATCAGTTAACCGGAAACTTGCCGGATTCGATGATAAATTGTACTAAGCTTTTGGCTCTTGATATCAGTCACAATCAATTGAATGGTTATCTTCCTTCATGGATTTTTAGGAACGGTAACTATCATGGTCTTGAGGTTTTGGATTTGTCTTCAAATTCATTTTCTGGTGAAATTCCATCTGATATTGGTGGTCTTAGTAGTTTAAAAATCTGGAATATGTCTACCAACTATTTCTCTGGTTCTGTTCCTGTTGGTATAGGTGAACTCAAATCTTTATTCATTGTTGATTTGAGTGATAACAAGCTTAATGGAAGCATTCCTTTTGAATTAGAAGGTGCGATTTCGCTTAGTGAATTGAGGCTACAGAAGAATTCCATTGATGGGAGAATTCCAGATCAAATCGCGAAGTGCTCGGCTCTAACATCTTTGTAAGTTCTCTAATTTCATAGCATACTTGCCCTTATTTCATGTTTTGTTCTTTACAACTTAATCTTACTGCTATGTGCTTACTAATCAATGTTCTGTTTGGACAAACAACTAAATTAAGTGCTTATGTATAAGCTATTTCTATTACAAAAAGTAAAATAAAGTAGAACTGTTTTCATATAAACTACAAGCTGTTTTCATAAACTATCCTGGAGAGGTTATGCAAATAAACTGAAAAGATCTTATGACAGTAGATAAGTTCAAATAAGTCAATCCAAACAAGCCTTAAAAAGCTCTCTTAATTTGCTTATGTTAATAAAATTGTGAAAATTAACATTTCTAGTTAAAGAGTCTACAATTTTTCTAATAATTTTTTTGTTTGTGCATTTCATTTGAATTATACAGGGATCTCTCTCACAACAAGCTGACTGGTTCAATCCCTGGAGCCATTGCAAACCTAACCAATCTTCAGCATGTAGACTTGTCATGGAATGAACTCTCTGGAACTTTGCCGAAGGAACTGACAAATCTTTCCAATCTTTTATCGTTTGATGTATCCTACAATCACCTTCAAGGTGAGTTACCGGTCGGTGGTTTCTTCAACACCATCCCCTCCTCATCAGTTACCGGTAACTCATTGCTGTGCGGTTCTGTTGTCAACCACTCCTGTCCATCAGTTCATCCGAAACCTATTGTCCTCAATCCCAATTCTTCTGCTTCCAACTCCAGCGTTCCGTCAAATTATCATCGACACAAGATCATACTCAGCATATCTGCTCTTGTTGCTATTGGTGCAGCTGCTTTAATTGCCATTGGTGTCGTTGCTATCACTTTCCTAAATATGCGCGCGCGTTCTGCAATGGAACGTTCTGCTGTCCCGTTTGCATTCTCTGGTGGTGAGGACTATAGCAACTCACCGGCGAATGATCCAAACTATGGCAAGCTTGTCATGTTTTCTGGTGATGCAGACTTTGCTGATGGCGCACACAATCTACTTAATAAAGATAGTGAAATAGGCCGCGGTGGATTTGGAGTTGTTTATCGCACGTTTCTTCGAGACGGGCATGCTGTTGCGATTAAGAAGCTTACAGTCTCAAGTTTGATCAAATCCCAAGATGAATTCGAGAAGGAAGTGAAAAGGTTTGGGAAGATTCAGCACCAGAATCTTGTAGCACTCGAAGGCTATTACTGGACTTCATCGTTGCAGCTCCTCATTTACGAGTACCTATCAAGTGGTAGTTTACATAAGCTGCTACATGATGCTAACAACAAAAATGTCTTATCCTGGCGACAAAGGTTCAAGATTATTCTCGGTATGGCAAAAGGGTTGGCACATTTGCATGAAACAAACATAATCCACTATAATCTTAAATCAACCAATGTTCTTATCGACTCTTCTGGCGAGCCCAAGATAGGAGATTTCGGTTTGGTGAAGCTCTTACCAATGCTGGACCATTGTGTGTTGAGCAGCAAAATTCAAAGTGCGCTCGGGTACATGGCTCCCGAGTTTGCTTGTCGCACAGTTAAGATAACCGAGAAATGTGATGTGTACGGTTTCGGGATCTTGATTTTGGAGATAGTGACAGGAAAAAGACCTGTGGAATACATGGAGGATGATGTGGTGGTTCTTTGTGACATGGTGAGGGGTGCATTGGAAGAAGGAAATGTCGAGCATTGTGTTGATGAAAGACTTTTAGGTAATTTTGCAGCTGAAGAAGCAATTCCTGTGATAAAATTAGGGTTGATTTGTGCATCACAAGTGCCATCAAATAGGCCTGATATGAGTGAGGTGATCAACATATTAGAGTTAATTCAGTGCCCTTCAGAAGGACAAGAGGAATTAATAGAATGAATTTTGAGACAACAAATAGCACATATTGGAAGTACCTGGTGAAGTAGAATCCAGTTTAAAAAGTTATTACACATGCAAAAGAATATTCAGTCCAATTTTCTTTTTTTCAACTTCTTGTTCCTTTTAAGTTGTTGAATATTTTGTTTTTGTTTTTTTCTTTGTTCTTATTTTTGTTTATCCCATGTTGTATTACTGGATTTTTCTTCACCAGTTAGACTGCTTATATAATGATATATCTTAACCATATTTGGCATTTTCTGAATTTTAAGTGTATTTTTACAGTGAAATTGCTTCTTTTCTTGATGGGACAAGGATTATTCCCACTAGATGACATTGAACATTTCATTTGACTATCCAAGGACTATTCATTAAATCATTAGTCACAAAAAAAGAGGATTATTAATTTAATCTAAGATTTCATTACATAATATACTCTAAATAACTATTTAACTTCAATCCTTAAATGGTGAACAGCTTGCTTTTACATTTGCCATTTCATATTTGGAGCCAAAATTGAGATTTAGCATATAATAAACTAAGAAAAGAAAAAAGAAGGGAATACAGCTAAGCCGTACGGCACATAATCCAAATTGATACAAACATGATCCACAACCAAGAATAATGCAGCACAAAAAAGGTAAAGGGAAAAAAGCACTTGTTTGCTTTATTCACAATTTTTAACTCATGACTAGAATTTGTTGTGTTCCCCTTAGTAAAATGTTCCTCATCAAAAGTGTAAGATTAATACTACTGTAGTTTTTGTACTATAACCATAAAACTCGGGCCTTCTATCATCGACTTTATGATGCAACCGACTATAGACCGTTACATCAAGAATGAGAATAATAAAATCAGCTGTTTGCTAGCACTTAGTTATTGATATGTTCCTCATCAATTTGTACTTGCAATAAATTATAAATAAATTTAGTTTTTTTTATTGGATAAATTTATAAATTTTATTTATTAAGCTTGAATGTGAAGTAAATAAGTTTGATAAAAAGGTGTAGGAGTGCCACAACCTAATCAAATAGGGTTCTTGGACATCATCAAAGCGCATCATAAAATGTCCTTAAAAGCACCACCAACTAACAACCTTTTTCAAATGGAAACATTTGATTTAGTGTATGCCAATCATGCCATGTTCCACTTCCAACAATATGTACTACTAAGCTACTGTTCTCATTCCAACCAAATTTTGAAAAGTGAAGAAAAAATAATGTCACACTTTAATCATCAGAAATAATGTTTGATGCAGCTTATTGATTTACGTTCACGCTACATTATACTAAGATGATAATAATGTCTACCAAAAAATAAAATGTCTACATGCAAAACAGTAAATGACAAGAATTTCTAGATGACTCAGTTAGCTAAACATCATTATCACTATTGAAAAATATGGTTACCAAGTACCAACATTTCTTTGTCAAAGATATTTTTTACCAACATTTAACTTAATCTACTTATAAGCTAAGAATTTATTGATTTTTTCTTTAAGCAAAATGTTGTTAACAAATTATTTAGTTGGTGGGACTTTTTGTTGAGTAAAAGAGTATAGATAAATTTTGACTACACGATGGATGAAAGTGAATACTTTAATGTGTCTAAATTACTTTCTTTTTTTATTGACAAAATGTGTCTAGATTACTTTTTTTTTGTTTAAGAAATGTGTCTAAATTACTTAGAATTCTGTTTTGTAATGTTTAATTTTATCAATACATTATTTGAAAGAAATAATATTAGTAATTGATTGTTAACATTTTTTTTCTTTAGTCATCCAGTTTCTAGGAAAAAATATAACTCTGATTAACTAGTTTAACTGAAAGATTGTTTATGTTAAATATTTATTTAACTTGGATACTATTCAAATCATCCAACTTAACAAAATCTTAATAACCATTACTTGGTTAAATGATTATTAGCATGAACTGTGACACAAAAGTTTGGCATATCTTGGTCACAAATTCAAAATGGGCTATTAAAATAATATTTGATCCCACATTCACATCTTTTGGTTTACTTTTGTGGAGACACAATGACACCAAACCCGTTGCCTAAATAAGCATGTACAGGGCAAAATGATGGAAAAGTGGAACCTTGTGCATCAAAATTTGAAGAAATCCACTCTGGCTTGATTTACAAGAGTTTATTAATTATTTGTATGGAACCATAATAATTGTTGGGTGTCTAATACTATTGCCTTAGCATGCGCAGGTAAGATGAAAAAGAGCCATGAGTGACATACATGCATGTGTTCTTTACTTCTTTTTTATAATGCTCAGGGGGGGCTAAGCACCAAACATGCATATGCCCTATTGTATTATAAATTTGTAAAGAACAATACCCAGCTTCACCAACTCAACTTTAAAATACAAAATATAAACTACTTTAAAATATGAACTATCATCCTATCTTCATTTATTGATGGATTCTATTTCTTTCTATAAACTCCGTACCTCATGTGATTGGGGTGGGAGAGTTAAGAAATTGAGTGATAAGAGTAATCTCGGGTTTTATTCTTACCTCTAATAAATACTAACAAAATAATAATTAATTTTTCTTGAAAGAAATTAATAATTAGTTAACATAACATTGACTTTTATTTATTCATTTTAAAAAAAAAAAAACTCGTCACCTCATACTAAAGGTAAAATTTAGGATTTCGAATGAATTCTTGTTACAGTTCCTTAAAAGAAAAAAGAAAAAAAAAGGGTACCATTTTATACTAATATAATGTTGTATGGTATCACAATGACTTGAGATGTAGAATTTCAATCTTCCAATTTAATTTAATTTTCTTTTTCTTTATAAAAGAAAATTTAGACAAGTTAGATCCCAATGACTCGTTAGGAGAAGGAAACTTTTATTAATTCACTATCTTGCATGTGTTTTCTAGACAAATCTACAAGCTATTAGTATTGAACATTCCATAAAAAAATTACTGGAAACATACCTCTCTATCACAGTCAAATGATTTATACATACATATGTCAAAAGGAAAAATAAATAATCCAACAACGGAACCAAACAATAGAATTCTCTACATCCCCTAGGAAAAAAAATAGCATTCTCAACATCTACAATGCCTTTACAATAGCACTACCCAAAAGCCAATACTGTTGCTAAGTTAACTATAAAATCATCCTATGCTTTTTTTCATGTATACCCAAAAACAGTTCTATGATATGATAAAAAGTGGATTTTAAAAGCAGTTTAGAGTTTGTGTCGCAGTATAACAAATAGGTAAATGGATTTCATAAGTAAAAAATTGGAAAAACTTTAGCTTCTATATTTCATTTACAGTTTCCTTTGTCCTTCTTTGGAAGCAGGGCTTTCACTTTTACACGTTGAAGATTAACAATCAAATGTGTTAAAACTATCACACTTTTCTCATCTTTTATGCTGTCTTTCTGCTAGGGCATACATTAAGCCCTAGCAGAGCTACATTTGTCACATCCCTCCCCAACAAAGTATGCTTTTTTCCATATTTTCATTCCCCACTTTTGAAGGTAATATCTCTTTCCCTTATTTCTTTTTCCCTTTGATAACTAATCATCCCAGTTATCTTCCCATCCATCTTTGTTTGAAGATCTAGAAGTAAGGCCATTTGCCGAGATACTTCCTGCATGGCGCACTGCTGGTGATTTCACCGCTACATTGTCGTCCCAATCATCGTCCCATACTTGATCCCAACCTTCAGCAGATTCCACAACGGTAGCTGAAGCAGACTCGGGCAATGCCATTTCGAGCTCTTGATATGGGATCTCATCGCGCGGTTTCTTCTTGAACATGCAGCAACAAGCCCATGTAACTCCAAAGACTATTACTGTGAATATGAGGAAATAGGCACCATTTACTGGCGTTAAAATCTTGTCAAATGAAGGAAGGCGCAGAAAAAAACTCGCTTCAGGTACGGGAGTAACCACGATTACGTGAAGCACACAATCCCCTTTTCCAGCATCCAAAGTCAGTTCGGTACTTTCACTTTTAAGTTGTTTGATGGTGACCTGAAAAACAATATTGTAAAAGCAGTAAGCCAATTGCAAATCTGACATGTAACCAAACAGAGCACACAAGCTCGACCAGATAGTGCTTTTCACAGTAAATACAAATAAAAGAAATTTGGCAGAACAGAGGTTGTGAACTAAAACAAAAATGGGTGTTTTTGTTTGTCAGAACAGAGATCACACAAAATGTGGTGTCTCAAAATGTGAAATCCCATAACGTTTCCAATGAAAAACACCAGAAATCATGAAAACCAAAAAGGGTGGATTTCATATGAATATGATATTATTTTTTAAACACTTACTAATTTAAATTAGGATGTGTGTAGCAACGTTATCCTTGCGCATCACAAAAGTCCCTAACCACGCATTGACATTGCAGAGATGCTGCCACTCAGAGTGTGCACTACTACTTCACTGTCATGCTTATGATGCTGCCATGTCAGCTTGCTGCTAATGGTGCCAGTGTTGGGAATGTAAAAAGCTTTTGATATCCATTTCAAGTTACGCAGAAAAGTTTACGTTTTAGAAAGAATCAACAATATTAAGGAGGTCGGGTGGAGTTGATTTTGCTAAAGAATTTACAGGGATAATTTGAAGGAGATGGGGATGTATTAGAGTGTGACAGAATGGGAGGAATCGAACTAAAAGGATGGAGGAAGCTAGCAACATGTAAGACATATTCACCACTAACAAGATCCGCGGTGGTGTTCAATGTGGCTGCTCATTGTATAACTTGGGTTTGTCTCAATGCTTGATTCCTAACCTCCTAAGAGCTACGTTACTTGGCATGATGGGTTTTCACTGTCAATTTGTCGGACTTAACTGACTAACTCCAGTAGCAGTGCCTACATCCACATTTACATTGTAATCAGGATCAAATGTGCCATTGGAATCAATTCATCCCTATCATCAATGCTGTCTTCATCATCTTCATATTTGTTGTTCCAAACTGACTTTTTGTTCAGGGAGTATGTTACAAGTTTCACAAACACTAGAGACTACTATGATAGCAAGTTACCTTTGCTTCAACTCGACCATTTAATAAATATGAATATATATCTAATGGTTATTGCATAGGGTTCCTAAGCAAAAAGGCCATTACTTATCGATCAAAGGCGAGCTCGATTTGGTAATGATTCAGACTAAAATCACCCAAACACATAGGGATGGAAAATTAAAAAAATGGGTTGCACAATAGAGTGGCCAAAGCGCAATAATGTGACACATCGAACAACTTGAACTGGGATGGGGCTGTGACAACACACTACAGCATTGACTAAGTAGTTCAGATAGATTATATCATTATAGTAGTTGAAAGAAGGAAAAGAAATGGAATATACAAATTACAAAAGTGTTCCCCCCAGCTTTGTGTACTTCCTGTTTATTTATTATATTTTCTTTTGCTTAAAAAAAATTACAAAATTGTGTGCTTTTAATCCCTAGTGAGGGATTATAAACATAACATTTTTGCTAAATCTAGGGACTAAAAATGAATCTAAAAATTATTGAACTAAAATCAAATTGTGTCAATTTTATAGATATTAGATATCAAAAAAATATGAAAAGATAGAATGGTAAGAAGTTATAAAATTTCTCCTCGATTCCCATTCTTCACGTCCCAAATCTTCCATATCCTAATATAAACGGAGAAACGGGCATCAGTGTCTTTTCCATTCTTTGTCATAACATACTTTGTTATATTTCTTTCTGTCCACACACATATGAATTGTAAGATTCTGAAATTTCTACCTCACTGAGTCCTAGAAATGATAAAATTGTTCAACGACCGTCTATTAGTCATCTAAAGCTAAACCCACTTGGGTTGGTCTAGTGGTGTTGGCTTGAGACCTCGGAGTGTGCTCTCTCAAGGTCTCAGGTTCGATTCTCGCCGCTGCCAGTTTTGGTAGGCTAATTTGGCTTCTTCAAAAAAAAAAAGCCATCTAAAGCTTGATATTTGCTGATAATTTTTAAGAGATGATGTTTTTTATCCAAAATAATGCTGAGTTTTCTTTTGTCCGTCTAACAAAATAAACAATTATTTTAGACAGTGTTGCATCTCAGAAGCTTTTGCTTCACTTTGAAATGTGAAGGGTATGAAGAAGAAATGATACGTCCATCCAAGAATAATATCATCAGGTAAAGGAAATAAAAGTCAGCGTAACATAAAATGACCAATACCTTTTCTGTTTTATTTTTGTCAACTACTACATCGCCAAGGTTACTTTCAAGATCACTGTGAAGCTTCACTTTGATGGTGCCACCCCCTCTATTTTGAAGAAGAACAACAAAGTTTTTGGAATCTGGTAATGTTCACAAGAAATATAAATACAGATGAGTTCATATTTGACTCTTACGAATAAAAGTAGCACAACAGAACTGAATAAATGACCCAATGTTTTTGTTATATCAATTAGGAGGCTTTTCCAGCACCCTTCCTTTTTGCAGGGTATGTCAGCAATTAGTTGTTAGTATTTCCTACGTTGAAATATAAATACATTAATTTATTTTGTATTTATATTTCAATTAAACGGCGCACACAACTAAATATTAGCTACAAATTGCTAAGATACTAATAAGCTCATAAAAACATAAGTACAAAAGGAATCTCTTGTTAATAAGCAGCATTGCATGCTTTGCTTCTTCAAATGCTGATCAAGGACACGTGAATATCATACATACACACATAATAGTCATAACTCATAATTCTCAAAGCAAGCTGGATCATCACATTAATTGGTTCAGTAGATGAACTAGAAGCTAGCCCATACAAAAGTTTAGTGTTCGCCTGATAAGTAATTATTTTATTTCTTAAAACAAGAAAAATATTCCCTCCACTCATAAATTTTGGTAGTTTAATCATTTCAGTTAAGTTTCAAAACATTTGGGGTTGTTGAAACCCAAGGTATAATCGACCTTCATCCAACTATACCCCAAGATATTGGGAGTAAATTGGATAAATAAATATGAAAATTTGTAACTCATTTAATGATTAGAGTAAGGATCATAGTAGTCAATTGCGGATAGCGGCGCGTAGCGGCCGACCCCAAAAATGCTATAGCGGGATAGCGCATAGCGCTATGACCGCTATTTGATAACTTGTTTTGACAAATTACGTAAATAATACTATAAATTAGAAACAAATATATATCTAATATAAAATTAAATATAACATTCAAATCTCATGAAACATTCATCAATCATACAAAACACTCAAATCTTATGAAAGCTTTTACTCATGAATCATTCATAAACCATACAAAACATCCAAATCTTATGAAAGCTTTCATGTGTCCAACATAATATCAAAAGTCTTAATCAAAATTCAACATAGTAGTCAATCTCGGGTGGTGGTGCGTAGAGGCTGACCTCAAAAGTGGGATAGCGGGTTAGCGTATAGCGGCATGACAAATAGCAGTCACCGATATTTGATTATTTTTTTGAACAAATTACATGAATAATGGTATAAAGTATAAACAAATTTACATATTTCTAAAAAAAAAACTTATATTTAATATAAAATTACATATAACACTCAAATCTAACGAGACATTCATAAATCAAAACACCAAAAAACAAAAGATAGAGAAACAAATAAAAAAATCATAAAACAAGAGAAACCATAAAACAAAAGAAAACAGAGGAAGAAAAAAAGAACAGAGAAACCATGCAACAGAGTCAATTTGGGTTTAAAAATCCCCAAAATGCACTAAAATTAATTTAGAAATTTGGAAACCATACAAATTTTTTAAAAATAGTGTCAATTTGAAAAATTTCAACTAAAATCAAATAGCGGCTGAAGCGGCCGCTATCTCATCCCACACCGCTACGACGATTAGCATAGCGGTTCGTCGCCGCAACGCTACGCACGGCCGCTATAGCTCCGCTATCGGCCGCTATTGACTACTAAGGATATTTTTATACAATATACATCAATTAAGTGATTTCTTAATCCACGTACAACTGCAAACAGATCAAACTACCAAAGTTTAGGAAAAGGAGTAGATTCATAGCAATCCCCCATATTAGAGTAACTGAGCATGTCAGTTACTGTTCTGTTAAACCATCATTACAGCTGTCAATTAATTGGTAAGATAGCACCTTTTCAATATATTTTTTTTGGTCAGATAGCAACATTCCTCGACTATTAATGTACAGTAAAAGAACACTGACAGTGTTGTCAACTGCGGAGTGCGGAAAATAGCGGATTGCTCAAATTCCACTACGTTACGGTGCTATAGCCGCTATTTGACAACACTTTGAATTGAATCACCGCTTGCTATTTGACAACATTGCTCACTCAGAAATCTCTCACAGAACATTTTCACCCACTTTCTCTTTGACTCTTGCATTTTCTCACACTTGATTTCTAGCACCCACTAATCCTGAACTAGCTCCACCACATAAAAGGAGTTATTGATTCTTTCTAAAAAAGTATTTCCTGCTTAGCAACAATGAGCCACATTTTTTTTATAAAAGATGTATACGTTATAGGCAAAAAATAATAATAAAAAGTTCTATGAAGAGTTATCTTTCAATCAATAGTATTTTCATGTGGTAAGTAACTTCATGGAAGCATTTACCTTTTAACTGCGCTTAATTTTCTCGTAGCTGTTTAATTTAAATCGGAACATTGAGCTATCTTGGCTTTACTAATTTGGAAAACGTCATCTCACAAGAATTCCAGACCCTCCAAAGCTTAAGGAATTAATATGATCTTCTTGAACTAAGCAAACATTTTCGTAGAAGCAATTTCTCCTTGGCTTCTATATTGGTATTTCATTTCAGATTATATATTCATCTACTAGACTACTACAAGTTATCAGATGTCCGGATCCACGTTTAAGAAATCTAAACTAGATTTTGATCATTTCTCTACATGTTGAAGTTATGATTTTTAAACAAAAGGAGGAGATAAATAATAACTATTGATAATAGCTGAGTAACTTTATACAAAAGACTAAACATCAGTCTCTATTAATAGAGATGCATAACTCCTACCTAATCCTAAGTAAATAGAGAAATAAAAAAACCATCATAATAACTAAGTCTTAGAAATCGTGGTTGGGCCTAACACAACCCCACAAAACCGGCTTGTGAGGTGAGGATTGCCCCCGCTTATAAACACATTGTCAGGCCATCTCCTATCCGATGTGGGACTAATCTAATGATATAATGATCTAAGATACTCTAACATCGTGTAAAGATATTATAGATATTTTATTATATTCTAAAATGGAATGAAGTATGTTAAACTAGAGCTGAAAAATGTAACTAAAAGTTTAGGCTGAGAATTTTACACTAGTTTTACTTCAAGTTTCCATTAGAGATTAAAGTTTCCTAACTTGACTTCATTAAAAGTAATAACAAAAACTAACACATAAACAAACAAATAACTGACTAAAGCAAAGTTGATTACCCATTTTGGAAATGCAAGCAACCATGTCCCCATCATCGCTGCATTTATTCAGTCCTTCACAAGTGTCATTAGTTGTAGAATGTGCAAGTTTAATCCCCTCATTTTTACCCTTCTCTTCTACCTGACCCTTTCCTTCATCCTTTTTGGGTAAAGGAGGTGGTGCAGTAGCAGGAACAGGAGGAGGTGGTGAGGTAGCAGGAACAGGAGGAGGTGGTGCAGTAGCAGGAACAGGAGGAGGTGGTGCAGTAGCAGGAATAGGAGGAGGGGGTGCAGTTGCGGGAACGGGAGGAGGAGGAGGAGGTGCAGTAGCAGAAACAGAAACAGGTGGAGGTGTATTAGTAATTTTATTATTAGCCTCCTTCTGATTTTCACCATTGTTTTTCTCCACTTTAGGTAAAGGTTGTGGTGTCGGAACGGGTGGAATATTATCATCATTCTTAGGATCATTCTTTTTCTCTTCACCAACAATCTTATTTGGATCTAATTTCTTCTCTTCTGGTACCGGAGAATCCTAAAAACCAGAACTAATTTCATTCAACCATTGTAAGCAAAATAGTAATAATAAAATAAACCATCACATTAGTATATGACTTTGTAGGGAAATCTTAGATAGGTCCAAAGATTATGATTATGAATATCTTCAAACAAGTCTCCGACTGTCGAGTTGGTCCTTATATTTAACTAACTTATATCAATTAGGTCCTTATATTTTGACTGCATATACTATCAATTGGTCACTAATTCTATGAAGCATGGACACTCCTCGGCTTAGACGTGTCCCGGTGTCAGACACGACTGACACATAATTACGCTGAATTATATAATATTCTCAAATTATTAGCGGTGTCGTGTCTGGTGTCCGTGCTTCATAGGTCGCTATATTTAACAGCTTATTATCAATATAGTCCCTCCAACTCTCAAAATGACTAAATGAGTACACTTTGACGGAATTAATGGCCTTTTTGAAATATTCATAACTTAGGAACTTAATTAAGAATGTAATACAAATACAAAGTCAGAAACAAATTTGGTAGTTTACTCTAAAAAATGAAAAATTTTAAATAAAGGAAAATTAATAAAAAAAACTCACCTTTGTTGAATCAATCAATTTTCTTAGGTCTTTAAGAAAGGAAGCATGAGAGCCATGAAACAGAATTAAAGAAAACAATAATAGTATCAGTAACGTGTGTTTTCCCATTGTGATTCAGCTCCAGCACGTTAAAAAATCACAACTTTGAATTCGATCAAGAAAATTACATGCGAAAGAGGCAGATTAAGAAGAAGCAATGAAATCAAGAGAAACCCTTTTGAGAGGAAATCACTGGGTTGTGTTGAAGTGAGAAAATTGATGGAAAAACGGAAATTGAAGATGTGAGGTTGAGACGATGGGGAAGGAATTGAGTTTTTAGGATCAGAAATTGAGAAATTCGTGGGATTTTGGATTTTGATGAAGAATTTGTGAATTGTGATTTGATTTGGAGAAGGAGAAAACAAAGAAGACTTGACAATGAGTCTGCTTCTACAGAGATACACACTCTTTCGCGGAAAATGAAAATGAAGAACTGGTAAACGACTTTGTGTAGAATGGGCCTTGCTTTTGGGCTTCATGATACATGTTTGCTTGCTTTATCGGCCCCTCACATTGCTCAAAAGTTTTTTTGGATTTATCGGATTGTAACTTCTGATCGCACGAAATTTATTGAAAATTACAACCTTATTGTTGTTTTTTTAGATCAGAGCGTAGTTTCCAATCAGCTTATTTCAAAGGTTAAACTATCTAAGAGGTCTATTAAGCAATCACCTATTTTGAGATCTACTTTATCTCATTCATTTTTTGAAAATCGCACCCTACAAATTTATATGGGACCCACATAATTTGGTGGGACCAATATGAATTTTAATAAATCAAAGAGAGTGTGTTGAAAAGTGTGTGTTAGAATGTGTGTTGCTAGCATTCCTCAACAGTGTATTTTTTCTATGATTGGATGAGTGAATCCAGACGAGAGTGGTTTTTATGAATCATGGAATAAAAAATTATTGCCTGATTAATAAAAGTATTCGTCTTATTTTAAGTTCTTTAATTGTAGAAAAAACATTTTCAATAATCAAAATTATCTATAGCCAAACAAAATAGAAGATGAGTTTATTGCAAATAGCTTATTTGTTTAAATTTAAAAAGATATTAAGAGTCTATATGGTACATAGTCAATAATGAATATATTTGACTCCTTGAAGCGTAATTTTATAGAGATTTATCATTTTAACCCTTAAGTTTAGTATATAGGTTTAAAAAAATCAACTTTTCTTTGCATAAAAAGAATTCTTATATTTGGTCTTCACGTTAAAATTACTCTAGCTTCGCCACTGGGGGAGACTAATCAAACATGCAACTATTCTATGCAAGAATGAAATCAAATAATTAAGTGTATGTTTGGTTCTACTTTTGTGGATGCAAGATTGATTTTAGATATGTAGAATTGATTTTTGACATGTTTGGAAATTCTCCAATAGTATTAATTTTGCCATTTGAAGTTAGAAATTGAAACTTTTTTCTCTACAACTTTTAGCATTGGAGGTATTGTTGAATCCATTTCTACACGAATGTATTAAAACGTACTCCATCCGTCTTAAATTATATGACGTTTTGGGCATTTCACACGTATTAAGAAATGTAATTAATTTTGTGTGAAAAAGATATATTATGAGTTGTTTTATAAAATTTTCCTTAATAAATGAAAGAATTAAAAGAAGAGAGAATAATAAATAGTTAAAGATATAATAAGAAAAGTAACATTAATGCTTCATTAATATTATAAAGCGACATATAGTTTGGGACAATTATTTTTCTCCAAAGCGACTATAATTTGGAACGAAATCAATCATTCATTAAACTTATTTTAATGTGCTTGCATTCCCTCCTTAATTTGTAATGGACCATAGTCAAGTTATCACGATAAGTCTAACACAAGGAAAAGGAGGAGGATGATTATTCCAAGGTCTTTAAATTCCTTCTTTGAACCTTGAGACTACACATTCAAACCTAAAACAATGTGAAGATGAGAGTTACAAGAGTCTTGTAATCTAAGCATTGATTATCTACCACCTCTCTTGAATTTTCTAAGCCACATTTTTCTCCTAAGGATTTAAGAGGAGTTTCATCATCTCATCCAAGAAAAACAATCCAATAGTGACTAGTGAGAAAGCTATTGTAATTCTTTTTTTTTTTTGAGAGAGAGAGCTATTGTAATTCTATTTTTCTATAAAGTGGAAATATTTTATTGGACTAGGTGTTGTGGTTTTTGCTTTTCATATTGAGAGTTTTCCACATAAAAATTCTTGGTGTGATTTTTAAACTCTACATTTTTTTTTGTTGGGATATAATCAATTTCTCAATAAGCTTCCTAGAAAGAAGTATGGTAGGAAGAAACATATTTTCATTCAAGCCGTAAAGAATAAAGTATGGCATATAATAGTATATAGCATCTCTTTTACAAATGTATAATGGCAAAATGCAAACATACTATTTACTTTGAATACATGGATCTTTTTAATTTATTTCATTTAGATGCCTAGCACCGTAGGTAATTACATTATTACATAGCTCAAATGAATTATAAGTTACAACCTCACTAAAGATGTCTGATACTTGGGTTAGACAATGACTCCTCTGGAATCTTAAAGCAGACAAAAGTTGAGAGAAAAAGATGGAGAAATATGTAACCCTTTAAGCCTCCAATGTACATTCTCAACTATAAACTTGTCACATAGTTAGTGAAACTGACATTGCAACAATAACCGGTGGAGAAAATGCCTGTGATTGAGAGGAGATTCGGAGATGAAAAAAGCACTCTGTTAGATGAATTCGAGAGGCTCTCCTTCGAGGTGCATGCCGCAAAGCTAAACCAAGCAATGCTAAGGCGGAGCTTATCGGAACCAGGGTCGCAAAGGTCACCGTCACGACTCAATGGCATGGCTCCAATACCTCTGGTGAATCAGGTCATCCAAGGGCCTTATCATGGTAATGGTCATGGGCTAAGATTTCATAGGGTCTTGAAGAAATTACTCAAACCTATTTTTGGTAGGAAAAAGATGAGAGCAGGAAGAAAATATGTCTCTGATCCTTGCGAGATTATGTTTTGCAAGGACTTCAGCAGATCACTACGGTTCTGAATTCTGATCAAAATGTCATGCCAAAACATTATTTAATATCTACTGTCAATTTATTGCTCTTCTTATTGATCACTGAAGACTGAACTATCTATATGTTATCATTTATCTATCTATTATATGTTCTAATAAATAGACTATTGTAATTTCTTGCTGTTCACTGAACTATCTATCCGCACTCTATGTGAAGTCCTAGAGGTTTGCTGCCAATCAATCATAAATATTTCTCGGATTACGCGTGTCTCGATATCAAATACGTTTGTGTCCAACATCGACACATATAATTATTATCGATGCTGACGTGGAACTTGAGGAGAAGGTGTGAATCCCCTTTTTATTGTGGTGACCAAGGTTTGAACCTCATACCTTGCATATATTATGCATTATCCATACCAACTGAGTTAAGCTCACGAGAACAAATCCTTTGATAGGCAGTGGCTTGATTCCAAATTCAAACCTCATTCTCTCCGAAAGTTAAAAAATTTAGGCAAAATACTCCCTAATTTAAATTACTTAATGACAAAAATATTTCATGCAAGTTACAAACTCTTAGGCTTAATGCTTCCTAACTTTTTTTATTTCATGGAAAAATGCTCCTAAAAATATTGTTAAAATATTATATATGACACGTCAACTTTCTTGAGAGATTTATCTGATACAGAAAACATTTTGACTTATGTGTGTCAATTTAAAAAAAAAATTATACTATTTCGTAAATTTGAGGTTGTAGACTTATAATTTTGGGTCTCAATAAACTGGTTTATTCCGTGAAAAATCCGCACTCCAACACTTCAATCTTCCATACTCTTATGCGTAAAAAAAAGGTAAAATTATACTATTCCTCGTTAACTTAATTTTATATAATGGTTTTGTCTTTTATCTTTTTGTTCTTCATATTATCTTGTCATTTTCATCGGTTTGGGTATGAATTTAGAAACATCAAATCTAAAATTCATAGAAAAACATGAGTTAAGGACCTTATATTTAAACACTACAAACTCATATCATAATAAAATAAAATTATAAATTCGAATCTTAAAAATCCATACACCAATCGAACATACGAAAATGAGGTAAAAAAGTAAAAAAAACAATTAGTCTCATCCTTGTTACAAACCAAGAGCTAGCCCCCTTCATAGCTTCACACACAGTCATGGCACCTCCAATTCCCACATGCTCTCAAATTCTTCTACCTTATACACTACTCAACATCCCATTTTTCACAACCAAATCCAACAATAACACCATTACTCTCCAACCAATTAAACTATCTATTCAAACCACACACTCTTTCTCTATCACCACAATACACACAACAAACAACCTCGTTGATTTTCAAGACAAAACAACTAGGTCCCAAATCAAAAACCTTGTCCAAAAAATCACATCATTATCCTTAAAAAACAAAACCCAATTGCTTCAACAAATCCTAGGTAAAACTGCTTCTGAATTTCAAATTCAAACAATATCAGATTTCAATCACCTTCTCATGGCTCTTGTCATTGCACAAAAACCAGACCTTTGTCAAATAATGTTCACAAAGTTATCAGCTTTTCATCTTGTTCCAGATTGTTGCACATACTCTATCATGATAAGGTGCCACTGTGAAAAAAATGAACTTGAAGAAGCAAAAAGAGTGCTTTTTACTGTTCTTGAAAATGGGTTTGAACCAGATTCTGCAACTATAACTGTTTTGATAAATTCCCTTTGCAAAAGAGGGAAAGTGAAGAAAGCTATTGAGGTTTTTGAGTTTTTGGAGAGAAAGGGTTTGAAGCTTGGTGTACAAGCATACAATTGTTTGTTAAGAGGGTTGGCTTATGTGGGTAGGGTTGATGAAGCAGTTAAGATTTTGATGGATATGAAAAAGGGAAATATAGGGGTTGATATTTATTCTTATAGTGCTGTTATGAATGGATTATGTAAAGTGGGTCGTTCGCACAAAGCGATGAAGTTGTTTGATGAAGCTGTTAGGGTTGGATTAAGGCCTGATGTGGTTACTTTTAATGCATTGATTGAAGGGTATAGTAGGGAAGGAAGACCAATGGAGGGTGTTGGTGTTTTGAGGATGATGAAGGAGCATGGTTGTGTTGCTGATTTGATTAGTTACAAGACTGTTTTACATGGGTTGTTAAAGTGGAATGAAACTATGGAAGCATTTGGGGTGTATAAGGAAATGGTGAGGATTGGATTTGAAGTTGATTTGAGGATGATGGGGACTTTGGTGAGGCGTTTGTGTAAGAGGTCATTGAGGGAAAAAAGGTTGCTTGAGGATGCTTGTGAAGTGTTTGAGAAAATGAAAGAGAGGGGTTTGGTGGTTGATAAGAGAACTGTTGAGGTGATGGTTGAGGCATTGTGTAAGGGGGAGAAGTTTGATGAGGCTTTGGTGAATTTGATTGATATGGTTAGATGGGGTTATTCTCTTGAGGCAATTGCATTTGAGGAAGTGATTGAAGGGCTTTGTGGTAAGGGTAGATTTGATGAGGCAGTGTCAGCTTTGCTTCTTTTGTATGCAAATGGAGGAACTGTTGATAGACATTGTTTTAAGGTTTTGGTTAATGAACTTAATGCACATGGGAGAGTGTTTTGTGCTTCTTTTTTGTTTGGTGTTGCATTGAAGCGAGGTGTTGTTCTTGTTCCCAACAAGGAGCTGCAGCTTACAAGAGGAGTTAGCCAACATTTGGATACTTTATGAATGATCTTTTCTCATGTCTTGATTATTCATGGTGAATTTTTCAAAGCAACTATTTAGAGCTTCGCTTCTAGCTCGCAGTTCCAGCATGATTCTTACCTTTTCTAAACATACTATTTGTCTACTTAAGCAGGTTTAATGATGCTGGAAGGGGCATTGAGTTGCTACTGGATTAGGCATTTTCATGTGAAGGGTGCAAAGATGTGGTCCCATGGTTGCAGGCTATGTATGTCCTAAGTGAGTGCTTTGAACAAGCATTGAATAAACAATGGTGACCCTGCTTGTGCTCATACAGTACAGGGTTGCTTGCTGGAAATTGGATTATTCTTGGATTAGATACCACATGATTGGTTTCAATTATTCTTGGGTGCATATTAATATACAACAAAGAAAATCACCTTTTTTTTGTTGGTTTGTAGATGAAGTAGCAACCACCACTGAAACTCACACACTGGTCCCGAGTTCAAACCCGAGTCAAGACGTCCAACCTAACAATTTTGGCATTGCCAATTGAGCTAGATTTTACGGACAAGAAAAGCACCTTTTAATAATTAGCAAATCAATTGTATTTGAATAGTCATTATCCATTATTAAAGGTCCCTGACACATCAATGCCACGTAACACATTTGATACAAAATCGACCATTCCTTTTTATTACTTTACATGGTATCATTTGTTCCCTATTATTCATCATGTCTGATGTACATACGACCTATTATCATTTGTTAGAATCTCTTTTGCCGAGAGTATGTCCTGAATCAATTTTGATTTTTGAGGGATGTTTTATTTTGGAAGAACAAAACTCTACAATGTTGTGCATACCAGGCAGAGTTGCAAAAGAACCTAAAGAAAGCGATCTAATCTATGACTCAACGTAATTCTTGTTCTTGTTCGACTGTAGTAACACATGAACACAACAGGACATCAAGAGTAATTCTTCTATATACTTTAATCAAATAAAGTCATATATTACTGAAAATAAAGTCATATATTTATGTTATAAAAAAATAAATGTGCAAGTCTGTGTGTTGTGATAACCATAAATAAAATTGTGTAATAAGACATGGTAAAACTAAGATTTTTTCATAAGTGAACCAATTCTAAGTTGAGTTTGGCAAGCTGTTAGCATTGATATGGGTTTGTGTTTAGCTGAGTGTGGGAAGTCTAGTGCTATATTTACTTTGATTGACCACTCATATTAGATCTTCATCCTTGGTTTCTCTAGCTTATGGTTCTCTTCCTCTCTTCATCTCATTTCTTATATTTTACTATTATTTGGTTTAACCTGAGGTCATTAGTGAGTTATTAGTCATGCTCTCAAATTTCCTGTATATGAATTTCGTTGGTATTAATTTTATGACAGTAAACCTAATTATTGAAGAACAGCAATTTCTTAGCAACCCTAACAGAAAACAATAGCTACTATCCACAAATTTTATGGTTGATTCTTTCTCTTCATCCCAATGAAGACATCAAAATTTGTATGACGAGGACAAATTTCATGCACCACAATAATGAAGAATAATGCCGCAAGAAACTCAATTTCGCAACTAACTTACAAGTTACAACAAAATTCTAACTTGACATTGTGACATACATAGTCAATTTGCTATGTTTACTAGTATTACATATGCTACATCTTATTGTAAAAGAACAAAAGGAATCATGATACTCTGAACTTCTATTGACGACAAAATTTGATGAGAAATCTTAAGCACGGCTCATGTACTGGCCAGATCTTGTATCAACCATTATTTCCTCGCCTATATTTACAAAGAGGGGAACATTGACAATAGCACCAGTGTCAAGCGTTGCTGGCTTTGATCCTCCACCTGTGAATCAAATATCATTTACAGTAAGTTCTACAAGGAAATGCAAGACAAATGGCGACATCGGACAAAGGGGAAAAACAATAAAAAGCACAATAGGACATCACAATTCTTCCTTCTTTAAAAAAAAATGTTTTTTATTCTGAAGACAGATGCAGTATAAAACCAATCCTACCCCCTTAGCATTCAATATATCTAAGAAGTCACGCATTAGACTCTTGCAAACGCAAGGTAAAGCTACCTAAAATGGATTCACAGTGGATTCGTCTCTTTCTGGGATCCTGCCAAGGTGAGGGCTGTATACCCTAGGTTGTCTTTTTTTAGCTTTTATACTTCTATGACCAATTATTAGCCAATAAAACCCAATCGTGTGATTAGCACTCCCTTGTTTTTTAATGCCAAATAGTGAAACAAGCATCAAGGGAATATCGTCAACCAGATAATTTGATCATTTTAGTGTATCAACGAACTTCCTTGATTCCATACAGGGCTGGCAATAACAATGTTTCCAAGATAAACTTGACCAGAAAGAAATTAGCAGTGTAAAAAATGGCATCACCTTGGGCTGTGTCACCCTTAAGTCCGGGATCCACATCGACTACCTTCAGCTTGACTGTTATAGGGAGATCAACATCAATAACCTGAAAATATAGAAAGACAAGTTGCTAAACAATTTTGTTTATAAAACACCATAATGCTAATCAGCAAAAGAGTTTCTTTAGGTTATGTCTTTAAAGTGAGCAAGTATGATTCCATCCTTAAATTTTATGTTAAAAATAAAATTACATCAAGAACGGATACATCATTAATCACTTGAGGAGCCCTGTGCCTAGCAATCTATGCACAAGCAAGTATCGCATTCAACATACAAAGCTGCAAACACACTGGAAAGTTGAAACCATTAACCACTACAAGAATACACCTTGTACTTGTCAATGCTTTGAGTAACCATTGAAGCCAATGTTCCACAAATCACGAGCTAACTTGTAAACACGAGTTTAGGAGCCAAATTCGAGTTAGCTCTGAAGTAAAATCATGTTTTGCTAAAATCGGATTCTGAAGTGAGTTTAAGCGAGTTAACTTGTTGTAAACTCGCCAGAGTTTAGCGATTTTACCTTTTAATAAAACAATATTTTTGTGGCACATTTTTTTTTCTAGGTCAATTTTTTTAAGCCCAGCCCACTTTTTTGCGAGTTAATTTCGTATTTTGATGCTAAGTTGAGCATAACACTTTATTTTGGTGATTGGGTATACTTTGCCTTTATAATTAAGTCATATTTTGCATTATTGACCTGTTTACAATATTATATTAGTTTTTAAATGTCATGTATATAATAATTTTTATATAATTTTAATTTTAGGTAAATTTGTACGAGTTTCCGAGTCGAGTTTACCTAGGTAAAACGAGTTGAGGTAAAGTCTCAAGTTGTAAAACCTTGATTGAAGTTCTTTGACAGCAGTCTAAGTAAAATATCATTTGGGAAAAGGGAATACTCTCAAATAGCATGTTGCACCAAAATATATAAAAATTATGGAATGTGCAGCACATTTCTGATTAGTTTCATGCATTAGTAACTATGAATCGATGCTTTCTTCCATTGAGACAGATTAAATTGCAATTAGTTACTTCCCCCTTATTTATATTAAACCAAATTATTTTAAGTTTTCAAAATTTTAAGCCCGCTTTTTGTTCTAGAACACAGTTATCCATATTTATCATCATCAATACTGGCCTGGAAAATAAAGGTTTGAGGGTGTGAAAGACGGTAAATAAAGGTCTGAGGGTGTGAAAGACGGTAATAAATTATGAGATGAAAAAGCTACCTTTCCATTCCATAACAGCAAATTGCAGTCCATTCCCTCTTTCAGCCACTTTGTTTTGTTCCCAACTTCTGATTCATCCAGACGAGTCTCCTCATATGTACTCTGATAATAAAAATAAACATAAAGTAAAAAAAAGGGTATGGAATGAAAGCAAAAGAATTGCTGGAATAAAGAATTTGGACCTAATTAGGCTAACTTTTCATCATAATCAAGGAGTAGGACTGATAGGAAATATTATAGTCATTGGTAAGAATAATAAAGATATATACAATTGGATTATATAATTAAGGATTCCAGTTTCCGGATGATACCAAGTCCATGAAGACATACTGAACACCATCTTTATATGTGAACTGTTTTGTTTCCTTGACTATATCTGCTTCATCAATCTGTCAAAAGAAAATAGAACAGACAAGATAAAAACAGAAAAGGCAAGTCCCAGTAAGAAATTAGAAGCAACAGATTGATAGAGAGACAGGAGTCTTATAGAACTTCGTAATTCACATGTCATACCATCACTGAAGACTCTTGTCAGTCACATAAATGAGATAGATTACCATAGCAATTGACAAGAAAATATCAATTATTTTTTGGGGGGTGGGTTATGAGTTATTATATTACAGCCAGTTTTTAATCACTATGATGCACCGATAATTAATTTTTCCTCCCATATCGTACTTGATATGCTCTGATACGCTGACAGGTGTCAACGCCGTATTGCAGACCCTTTTAAAAAATAAAAATAATATCTGAAATGCTCTCGATATGCCACCAGCATACTTCTGAGTTTTGACACGCCGTCGATACATCTAACTCATCATGGCTTCGCATCTCAGGTACATAATTTATGTTAAATGTTGAAACTATCACTCATTAATTGTAACAAATGCAATTTATATCACCAATTTGTTCATTCAACTCCTAATTCCCAACTTATAGATTAATTGCCACAGATGTAATTTATGTCACCGCTTCACTTTCTTCACCCATTTTCAAACTTTCATCACTTTTATTACTTTATATATGTATCCTAAATGTATCAAGGAACAACGCTTCACTGTATTGGATATGTATAGTATGAGTATCCAATTCTCATATCGTGTCCTAGCATTATAGTTTAGACACAAATTATATATAAAACAAACAACAGAAGACCCTCCACATTAAGTTGTAGGTACTCATATAACAAATGATGGATTGATCCACTCACCAACAAAACTCAAATAGGCCTGACAGTCTGTTTCCATTCTACCTCCACAAATTGGGGTTGTTTGCCCATGAAGGTAGGTAGGACGCAAGTTTTAAATACTATCACATAAACAGATACAGAATAAATTCCCAAGATCTCCAAAGTGAATACGAGCAGGCAAATTTTTTATTCGTGAATGTGGGGAAAACTGTGCACTACCAAGCTTAACCTAAATAGCTGACAAAAGACTCCTATAGTACTAAAGCTTGTTATGCAACTGCTACCCCAGAAGGAGGTTTCGAGTTGTCAGATAAAAAACTGAAGCAGAACACAATTTGAACATGCAACTGACAAAGAAATCAAAAATTTTGGCATTCCAACTAATCTCAACGGAAACTATTATAATTGATTTTGTCTTCTGTCAAACATGATTTTAGTGAAAATAGAGGTGTTTGAATATTGTCAGGAAAAATTAATTTTGCCTCCGGCCCTTGGTTTGACTAGAAGTGATAAAAAGTATCTTCCACATTGAGTTGGGAAATTAACACTAAGTTTAATATGAAACCAGCTTTCAGAGTATAAACACCCAAACATAAACCCTTTCTCTTCAAACTCAATTGTAACTAAACAAATTTTACAAAAGCCCAAAAAGAGTAAGGCAAACTAAAGCCCTAACCAGCCCACCAGCAAAAAAAATATCTTCTTAGTTTTTTTAAAGCAAGGTCACAACGCCGTTAAAAAATATTCAACCTAAAGCATGCACTTGGTTTTTATAAAGCAAAAGGTCATACATGTAGTCAAAAAAGGTCCAACCTCTCTCAAAGTTTTATTTAGATCTCACTCACCATTGAGCTGGCCCTAAATCAATTCAATTCAAAATTACCTTTACCAAACACTAACCAGTGCTGTCAAACTAGCGTTGCTATAACACCGTATCATGATCTTTCTTTCTTAGGGAAAAAAAAAGAGGCAACTATAACTATAACAAACTTATCTCCCTCTACCATGGTAGTTAAAATCCCAATTTGGATTGTAAGATCCCACAATTCGTAATCCTAATCTGGTGGAATCGTCCCTGTTAATCGGTGAATCATGTAATCTACATTCTTCGAAACGTTTCTTTGAGACATAATGCAAGCAATTTCAAAGTAAATTCATATTCCTTTTTCTACTAAATCCACTAATCAATGCAACACAGAAAGAAAGAAAAAAAAATTTAACAAAAACTAGGGCACATTACCGAACTTCCAGCTCTGAAGGTCTTTTCAACAGTATTTCCAGTAAGATGATTCTTAAGCTTAGTCCTCACAAATGCAGCACCTTTTCCAGGTTTCACATGAAGAAACTCTATAAAAACAAAATTCAAAACACAATTTTAATCACTAGTCATTATAATCATAATCACAAATATTATGTTAATAAAAAATACCTAAGACACGCCAAGGTGAACCATCAACTTCGATGTTAGTACCAACTTTAATGTCATTACTAGAAAGAGCATAAATCTCTGAAAACAACAAAGAGATTAGTTGAGTTAAGAAGGGTGGTTAGAAAAGAGGTTAGTGAAAAGATGAAAGTGGGGCTTACTGAGAAAACGAGGATTAGAAGGGGTGCGGATAGGAAAGTTGGAGGGGTATGAAGAAGAAGAAGATTTGCGAAGAGAGAAAGATGAAGAAGAAGAAGAAAAATGAGAGAGATTGAGCTTCAAGGTAGCGGTTCCCGCCATCATGCTGTGTTATGTTTTGTAACTGCGGAGAAAATGGTTTCTAGAGGATAAGGAAAGGATGCTGTCTAATTCACTCACATTCTAGGTTCTACTTTCTAGCTACTTTCTCAACTCTCAATTGGGGTATTTTAGGAAGACATGAGAGGATTTTTTCTAAAAACATTAGTAATATCAAAGACTTTTTCTTTTTATAACTTTTTTAATTTTCTTTGATAATAACTTCTTTTTTTTTAATATCTAAGATGGTGTTGGAGAGTAGCGTGGGAACATGCCGTCCGACATGAAACTATGGTCTAACCTATTTAAAGTCTAGTTCGGTCCAACTCGTTTAATAAAAACTAGACTCTAATTCGTGCGATGCACGGGCTTTGTATATAAATATCATATTGATCGAACATTCAATACTATGCTATGAAACGACTGGAAAAAAAAAACATTAAATTAATGATGATATTATTAGTTAAAAACAATGACCACCAATAAAATAAATGACTACTTATTTAACAAAACAAAAAACCACCAAGTACTGTTGCAGAATCACTTCCCCCTTCCTCTATATGCAACTTGATCCAAGGAAAGGTGATTCTCACCTCAAAATTCATTCACAGTTGCACAACTTTACTTGCAAAGAAAGAAATAATAAAAGTATGCATAGGAAATAAAGGCTAACAGCAGAATAAGGTTTTGAACGAAACAAAATTCAGATTAAGTTCAAAAAACATGACATTACACGACACAATCTGAATCCTTAGATAATAGACCAAGAAATTGTGAAAAAACTAAATAGGAAGACAGCCAAAATTGGTGTAAACATCTCAAACTAAAAACAAATAACGCAAAAAGAATATTCCAATTCTAAAAAAATATGCATATTGATAAAATGCATATTAAATTAGAATACCACTTAAGTAGTGGTATGAGAGGAAGGTTGTAAGGTCACGTCCTTCCATTTGCAAAAATCAAAATATCAAAATATATGACTCTTCTGTTGTCTGTGTAATTTACCACAGTTTAGTTTTTTTTTAGAGAGACACGGTTTAGGGCTTGTTATATATAGCTGAGTTTGCATGGAAATTGGGGTAGCCGAATTTGCATGGAAATTAGGGTATCCTGTTTGTAAACGTATTAAATGAGTGTACAACAACTTGTCAAAAAAAAAGTCTACAAAAACAATAGATATATACAAACGATAACACAACAGGATATGAATGAAAAACTCATCAGTGAGGAGAAATATTAGGGATTACTGCATTTTAGAGGGAATTTGTTAGATTAAATTGGTGCGCTGCATTTTAGATGGAATTTGTTAGGTTAAATTGTTGCTAACCTAATGCAACATTTTAGAGGGAAATTATTAGGTTAAGTTGTTGCAGACCTAACAAAATTAATAAATAAGGATGTTGGGTTCAAGTTTTTTACATAGCTTATTTACGGCTAGGCTAAGACTTAAAAAAAAACATATTAAGCATATCAAGTTGGTCTATTAAATTTTTTATATATAATATTTCTTCCATTATTAATATTGTTGATTTTTTTTATAAACTCAAGTCTTTCTATAATTTGGTTATTTACTAGCATATATAGTTGTGTACTTTAGGCCGTCATAAGATTTGACCTATTTAGTAGCAGACTTATGAGTGTGGAGGTCTTAATGTAAATAGACTTTCAGGTTTCATCAGATCTTTAAAAAGGTCAGGTTATACCTTAAAAATGAGCATATGATAGATAGTAGGTCAAGCTCAAGCCTATACTTTTTGAAGTAGTCCAAACTTAGGCCTTACAAAGTTCGGGCCGACCTAACCCATTTTCACCCCTATTGGAGACGCTTGGGATCAGAGGCGAAACAACGAGCCAATATTCTACGTTCATAAAAGCGAAAGACGTCAAATCTTCATCCAAATTCATGATGGTGATGAGAGAGAAGAAACTGAATGATTTTTTTGTTTTAGAAAGAAACTAATCAAGTTCGCATTACATAATAGTTCATTAAAAAAAGATAATTCTTCAAAAAAAGAATTATAAAAAAACTAGTATTTTTAATTTTTTTGCTTAAATATACTTTTGATCCTTTTATTAAGAAAAGAACCTAAGTTTTAGTCCCTCTGTTTTTAAAATCATCTCTTTAGTCCACTTATTTCATTTTTATTTTTTTTTTGGAATTTTTATCAATAATTTTTTATGATATGACATATTCATTTATGACACAGTAAAATTTATCAGGCTACAATAAATATTCATAGTTGTAAAAATATGTCAAACAAACATGGCTGACAGTCATAAATGGATTGGTCACTTCTTCAACAAATGACCAAGAAATGAAATGTAGGACCCAAAAGGTCCAAAAATAATTTGGGGATCAAAAATTCTTTTTTTTTTTAAATAGATGATCAAAGGTCAGTTGAAGCCTATTTTTTATAACATAAAAATATTAATATATTAACTTTTTTGTAACAGTCAATTTGACAATTCGATAAATTGTTATAAATTATGCTCAAACATGGGTAGAGGTGTCAAATGGGCTGGTCCGGCCTAGCCCGAGAGGCTCGACTATATAAATGGGTCAGCTCAACCCAACCCATTTGTAATTGGTCGCAAATTCTAGAGCTCGGTCGGGGTCGTGTGGGCCATGGGCCAGCCTGCCCGTTTATGTTTCATTTTTAAATTTATTCACTCTTTTTTATGTATTAGTTACTCACCACTATTTTTTGCTAAAATATGATTGGATAGACATAAAAATGTAAATGATTTTTACATTAACATTGAATAATAATTAAACTCTAGATTATTACTTCAATTAAATCAAATTAATAATTTATAAACTTTTACATTTTAAAAATTTAAGCTAAATTCATTAATATTTTTTAAGTTTATTTATTTAAATATTTTTTTATTAATAAATTTTAAATTGATTGATAATTTTTTAAAAAAATATATTGTTTTTTTAACAAAAATCAAAGGAAATATCGATAATGGGCTGGCCCAAGGCCCGAAGGGCCAGCCCGGCCCGACCCACTTTTATATGGGCCAAATGGACTTGGCCCAAAAAACCCAGTGCATTTTTAGGCTAGATTTTTAGGTCTGGCCCAAAATATGGGCTAATGGGCTGGTCCATTAGCCGACCCATTTTTTACAGGTCTAAACATAGGTTCAAAAACAAAAATGCGAAATTAATCTTTTTTGTATTTAGTGTGTGTTAGTCTCACCGCTACACTCTTATGGGAAAACCATCAATATAATTAGAGGCAGATTAGTAAATCTATTATGTTTTTTACACGAAATCAAGAAAATTAAACGCAATCAACTATATATTTAATAAATGTGAAAATGGATAATTTTGCTAATTATACAATTTAATATAGGGGGGCGTGTCCTTGTGAGCTTAACTCAGTTAGTAGAGACAATGCATAATATATGCAAGGTCTGAGGTTCAAATCCTGCCCACCAACAAAAAAAAATAATATAAAGGGGGGAGAAATTTTCTTAAGGTAAGCAAATGATTTTGGTGACTTAACCAAGTCACATTTCATTATTTTTTTTTTTTTTAAGGAAGTCACATTTCATATTTGTTGACTAACAAATTCTAGATACTCTCAAGAAAATTAAAAGCAACCAACTATATATTTAATAAATGTGAAAATGGATAATTTTGCTTATACAATTTAATATAGAGGGGTCCTTGTGAGCTTAGCTCAGTTGATAGGGACAATGCATAATATATGCAAGGTTTGAGGTTCAAACCCCGACCACAAAAAAAGAAAAAATATAAAGGGGGGAGAAATTTTCCTAAGGTAAGCAAATGATTTTAGTGACTTAACCAAGTCACATTTCATTTTTTTTTTTTTTTAAGTCACATTTCATATTTGTTGACTAATTCCTTAAAAAAAAAAATTGTTGACTAACAAATTCTAGATACTCTCTTGATACGTGTGAGTTTGTGAGGTGTTAACGACTTTTTAAGGGTGATTTAGTCTTTTCCTTTGTTATCTATACACCTTACTCTATTGATTTTGTAATTAGTTACGTAATAGAACCCTAGCCTCCATTAATGTTCTAAACCTTGCCATCTCTGTGTCCATTGAATTTCTTTATTAACTTTGATCTATATACACGAAGCTGCAAAATTATTTGATAGTATTTGTTTGAAATTGAACATTGCAAATACAAATTACATATGCTCGTTTTCTTACTTTGAATTTGTCTAGTATAGTTCTATCGAGCAATCAACATTTTGTGATGTGTTATATACTTCACACATGAAATGAACCTGGTTTGGGACCGTCTTCTTTACGTGGCAAGGTAGATTATTATAATTAAAAATGCATGATTGCATCTATACATTCTCTACTCCTATTATTGTATTTTACATGCTACAATATGTTAAATTATTGACACTTTGTGTTTTGTCTTGTGTGTAGGGTTTCCATTGTTGAAGCATTGCTTCTCAGTCACTACTTGAGTTGCGAGATACTTCAAAGTACGTGTAACATAAATTTATATTGCTCAATTCATTATATATGGTTGGCATTGCAAAAAAACTTACACTTGATTTGTACATACCACACTCTAAATATCAAGTCTTGGACAGTGTACGAAGAGAGTCCTATGTTTAGATTTGAGATGACATGAAAAAATGTTTATTGTTGTCAAAATCCCGACTTAAATCTTAAAATTTAGGATTTTGCGACTTTATTTACCTTCAACGACTCAAATCTATAACAGAATCCCAAAATATGCAAAATCTTAGTAAAATTGCATCCAAATCGCAGGATTTTAAAGGGTTTTGAAGGATTTTGCCCATTTTTTTAGTCATTTATGTATAAGTATTTTGTGGACTTTAAGACTGAGTCATTTATACTATATACAATTTATAAGATGTATTTAGCATTATTTTTGTTTTGATAAAATCCATTGATATTAATTGAGATTTTACGATTTTCGGTTTTGCTTTTCCCTTTCGATATTAATCATCAGTTGTTAACTATTTTCATAAATGTTGTAATCAGAAGTTATGCAACAGTATTAATTTGAAGATAAGTTTTATAACAAAATAATTAATAATAAAAAACATAAAACAACACTTATTTTGAAACATTATTCTTTTACTAATGTGACATTCAATATGTGAGTTCTGTATATTAAATCCGTTACTTGCATTGTTCTTGAATTTCAAGTTCAAGGAATTGAAAATGATTATTTCACAGTTTTCAAGTACTGGAAAGGCCAAGAGATCACTTTCCCCTTCCAATGTATCATCTAAGCCAACCAAGTCTGATATGAAAGTAAGAGATATATATGAATCATTAGCTAGGACAAATTTGAGTATGACCCTTAATACTCCTTTTGGAAATTCAAATTCCTTTGGTGGTGGTGAAAAGCAACAACAAACTGAGAATTCAATTCCAAATCCCTCAGAGGCACAGCCTAAGTCTCAGAATCTTTTGCACAAGCTCCCCAACTCAACTCTTGCTACAGAATCAGAGAAAAATGCATGCTTGGCATCTCCAATTCATCATGTCGCAAAGAAATCGCCTATAAGACGACAAAGGAAACACATATCTGCCCGTAATTTGCCGAAGATTACTGATCAAGAATTACAACAATTATCTGGAGAGTATCCATTACTTTACTAAATTTTTCATTGTATGTCAAATGTTTTATGCTAGAAAGAATCGACTTAACTTCAATATAGTAGTACTTGATATTGTTATACCGTTCAATTTACTGTCGTAAAATTCATGTCTATAAGTGAAATAATGTCTATAAATTTGTGTAATTTGATTACTCCTCATTTTATTTTATGTAGAATGATAAACTTACTGTTTATATGATTATTACTCTTGAAAGAAATATTTTGTGAACCATAACCAATTATGTGTTAAAGTTTAAATTCCGCCATTGTGCCACTATTCGAGAAGACATTGACTGCTAGTGATGTTGGCCGACTTGGTCGCATGGTTCTTCCAAAATCATGTGTTGAAGTAAGTTTGGTAACCAAGCATCTCAACTTTGCTCTTAACCAATAATTTTGTTATAAATCTTTGTATAATTTGTTAGAACTGAAAGTGAAGGAATTTTGCAGACATATTTTCCACCTATTTCGGAACCAGGGGGCATTTATTTACAAATCGAAGACGTGAAAGGGAAGAAATTGGTGTTTAAATTTAGATTTTGGCCAAATAATAGCAGCAGGATATATGTTTTAGAAGGAGTACATGCTTGGATTCAGTCAATGCAATTGCAAGTTGGAGATTTTGGTATATTTTACTATCCACTCATAGTTCAATAGCAATTGATTTTACTATATTCAAATGTTACTTTTTTCAGATATATTATTATTTCATTGTCATGTAGGCTCAAACTGTGGATAGAAATATACATAATATTTTCCTTTTTACAATTTTTTTTGCAGTAACATTTAACCGGATGGACCCTGGGGAGAAACTGATAATAGGGTTTCGAAGGGCATCGGTTTCTACTATCCAGGTAACATACTCTAAATCGATACTAGCAAATATCTCGTGTAAGATTTCACAAATGTGGAAAAACAAATAGCAAAAAACAGAAATGTGAATTTCTGCAATGTGTTATTAGTGGAAGACTTTTCTTAGAATGAATAAATTTAGTAACATATTGATCATGTGTCTAATTTGTCCTATGGCTCCAATTGAAATGAAACTTCCTATTTTTGTATTTATGATAATTTCTTTCCCACCAGATGAATAACATTGCTACGTCTAAAGGCATGAAAAGAAAGAGAATGTGTTTGCCACAAGAGTTAGTAATTCCTAAGAAGAAAAGAACAAGTGACATTGAGTCAAAAAGTAAGAGCTTGCATATTGATAACCAACAAGCATTGATGCTGAAACTTACTTGGGAAGAGGCTCAAGATTTTCTTCATCCACCTCCAACAGTTAATTCAAACATTGTGGTGATTGAGGATCATGTCTTTGAAGAATATGAAGTGAGTAAACTTTTATGAATACTAACCTGTACTAATTTTTATGAAATTCTTTATTTGGTTACAATATTATATCTTTGAGAACTAATTCATCAAAATAAACTTTATAGGAATAATATGGTGACATTTCAATTTTAAGGACTAATTTAGTGACAAAAATCAATGAATGTTTAATGTGACAATGCTCTAAATCAATGAATGTTTGCTCAAAATCTTTGAATATGTTTTATTGGTGTTGATGGAAATTGACTATACTAAAATTGATACAGGAACCTCCTATCATTGCAAAGAAGGGTATATTCATAAATGGGTAAGATAAACATGTGTGTCAGTGTTTCTGCTTGTTAATGTAGTTCAAATATTCACTTAGTCCTTACAAAATTATGAACTTTTGAGTTTAGTCCCTATACATTCTTTTATCATTTTCAAGTCCTCGACATATTTAAAAAAAACATGGTACTTTTAGTTCCTACTGTGAGACTAAAAGCACCCTGATCTTATAAAAGGTGTTTTCTAAAAACACTTTTATAATTTTCATTTGTTATAGGACATTTTAAAAACTTTTAATTTTGTTCTAACTTCCATGTCAAGCTAAACTACTAATAGAGCAACCAATAATATATATTCTTTATGACTAATTGAATATTTCATTTGCATTGTGATTGAACCACAGGATGAACGAGCAATGGATACAGTGTGATAAGTGCTCAGAATGGAGAAAGTTGGGATCTGTGGAGAATTTATGGGGTCTAAGAAGGTAAACATAAAAGACTTTATATTTCTGATGCAATGTAATTATTAACAAATCTTGTTTTCAGTAAGGTTTTTAAGCTTTTGTATGCTGTCATCAGGTGTTCATGTTCTGCTCCCATGAATTGAACCTAAGGGGACCTTGGACAATCTTTTGAAAATGAACAAGGTATTCATTAACCCCTTTCAGTTGTGATATTTATAATGAGACAGATGAATACTTATAATTTGTTGTATCATGAAAATTGATAATGTTGTCTTGATTGGTGTTTTCAGACTCTTTGAAACCATTAAAAAGACTTGGATGTATATGATCTATGCGAAGAGCTGGTTTTTGATAGAAGACAGTGATATCATTTGATCTGTGTAGATCAACCACATCATCCATTGGGAGAAGACTTTCATTGTAGTTGCAATATATACATAGTTTAGGTTTGCTTAGGGGATATTGGTGGATTATTTATAGTTCTCAATTAGGTTTTATATTCAAACTTGTACTTATTTGGGAAATATGTAGATCTTATGGTCAGTATTTAAAGACTTTATGTTGCTGTGTTTTACTAAAACAAGACATTAAGTTGTCACTTGAAAGTACTAACCTTTTCTGGTTGTCCAAGAAACCAAAATTTTGAGATGCTGGTTTGAATCTCAACAAGAACCTTTTGAGATGGAGGAAGAGTCGAACACGCAACGTCTAGAAGAAAAACAAACGGCCTTTCCACTGCAACAACAGGAAAATCGTCTAAATATTATGCCTAATATAGTATATATAGAAAGCTTGGAGGGTGCCATGGCTCCCATGGGTCCCCAAGTAGATCTGACACCGACAACAATCAAGTATTATCTTACTAAGCGAGATCTCTCTTAATAGTTTTCGCTATTCATCTGCCTCTCTAGGTGAAACCCATATATAATTTTTCTAGCCATTCATCCGTCTCTCTAGTGAAACCACATGTAACGAGTGAAAATGTTTAGGTCTCAACTCTCAACCATTTGGTCGAGGTTTAATCTTTAGTATTCGCCATATGCCAATCTTTTAAATGAATATCATTTTTAATTTGGGGAAGTAGTATTCGCCATTGCATGCAAAAGATACTTAGCTTAGCTTACCCTAAGAAAAAACAGGAACCGGATTTGGGATGAAAGGTAAAGATGCATGAAGATGGATCACTCATTGATGCATATAAGAAGTCGATGTGCACAATGCACTTGAAGTGTTGCTTTATCAGTTTTGGTCCAAGTGTGGAAAATATATCATTTTGAGCAGGTTTATCTTGTCCTAAAAATTCAACACTTATATTGTAGTTTTCTTTCCTTTTCGAAAGCTTGTTTTATCTGTTATTTACTACATAACTTTGGTTTGGTCCACACCTTGTTTTAATAGATCATTAATCTTGGCAAAGCAACTTTATTTTATCCCCTATATTTTCTTTTAGGCACGGGAGAAAGGATAAAAATGCTAAAAACTATATAAATTTTTCATATAAGTAGGGTATTAATTGAACCCAGTCACCAACCTTTCCACTATCTACAAAAGAACATCACCTCAGCATCATACTGAGGGATTAAAGGTGGAAGAACCACATATTTATCTCCTATAAATTTGTGTTGAACCACACAAAAAAATAAATAAAAAATGAACATTTTTATAGACATTCAAAATCCTTCAACACTGGCCCTCCTGGAGGCTGAGGATGATGACTTGCGGCTTTCTTGCCTATCAAGCTCTACCAATGAGAGAGTAGAAGAACAAGCTCGAGGTGGAAGGACGGGCACCCCGGACCATCTTGGAGGTGAAATTGGTATCGGGGCTACCGATGGCCGAGATGGAGAGTAACTCAACCTTGGCGCAGGGCAAACGATACCATTAAGACTTGGTGATCGCAACATTTCCTTTCCAGATAATGGCGCTGGTTCTTGCAGTGGAAACCTGCAAGAGTACTTCAAATCCTGTATCGTTTTGAGATGCTCAACGACAGTTCTCATGGTGGGTCTATCTGATGGCTCCTTTTGAAGGCATTTTTGTGCAATGTCGGCTATTGTTCTTGCTGCTTTAGAAGGAAAGCGGCCTTTAAGTTGAGGGTCCATGATCAGCGATAAACGATAACTATCGGCCAGGAAAGGCTTGCTCCATTTGACTAAATTCCTCTCTTCCTTAGGGTGACGGCTATCAAGATTCTTTCTTCCAGTAAGTAACTCCAAAAGAAAAATTCCAAAGCTCCACACATTGCTTTTGGGGGTCAGCATTCCTTTCTCCAGTGTCTCCATTGACAAGTTTCCAACAGCCTGAACAAAAATAAATTCATGAATATAATAATGTATGAGAGCAAGAATTATGGAACAGATGTTCATGATAAATATAAAGATGATAAGGTAGAGAACATTAGCTAAATATATAATAGACACTATATGGATATCTTAGAAATAACGAAAAACATTTGTAAATCAAAGTACTTACAGATGAACTGCTGGAAATCTCTTCCTCGGGAATATGACCAACACAACCATATCCGGAAAGCTTAGCACTGAAATCTTTGTCGATCTGTATGTTGGCTGTTGAGAACTCATTATACATTGCCTGCAACAAAGACAAAGATGCACATATTATTGTTAAATAGGTCAGTTGAAACCAAAAACTAATCAAAACATCACTGAAATCATACAGTACATAACATTAAAAACAGAATAAATTAGGTCCAGTAACACTTGCTTGGTGAGATTTAAACAGCACATGTGAATATATAAAGCTGACACGACAACACGAAGTTTATTCAGTTCAATATATCCATTATGATTTCTTACTAATTACCTGAAAAGGCCCTTCTTCATGCAAGAAAGTAAGACCATGGGCAGCACACATTGCAATTTTCATTCTTGTATTCCAATCAATTGATGGTCCATCAGATCTACCATACAAAAGGCGGTCCAAGCTTCCATGGTATAGCCTCTCATAGACTAACATTTTGTGTTCTGATCCATCACGTGCATGAAATCCTAGCAATTTACAGAGGTTTGGATGTTGCAAAGTTGCGAGAGTATTAACCTCGTTTATGAATTCCTTCAAACCCTGTAAAAAGATAGATACTTTTAGACCACTTCAGAAAGTTCTCATGTCAATTAGAATCTTTCAATGTCATAAAAAAGATAAATTTTACAACACTAACAATCAGCAGGCATGCAATTCATAACAGTCAATTTGCAAGGATTTGACAACAATAGCATATTAATCAAAGTGAACAATGCTTAAACATAGAACAATGCTTAAACACCGCGC
>Ga0315914_1001123_pt1 | contig 38741 bp, 23 predicted proteins | sample MpolenodulesMG_FD_203920 | JGI IMG/M metagenome (GOLD analysis project Ga0315914, IMG submission 203920) | Medicago polymorpha root nodule microbial communities from Los Angeles, California, United States - elongated nodules | ecosystem: Host-associated > Plants > Roots > Nodule | place: USA...
CCTCCTCCTCCTTCTTCTTCTTCTCCTCCTCCTCCTCCTCCTTCTTCTTCTTCTTCTCGAACCCTAATTTTATGTAAATCTATTTTCTAATCTATTTCACTATTCTTATAATCAATAACAATATTAATCGATGGATCGAAAGATGAAATTTAATAGTTGTTATTGATTCATCACAAATATCAAGCGAAGTATCGAAAGATGAAGTTTTGATATTGGAACAAGTGAATTTAGACAAGGATTGTGAAACATGAAAATAGTCTAGCAAACCTTGAGACAATAAAGTTTCGAGCTTCAAGGATTTCAATAGTAATCAACCATGAAAATAGGCGTGGTTGCTAGAGAAACACACTCACTGAGACCTAAAAGAGATGCGATAGGCTAAAGAGAAACTTGTCTTTAGAAAATAGGTCCAACATAAAGTTCTAGGTTTAGGGTTTGGCTTGTGAAGGATTTGTCACCATGACGAACCAATAATCCCAAGACGTTTTTTTTAATTATTATTATTGTTATTTTCTTAAAACAAAATCCCAACTTCAACTTTTGAACTCTCTTCCAGCATGAAAATGACAATTTTTCCTTTTAAATGAAGGGCTTGGACGTCAAAATGTCTTAGGACTGTCACAACCTCAGTTCTTGTTAACGACATCCCTACAAATGAATTTGCTATGGGTCATGGGTTAAGGCAATGTGACCATTTGTCCCCGTTTCTATTTTTGATTGCAACTGAACAATTTAATTCTTTATTTTATGAGATTATAAATTTTGTGGATTTCAAGTGGGTGACGATGTTGCTTGTAGAGTAATGTACTTTTAGTTTGTAGATGATACATTGTTGTTAGAAGGAAAAGTTGTTGTAATATTTGTTCAATTAATGAAATTCTTTTGCCCTTTGAGTTGACTTCTAGGTTGAAGGAGAATCTTCACAAAAATTTACTAATTGATATTAATGTTTATATAGCTCTTGGCTAAATGAGGCGACCTTAATGTTGAACTGCAAAGAGTGTGCGCTCAATTTTAAATATTTGAGGCTATTAATCAATGATAATATGTATAAATGATCTTTTTAGAATCATGTAGTTGATTAGATTAAAGATAAATTGTCTTTTGGGAAGTGTGTAATCTATCCAGGTGGTCGCCTTATTCTCTTGAAAGTTGCCTTAACCAAACTGACAATTTAAATTCTCTCCTTTTTCAAAACTCCTTTAGGTACCATCTTTATAATTTAGTATTGGCTCATAAAATTTATTGGATTAATTGGAATAAAGTGTGTTTATCTAAAGAAAATGTGGGATTTGGTGTGAGAAAATGAAGAGGTTTTAATTTAGCTTTTTTAATGGAAGTGGCATTGGAGGGCAAGTAGGAAGAAGGGGGGACTTTTGTATAAAGTGTTGTTGAACAAATATGAGCGTACTAATTGTGTTGAGTCTTGGGGAGGGGGTAAAGATTCAATGCAGTGAAAAAAAACATCATAGAAAGAGGTGATGAGGCTAATGGAGAGAGGTGGTATGCCAATAATATGCCCAGGAAGATAGGGAATTGTTGTAATACTTTGTTTTGGTACGAACCATGGTTGGGTTAGAAGGTGATAAAAGTTTGTTTTAGTAGATTCGATGCAGTGAACAAAAACATCATAGAAAGAGGTGATGAGGCGAGTGGAGAGAGGTGGTCTGCCAATAATGTGCCTAGGAAGATAGGGAATGGTTGTAATACTTTGTTTTGGTACGAACCATGGTTGGGTGAGAAGGTGTTAAAAGATTGTTTTAGTAGATTCGATGCAGTGAAAAAAAATATCATAGAAAGAGGTGATGAGGCGAGTGGAGAGAGGTGGTCTGCCAATAATATGCCCATGCTTGAAATTCCCACTAAACACATCACACCAATAAAAATGATGAATTTAATTTGGACAATATAAATCATGAAATGCTTACATCATGGTTGCGTTCACAATCCAAGCACCACATTTTCCCTACAAAAACAAATCTATAGTATGACCCTCTTTAGATATCTTATTTAAATAAGGGTATGTTATCTTTTCGAGTATATTTAAATGAGACGTATAATCCATAATATATTATGGTAAGAATTTGATTTTGTAATTTTAAAAAATGATATTTATATTCTCTTGAGAACAATTATAAAATTATTATCCCCTAAACAAATTATAAAATAATTATAATTAATGTCCCCTAAAATGGAGTAATTCTTATAATTAAATAACAAAATAATCACGAGGATCTTAAAAAAAATAATCACGAAGATCTTAAAAAAAAAAACTCTAAAGTTTGAAATCGTCCTCATAATTTTTTTTTTTGTTTTTTAAAATAGTCCATGGATCCATTGAAGCTGCTAGGTGTCACTCTGATGCTGATGTGGCGCATGTTGACTATGCATAAGTGACTTTTTTTTGGTGGTGTCCGGGGTTGAACCTCAAACTTTACATATATTATGCATTGTCCTTACCAACTAAGCTAAGCTCACGGGAATTTGTGCATAAGTGACTATTTGACATCTGATGCGGCATTTCAATTAATTTTAAAATGTAAAAACAATTTATAACTCTGAAAATTAATTTTCGAAATAAAAAATTTTGAAAAAAAATCTAAATTAATAAAAAAAATCAGTTTATTTTATTTTAAATAAAAAAATATGGAAATTAGAAAACAAAAATTTGCTAGGACGAAAAATAATTTTTTTTACAAGGACTAAAAATCCAACGAAACATATTTGCAGGGACCTTTGAAATATTTTAGCCAAAAAATAATAATCACAATGATCACACAATTCATGATAAAACATTGAATTTGGATTTTTTTTATTGTGTTATCAATTTTAAAATAACAAGATTTTATCATACTCCTAAAAAAAGATTTTTTTTATCATACTCCATTAATATCTAAATATACATGAATATAAAATCAAACCAAGAGTTTAATATATTGCTTAAAAAAATAGTTTAATAAATATAATGATACAAACATATAAATATAAAGTTTTGAATTGTCCTTCAATCATAACACGTCATTTAGATGTTTGCTCCTTAAAAAAAAATGTTTGCTAATTTTTTTTATAAAATAATACAACAACACAATAATAAGATATGATTGAATGATTGTATTGTATAAAAAGGTGCAACGTACATGTATCAATTATTAGAATTATATGCGATGGATAATGAGTATAAATATTAATACTAAGATATCTTTTTTTTGAGGAAATTAATTCTAATATATCTTATTAGTTTACTGAAAAAATTGTTTTATCAATGAGTTTGAGCACTCATTTAAAAAAAAATACTCAAAAATAAAATAAATATTATATCGATTAAAGCCTTATGATATCACCAACAATGGTTGAGTGAGGGAAGAGGTTAAATACCCGCAATGTAAATATAATAAACTAAAGTTAAAACATCAACCAAAAGATGTATATATGCTTAGTGTTTGACACTTCTCAAATAATATCACGCCGTGTAGAGAAGTCTATGATGATATCTTTTTTTTTTTTTGGTTTTTGCATCGGTTTTCGATCCAATAAAGGTGGACGATTAATCCGGCGTGTGCGTAAAGGCATGCGCACTGACCAAACGTTGTTTCTCCTGGGAATCGAACCTGGTATTCCTCGGATACTTCCTTGGAAGGAGCTCCTTACCACTGGAGCCCAAGCAACTTGGTTAGCCTATGATAATATCTTACCGAAAGAAAATCAAAAATTAATTTTGTTAGAAATAAAACAATCAAAACATTACAAATATATGGAGGGTTATATTTCAACAATTTTTTTCTTCTTCTACATTATATATGTAGGATAAACAATATGGATTCTCTACTCTCAACTAATTGTTTTCCATACACAAACACAAGAGTCAATAATTATCCTCAAACCATTAATTTAAAGGGCTTAAATCCCTTACTTACCACTTGCTTCAATATATTCTTCTTTTTAGGGTCATCAGTATATGGTTGGTTATATCATTTTTTTTAGGGGGGTTACATATGGTTGGTTATATCTTTGACATTACAATTATAATCTTGTGGATTAATCATTACAAAATTGTCTTTGCATCTTTATAAATTCATGGCGCGTAGCCCAAATTTATTGCGAAACTATAAACATAAGTCACATAACCCTCTTCAATCCAAATGCAATATTACGAGATAGGTTACTTCAAGTTGAAGTAGACATTACTCCGTAGATATAAAATCAACATTTTAACAAATCTAATCTAATTCCATTAAAAACTACCAAGATAAAATTTCAAACATGCTTACCACATTCATCATTAATATACAATTTCTGCAGATTTCTCAACAAAAAAATTCCCATTATTTTATCCATTGACAACTACATCCCCTTTCATAAGTTTCTTGACAATTCATGTCATATTCAAACGATAAACTACCTTCTAGAAGGCATTACAGATCGATATAGAACATAGTGCCACCTTGGAACAATGTTTACATATATTTATTAATCAAAGACTAGTTCTTCAACACCCTTCTCCACAAGTAACATGTTCTCTAAGTCTTTTCTATTATCCCATTCCCATAGCTCATTTCTTACGGCACTATTGTGTACTATTAATTACAAAGAATTCATTCATTCATATGCAATTGGTCAAAAAAAGACTATAAACTAACTATATGACACAAAATGTCATCCTCTCTTACTCGTCAAATACCAATAATGTCCCTTAGGAAACTTCTATAAGATTATTACTTAGAAGTTTAAAGACTTTATTATTTGGTTTGACTCTTATGTGGGCCCATTGGCCCAGTCACTAGTTTAAACCCATATCTATAGCTACATAATTTCCAAATTCCCATAATTTCTCAAACCAAAACCTTGTACCTCTAAAAATCAAATTTTCATTAAAATGTTGAACCCTTTTGTTTGTGGAACATTCAATCCAGAAGATGATGATGAGCTATGTCGTGCAAATCCTGATTCAAGCCCTAGAAGATACAAAAGAAAAGATAGCAAAAATAACCCTTATTCCACACGTGGCCTAGATAAATTTTCAGCACTTTTATCTGATTTAAATGATAAAAGGCAGAAAATTTATTCACAAATGAACCCTCATGATATTTCTTTTGTTCGTTTTGTTCACTCAAATAAAGATGATTTTGTTCCTATTGTTGTTAAGGTGAAAAACAAGAGCCAAGAGTTAAAAGTAGTGAAACCAAGAAACTTGAGTCCTAAGTCAACGGAGAAAAAGTCTTCAGCTGAATCCTCAATTGTTGCTATGGAAGAAAGAAACCAACCCAAGAAGAGAATCTCATGGAATATGAAGAATATTGAAATGGAGAAACCATTGTTCTATTTGCCATTTGTTGTGATCACGATCTTGGTTTTGTTGATTGTGTTTGGAAGAACAGCTGCAATAATTTTCACTTGTATTTTGTGGTATGCTATTCCAACTTTGAAGGATATTAAATCAAGAAATGAAATGAAGAAAAAAGATTATGTTAGAGGCTTGAGTGAGAAGAAAATGGATGTGATGAATAATGAAGGGGTGATGAAGAAAAAAGATTATGTTAGAGGGTTTAGTGAAAAGAAGATGGTGGTTAATGAAGGGATTAACAAGAAGAAAGATTATGTTAGAAGATGGAGTGAGAAGAAAATGGTTAGTACTAATGATGGATTAGTTTCTCCAAGAAGTGGTGGTGATTTTGATGATGCTTCCAAGAACAAGATTCAAGCAAAACATTCACACAAGAAAAGTTGGTGATCATTGTATGATGTTCAGATCACTCCCTTAATTTTGTTTCTTCTTCTTTTTCTTCTTCATGTTTGCATTTTTGTTGGTTAGAATTAGAATTTTGGTTGTGTGAAATGTGAATACTTGTATATATTTTTGAATGAAGACTTGCTTGAAAAGAGTTGACTATTCAACCTTTCTTGTTACATGTTCATTGTTGTCAATGTAGATCATTGTTTTAAATTGTTGTCCATAAGTACAATTAGAACTTCAATATAACTGCAATTTTAAAACTTCAGTGTAGATTTTGGTAGACTTAGGATTAGTTTTAAATTGAGTCAAATTCCATACTATGTTCTAAGCGGTTCCGTTTCTTTGAGACCATGATGAATATTTGTGGAACATTGGATTTTCTTTATTTGATGGAAATAAGAGCAGTGAAATTTCATTAAGTGGAGCAATAAGATGATATTTAAGAGAAGAAAAATAGACCAAGAATTCCAAGATGTACAGTTTTGTGCAGTTTATGTCAACAAGTTAGTTCCTATACCACTTTTTAGAATCATTAATTTTGTTAGAATATTTTAGAATCATTATTACATTCAAAGAATGTGACATAAGTTGAAAGAAACGAACATGATTTCCAAAATAATTTAATAGGCCGTCCCAGGTATTTCTTTTTACATTAGGCATCTTGATTCTTTCATGTAAAATTTGCTTATGGAAATAAAAATGCTCTGAATTTTGATTAATTCACTAACATTTTTCTTCTTTCTTTTTAGCTAAAATGATATTTGGAGGGTTCAAATAGTTAGGGGGAAAAAATTCAAGGACATTATATAATTAGATCAGAAAATAGTAATACGCCTGTGGTTACTCAGCCTAGCAAGTTATTTCAATTGATTAGGAGATTAGAAGTTTGATTTGTTTGTATTAGATTTTTTTTTTGAGAAATTGTTTGTATTAGATTATAAATTATTTCTCATTGATATGGTCATCGATGTATTCTTTTTTATAAAAAAATCTCTAGTCTACACTGATTCTGAAGAAATTAATGCTTGCACAAACCTACCATGTTACATTGAGTTATACAAATACATTTTTAATTCTGATGATTAATTATTAATTAATATTGTCTCGAAATGTCATTAGTTTGTACACTCAACTTCACCAACACATGTCGGTCTAAGTTGTAGGAGTTTAGTTTCTCTTAAAGTCAGGTTTTATGATACGTTTGATTTGCTAAAATATTGAGGATTTGATTGAACAATTTTTTGTACTCAGTTTGATTAAAAAATTGGTTATGAGACCGGGCAAAGTAGATGCAAGGGGCTGGACAAATACATGATTTTTTGTCCTTCAGTAAGCCATAAAAGAACTTTTCAAAAATAGATGCAAGCGGCTGGACAAACTATCAAAAATACCAAAATACTTTCATTTTATTTTCCTAAATAAAAAATATTCTCTCTATATCCCTCAAGTCTTATCTTATACCGTCTAATACTTGTTGTTTTGTAAATCAAATACACCTTTAAATGAAAAGAGTAATAATTTCACTGTTGGAGAGTTGTATGTTTTTTTGTCTTAGATGATCATTGATACTTCGTAGTTGAGCCAAGTAAATCATTACAAAAAATTGTTCCAACAGAGATTAGAATTGAAATACTTTCAGTTGATTCGACTTCAATTAGAGTTCATTAATCATCAAAGTCCAACCACCTAATTATATATCATTGAGAGTTTTCTATTTCAGGTCATCCTTATCCTTTTATTAGAGTGAAAAATATATTTCAACTTGGCTGATGGCATTTTGGCTCTATTAAGTGCATATTTGAATAACATATATAGATATACACATTTAATATAAAACGTTGGTGTTGACTCCTCCGCCATAATTCTATGTTCTTGTCATCATCTTAAACAGCAAATAGTTTTTTCCCACTTATTAAAGTATTCTATCTCACTACCAAAAAAAAGTATTCTATATATTTAAAAAAAATGTTGATATGGTGGAGTAATCTATATTATTCACTGACAAGAGTGACAATCCACATAGGTCTAGCAGTGTAAGCTCAAAAAGAATATATAATCATCCAAACCATAAATCTAGTAGACTTTTGTTTTGTGGATTATGAACATTTTATAATCTCATATACAGTGTGCTTTTAAAGCATAATATCCACAATCACCGTAAAACTGCAGCTGTAGAAAAAGTTAAAAAAGGACGAGGCATAATGTGAAAAAAATTAAGTGATGTAAATTGCTTAGTTTAAAAATAAGTAAAATATGAAGTGATTTACTAGGTTTTAATATATTCAAATTGACAACAACAAATTTAAAACTGCAATTACTCTCTTTCAATAAAGGCTCCAGATTTGAACTTCAAATTAAACTTCACTTTGCAAGTACAATCAATTACACTAGAAAAATATCAAATAATTATTAAAAACAATTTCATGTTTCTAAAATTCCTTTTTACATCCCACATAAGTGAATCCAAATATGCAGATGCATACTTCTCAGTTAAAGTGACTCAAGTCATAACATGGAACATTAAAGGACTATATGGTGTTATAAAATTCCCACCAACTGAGAAAGTATGTATACAGTTTTACCTTAGATCTGTGATCTTGATCACAAGGAGCAACTTTAACTGCTGAGGCTCTTCGTAATTTGGAAAAATGAGATTATAAAATGTTATTACAGCTGAATACAATCCCACTATCCAACCCCACAAGCTTGAGTAGACCCTGAAGGCCCATGTCAGCGAACATTCAATGAGTCTAAATTTGAGTTCAGTTCATAATAACAATGTTGCCAAGTTTGTATCCAAAACAAAACAAAAAGTTGAGTCCTTATTCCTGCATCAAATAAAGGGGTTCCTTGTCAATACAGATGGTCCAATTAGTTAACCAAACGAAAAAATAAAAATATGCCCCTTAAAATATCGAAATCTCACCTTGAATCTCCTTGGGCGAACTCTATCTGGACTGTGGCGAGAATTGTAAACCTGGCGTCGGGGAGCTTCACTTCTGTAATGATCGGCTGCAATTACTACGTTATTTTTCTCCCGAGGTTGATTCCTTGAATTACGAAAAAATCCATCTTTGTCCCAAGTAACCTCGTAGTCAGCCTTTAACCTTGAACCTTGCTGTTCAATGATAATTTTACAAATCATAAAAGATGAATCAAAATCATATCCATGCTTTCAATTTTACAAAGTACTCCTCATGCTAATTGCTGCCAAGTTCTCATCACCTATACTAGTCATGAATCATGAATGTAATGCAAGTCTGTGACTGCCTGCACATTATCAGCTTCAGCACTCGCTCAAAAAACAAAAAACTTTTACTTTCATTGCTCGGCACATGAATAGGAATATCTAATTATGTAAAATAACGATAACAAAACAAGTACAAGCATCTGGAATTTTATAGACATGCTATTTGTTACGAACTAGTTATCTACGAAATGCAAGAATTAAGGTTTTAAAAGGTTTAACATGCGCTAAGTCTGCTATTTGGTGTTAATGAAATCAACCAATCCAATCACATTCTTGCTTTTCCTGCGGTTATCTCTCATCAAAACAAGCATTTTCTGGAATTTTATTGCGGCCCTTTAGCCACTATTGATATGTGTGATTCCACAATAAAGTGAACAAAAAAATATAGTAAGAGACTGAACACCCAATTTCGATAAACTTTTCAACAAATACTTGTAGAAAAATAAAATTTAAAATGATTTTACGAAGGCAGTAAATCTTCTAAACAACCCACATACGTTAAAATCAACTTCTGCAATGCGACATTTTCAGAAACTCTCTTCAAACTTCTTCATGGGCAAATGTAGACAGGATTTTTGGAAATTTGAAACCAATTACCTAATTGGAAAATTCTCATAAGCTAGAAGCTAACCAATACCTTTTGCAAAGAGCGACCACAGAGAACTCTCAATGCATCATGGAAGTCTTTATATTTCTCAAACTGAACCACAATCTTGCAGTAAAGCCCCGAAACAAGATCTCCACTGTCTTCATTTGCATCCTTCGCTGAATAATCGTCCTCGGCAACATTAAGATTCCTGTTAAATACAAATTAAAGAGGAAAATAATTAGGTACAATCACACTGTTGACAGCTGTGTAGGAGCTAGCTAAGCAAGTCAACTACAATAATTCCCACATAGGTAATCCAAACATTAACCTTTTCATGTTTATTTATATTTGTTGATAGGTTCATTTCTTTTCACTTCAAATAAGGATAGCAAAAACAAAGTAAACTCTGGTCTTCACCCAAACAACTTCTTCATATTAATCTCTACACTATAAACATACAAACAAATGTGGCTTATACTTCTATCAATCACATTAGGTGTAAAGCTAGTTTGAATAAACTTCTCTGTAAACACTTACAGAAAAAGAAATACTGAAAAACACTTATAATAATAACTATAGTCTTTTAGGTAATAATAACTTCCTATATAAGTTGAAATCAACTTCTGCATTGACGCTTTTTCAAGAAATCTCTGATTCAACTTCTCCATAAACATTTAGAAGCTTGTACTAACTCTTCCATAAGTGAAGATCCTTAAACTTATTTCAGTTGATAAGCTCACAAAAGCTATAACTCATAAGCTAGTCAAAAAGCCCCTAATTCCTTAGTTATCAACCTATGCTTCTATTGTTGAAGATCAAAGGAAGTGAAAAGTTAGGCTCACAAGCATGAAAACTGCAAGTGAACAGTGAACCAACATTGTCTTCGCCTCAATTATTTGAGTGGATCGATAGAAGTTTCGTCTAAGCTCAAGTTGTTAAAAGCAGTTAAACCATGACCAAAAGTCAAACAGACTGTTAGAGCTTATTGAAGAATTAACCAACTAGCTATTAACAAACTTCAACATACTAACTAAGCAAACTAAGATCTATTTGGATACAAAACTTAATTAAATGCTTATGTATTAGCTATATCTACAGGAAAATATAAAATAAAGTCAAACTATTTTCATTTAAGTTATAATTTGTTTTCATAAGCTATCATGAAGAGCTTATAGAAATAAGTTGACAAAAACTTATGGACTGTTTCTGTTAGTTATCACAAACAGTCTCACAAGTGCTTACAGCAGTATATAAACTCAAATAAGTCAATCCAAAAAGAATTACGTACAATCACATTACTGACAGCTGTGTGTGGGATCTTGCTAAGAAAGCCAAATACAATAATTTTCGCACAAGCAACCATAATAGTCAATAGCGGCAACAAACCACTACGCTAATCATCATAGCGGTGCGTAATCAAATAGCGGCCGCTTTGGATGCTATAGCGGCGTAGCGGAACGGAGCGGATAGCGGCCGCTTCAGCCGCTATATCATTTTAGAAGGAAATTTTCAAATTGACCCTATTTTTAAAACCTTTTTTTTAGGGCATTTTGAGGATTTTGTAAACCCTAACTTCTTTCAACTCTCTCTCTTCTCACCTGCACCGCAAAACACACTCAACTATCTTCTATCTTATGCTTCCTCTGTCTTTTGTTTTTAGGTCTTTTGATTTATGAATGTCTCATGGGATGTGAGTGTTATTTAAGTTTTTTTTTTATTGAGAAATATATAAGTTTGTTTATACTTTATAGTATTATTCATGTAATTTGTCCAAAAAATAATCAAATATCGGTGGCCGCTATTTGTCGTACCGCTATACGCTATCCCACTTTTGGGGTTGGCCGCTACGCACCACTATCCGAGATTGACTACGATGCAGGCAACACAAACATCAGCCTTTTCAATTTACTTGTGTTTGTTGGTAAGGCCATTTCTTTCTACTTCTTACAACAAGGATAACAAAAACAAAGTAAACTCTGGCTTTCATGATCCTAAACATACTTCGTCATACCAATCTCTACACTAAAAACATACAAATAAAAGTGACTTATACTTCATTTAATCACAACAGATGCAAAGCTTGATTGTATGAACTTCTTTCTTATCTGTAAACACTTACAGAAAAAGAAACACTACAAGAATTTTAATAGAACTATAAATCTTCTAGATAATAATAATTTTTTTGATAAGTTGAAATTAGATTTTTAAAAAACTCATTCATTCAACCTCTCCATAAACATTTATGAGCTTAAAGTAACTCCCAGAAGTGAATTTTCAATTGACAAGCTCACAAAATCTATAACTGATATCAAAGAGAAAAGTTAAGCTAGTTAGCTTAAATACTACTATTGAAAAGATGCATGAAACATACTAGAAATGTTTCAAAATCAAAACTGGACAGTTGAACTGTGAACCCACATTTGTCTCAGCTCGAGCTGTTGAAAGCAGTTGAACTGTAACCCAAAGTTAAACTCACTATTAGAGCTTATTGAAGAATTAACAAACTAACTAAGTATTAACAAACCCCAACATACTAACTAAGCGAACTAAGACCTATTTGGACAAACAATCTAATTTATTGCTTGCTTATAAAATAAGCACTTATCAAATAAGTGCTTATGTACTGGCTATATCTAAAATAAAGTCGCATTGTTTTCATAAACTATTTTAGAGAGCTTATAAAAATAAAGTGCAAAACAACTTATGACATCATAAGTTGTTTCCGTAAGTTATCTCGATTAGGGCCTGTTTGGATTGGCTTATTTTTGAGCTTATGCAAATAAACAAGCTTTTATGTATTATTCATAAGCTTGTCAAGGTAGTTATGAAAAAACAGTTTACAAAGATACAATTTTCGTTAGTGAGAACTTATGAATAAGTCAATCCAAATGTGACCAAATGTGCCCTAAGTCTCACAAGTGGTCATGTGAGACTGTGGGTACATAAGCTCAAATAGGTCAATCCAAAGATACCCTAAGACTAAGTAACATAAGCTACAAACACATTAAATAGGTCAATCCAATTATTTTTGTAGGGTTTAAGAAAAACACACCTTATCTTGCCAAACTTTTCAAAAATGGTATGAGTAACAAGCATAGACGGTTTAGAAGAAACTCTAGTCTCAGCAAACCACCTGGACGGAACACCTCTAATGACAATAGTATCCGGCTCCCTCTTCCTATTAACATTCCCAGTCCCACTCCCAAAAGCATAAAACTCTTGCCAACCTTTCTTCATGAATTCAAAATCATCACAATCAGAAACACTAACCTGAAGCCTAAACTTAACACCAAGTAAATTCATCTCAATCCCATTGATTTTGTCAACCAAGGCGTTACGAGTTTCTAAGATGGTTTTACCGTTGAGAAAGGTTAAGTTCCAGATGTGGAGTGTACCATAAACGAGAGGTTCATCGCGTTTACGTTTTTTGGGATCTTTATGAAAGCGTTTGAAAATGAGATCTTCTTCGGGGAGTGGAAATGGGAGGGTTTTGGAGGTTTGGAGGAATGTGAGTAAAGAGTTTTTGAGCTGGAATTGGTCGATTGAAGAAGTGAGGGTTGAAGGGTGGATTGTGAGGTTGAGTTTGATTCGTGGAAGGAGTGTTAGGTCTTTGTCGATTTCGAGAGGGGTGGTTGGTGGGATTAGGGTTAGGTCTTCTTGTTCCTCTAGCTTTATCGTATTCATCATGCTCATTGCAATGATGCTCCTTGTTTCGCATTGAAAGATCAGTTATTAAATCTTATGACCATTAAAAGTTATAATTGAGTGACATAATAAAAAAGGCTCATGCTAACAGGTGCCCGGCACTTGATAAGCATACAAAAAAAGGAATTTATTATCATAAAAGGAAATTTTGTTGACTTATTTATGGATTAATTACACAGTTTTCAATGCAATAATTACTATATAATTTCCCTTTTTAGTATCCTTAAACAGTGTCCGGGGCACCGGGTAACATTTCCTATAAAAAAAATATCTTCACATAATGGTACATATCAATTAGATCCATAAATATTAAAGTAAAAAAGGTAAAACAGAAATTAATTACCTTTAAAAAAAATTAAAAGAATAATAATGAAAAAGACTTTGTCAAAAAATAAAAAACAGAACAGCTAGAAACAGGTAGCGATATATATAAAAGAGAAAAAAAAAGGAAAGAAAGATCAAAGAAGAAGAAGATGGGTATATGCTTTGGTTGCTTCGGTGGTGGTGACAAGCGCATGTCCAAAGAAGAAGAACGATTAGCCTCTGAAGAAGCGCGTGCTAGAGCTGCTGAAGCCGCTCAGAAAAGGTTTTTCCCTTTCTCCTCAATATTCTACCAAACTTAATTGTACGATTCCTACATAGTTTTTTTTTTTTTTTTTTACGGATTTTGGTTTTTCATTTCAATACTCATATGGGTTTTTATATTCTTTATGATCATACTGGTGTAGATTAATTTGTATTAAAAAATGAATTTTGGTAACTACTGTATAAATTTCAATTCAATTTAGATTATAATCTGTTATTTATAGAGCTCAATGATGTAATGCATTCATGTGTACACCAGAGATAAGCTCAAATAAGCCAATTCAAACGGGCCCATCTCATAACTTGTTTCTATAAGCTCTCCCAAACAGTTTCACAAGTGTTTAGGTCAGTAGATAAGTTCTCAAATAAGTCAATCCAAACAGACCCTAAGTATGTAATGAATTTAAGCTTACATGTTGAGGTGGGGGTGGTGCATGAATAAACAAAAGACATTAAATGTTGTTATGATGTTATTGTGCTGGTTAATGTCAAATTGATGATTTATGTAACTGTTGATTAACTTGAATGTGTTGATTGCAGGCAAGAAGACTTCGAGAAATCTGCAGCAGGACGAGCTGCACGTGCACATCAAAAAGGAATGGCAAAGCAAGCTGCAAACTCAAATAACGGCGAACCAACTCTGAAGGTCTGGTGACTCGTGATGCCTCCTTTATTAAGAGTTTCTACCACTTCTGTCATCATTTATTTAAAAATGAAATTTCCTTGCAATATGCTGCTTTCTTTCTTGCCCATGCTTTTTGACCAACAATTTTCAGATACATTTATACGTTACTAATGTTGCGTTTTGATTCTTTTATCTGTGGATGCAGTGGCAGATGGGTTAAGGTTAGGCAATAAACATATCTGTTTGTAAGGTGAATGATCTATCTGATATTTTATAGTTATCCTGTTCATTCGGTTATGCAACTTTGTTTAGTATTTAAGATTTATGAAACTTAACAATTATATGCAAAATTTTGATAAAAAGTTGTGCCTACTGTATTGCACACCTCGATGTACTTTCAGGCGAGCATATCCTTGTTTGTTTTGAGTTTGTGCCCGAAAATTTTAGGACTAAATAAATTTGGAAAAATGCAAAGAAGTAGTGAATCCAACAAATCGGTTGGATTTAGATTGAATTCACTGATTTTTTTAAAGCAGTGTAGATTAGGATCAGTGGTTTTATGTTTGTACACATTGATTTATGTTAACATAAAAAGGAATATAAAGTAGTGCTTTTGATTTGACAGAATGAAAATGCATCTCTATTGTTTGGAAGATCGATTTGCCTGATCGGTTTCTTTTCTTGTGTTACAGTATCAATGACAGGTCCAGTCCGATTCTATACACAGCGTGCTTCCCTTGTCCCAAAGATGATATACAGGAACTTGAGTGCAATTGTTTCATTTGTACAATTTGTTTTTATATTAGACAATGAAATATTCTGTTTGTTTGTAAAGAATCGGTGGTGAAAGAAAATGGGTATATGTTGCTAAGGTAGTTTGACTTTGAAGTTTGACACATTCTCTCTCTTTGTATGATATTAATTTCAGCAAAACCATTTTCTTTCAGAAACTCAGCTCATCAACCTTTTTACCGATTCCAGCTTTTTGAGGGCCTTACATGTAACATGTTAAGATGCCAACTTTGCTTGATTTGTATTGCGTTAGTATTATTAATCGATCCCTATGAGATATTGGATCAATTTGGATTAGAGTGAATAGGCAAAAACTTTTGAAATTGTAACTTTCGTCAAAAATTCCGTGACTTTTAAGAAACTTAACAAATCCTCTTGAAATTGTCAAACGTTAGTCAATTTTCCCTCTCCGATTGTTTTGGCTGTTAACCCTTGTGATGTGGCAGTTAACTGTTCATGTGACACCTCCACGTGGACCGAACGTTTTGCCATGTCACGGGGGTAATTGGTTTTTTTATTTAACGTTTTGCCATGTCACGGGGGTAATTGGTTTTTTTATTTTATTTTTTAATTGTCTAAAAGCTATGAAGCATAGCTTTGTAGCATGTAGGTTCCAATCCCACCATGAAGCAAAGCACAAGTGGTGTCTTGTATAGAACGGACACCACTTGTGTATCATTAAGGTATTAATGTTATATACCATTGTTCAATTAAAGTGTACCACGTGGCGCACCCTTTAAAATAAATATATCAAATAAGGCACTTATAAAATAACATTGGTACGTGTCACACTCTAATTGATCAATGATATATAACATTGGTACCTTAATGGTACATAATTGCTGTAGATGGAGGGACATACTACATACTTGGGAGCCTGAATGAGTAACTTGAAACAATGATGAATGACCGAAAGCAAAAAAAAAAACCTTTCTTAGCATGAAAATCAGATAAAAAAGAACCACAGACACATAAGAAGTAACAATTAAGAAAAAGTACTGTACCAACGAAAACAAACTTCTGATTTCCCGTTAATCTGTGAAATTGAACTGATAATTCATTGGAAACAGGTTGAAGTACATCTATAGCTAAGCAACTAGATTGAGCTATACATTTTTTTCCTATTAGTCGCTGCTTATGTCTTTTCTATTATGTTCTTGGTGAAGCTTCCTTTCCTCAACAACAAAGAATTTTAGTTCGGCACAATTTAGATTCTAGTAAGGAATTCTAAGTTATACATAATTCTCCATAGTGTGTTTTCCCTTCTTATCTAAACTTTATCTTGCAAAGCATGGCTATCGTGTGGACCCAACAAGAAGAAAGCACGTAGCCAACCAATCACATTATCCTAAACAGTTCTTTCACAACCACAAACCAAACCAACCTACTGAAAAAACATCACTCGTTCTCAGACTACACAAGAGTCACAAACAGAGGAAAAAGAACTACAAATTCTGAAGAATAGAGAGCAAAAAAAAAAGAAAAAAACGACGTATCTTGTTCTTGTGATAAGATAATATGCTCTTACGTGGCAACATCTATGCTCCTGTTCCATCCTCCCTACGACTTAACTTGAAATCACAAACTTACCCACCACGAAACCTCACCATTAATTGTCAAGCAAGCCTAGACTACCCACTCTCAATATCCGACGAAACCCTAGAAAAGCGAGGTTTCATTCTCCGGCGAACCGCAGATGGGTTAAACCTAGAAGCACTTAACAAAGTATTCGTAGCAGTAGGGTTTCCGCGTCGCGATCCGGAGAAAATACGCATTGCACTCGAGCACACTGACTCATTGGTATGGATACAAGAGAGGAAGTCGCAGAATAATGCAGTTGCATTTGCAAGAGCTACTGGTGATGGTGTTTTCAATGCCATAATATGGGATGTTGTTGTTGATCCTTCGTTTCAAGGGCTTGGACTAGGGAAAGCTGTTGTGGAGAGGCTTATGAGGGATCTTGTAGGAAGAGGGATTACCAATATTGCTCTTTATTCTGAGCCAAGAGTTCTTGGCTTTTATCGACCTTTGGGTTTTGTTGCTGATCCTGATGGTATTCGTGGAATGGTTTACTCTACAAAAAACAAAAGAAAAAAATAGTTGTACGTGAGTGTTCTTTGTATTTTCATGAAGTGTTTATGTATAAGCTATTTCTATAACAACATATAATAAAGTCAAACGGTTTTATATAAGTTATAAGCTGTTTTCATATAAGCTACCATAAAGAGTTTATGGATATATAAAGCTAAAAAAGTTAATGGACATGTCATAAGCCGTTTCTATATGCGCTTACAAATAGTTATACATACGCTTATGTCAGTAGATAAGTTCAAACAAGTCAACTCAAACATACCCTAAATATGTAATGAATTTAAGCTTACATGTTGAGTTGGGGGTGGTGCATGAATAAACAAAAGACATTAAATACTGTTATGATGTTATTTTACTGATTAATGACAAACTGATGATAATTTATAATTTATGTAACTGTTGATTAACTTGTATTTGTTGATTGCAGGCAAGAGGAATTTGAGAAATCTGCAGCAGGACGAGCTGCACGTGCACATAAAAAAGGAATGGCAAAGCAAGCTGCAAACTCAAATAACGGTGAACCAACTCTGAAGGTTTGGTGATTCGAGACGCCAATTTATTTTCTGCAATTCTTAATTCATGCTGCCATATTAAATTGACTCTGTCATCATATATGTCGTGCTTTTTTTTTTGTGGATGCAGTGGCAGATGGATTGAGGTTATAGGCAATGAATTTGTCTGTTGTTTTACATGTAAGGTGAATGATCTATCTGATATTTTATAGTTATTCTGTTCATTCGGTTATGCAACTTTGTTTAGCTTTAAGATTTATGGAAGTTAACAACTGTATGCAAAAATTGATAATAAAGTTGTGCCTACTGTGTTGAACACATCAATATACTTACATGTGAGCATGACCTGGACTGTTTTGAATTTGTGCTTGAAAATTTTAGGACTAATTGAATTTGGAAAAATACAAGAAGTAGTGAATGCAACAAACCTGTTTAATTTAGATTGAATTCACTGATTTCTTAAGGTAGTGTAGATTAGGATCGGTTGTTTTATGTTTGTAACAGATTGATATATGATAACTGAGAAAGGAATATTAAGTACTTTTGATTTGACAGAATGAAAATGCATCTTCATTGTTTGGAAGATCGATTTTCCTGATTGGTTTCTTTTCTTGTGTTACAGTATCAATGACAGGTCCAGTTCGATTCTATACACAGCGTGCTTCCCTCGTCCCTTGTCCCGAAGATGATTTACAGGAACTTGAGTGCAATTGTTTCATATGTACAATTTGTTTTTATTCTAGACAATGAAATATTCTGTTTGTCTCTCCTCTCGGCTCTTCTGTGTGACATTCATATCCACCTTTACATAAAAAATGCATAATGGAGAGGAATGAGTTGAGGGACGGATATAGCATAAGCACACTCTCTCACTATAGTTTGGAAATTTTGTTCATCTAGATATGTGCTTTTGGTAAATCGTGCAATACAAATTTATAATTTCAGAAAATGAACGGGAAAGCAATGTCTTGCTTTTTGCTTCCACCTATTGGGAATGGATTATCTTTGTTGATGAGAGAATGGTGGAATCTACACAATTGAATAAAAAAGGCGAGTTTTAGATATGAAAAAGTTTAAGGATGAGATTGATGACATGACACATCATAGAACATGAGAGAAAAATAATGGAGAGATTGCATTATATATACAGGGGCAGAGTTCGAACCCGTATTCCTCACTTATTCATCTTAAAAGGTGAGATTTCAATCATTGGATTACTTGACAAAAAAAATTATTTTCTTTAAAATGGAATTAATCTAAAAACATCTATTACAATTTTTTTTAGACTGTCTGCTAGAGCTTATAGAAACAACTTATGACAGGTCTTTGTTCATGTGTCGGTTGACCGGTTATATTCGCTAGAACTTGACCGGTCATATTCGCTAGAACTGTTCTCAGGATCAGGTGACCAGTCATGTTCCTGCAAATATGACTAGATTTTTATGTTGAAAAAGAAATAGCTATTTGGAATTAGCTTTTGAGATAATAATTTTTAAGAGAAGGGAGAGAAAAACATAATTTATAGAGTCTAGAGTATGTCTTTTCAATCATATTGATTAAAAACAGTTTTTAGTGTCTATGTATATCAGAAATGATTTTTAGAAAGCGGGCCCTGAATAGTGTGCAAAGAATCTAATTAATAACACATGGATTTTAAAAGCCATGAAGCATAGCCTTGTAGGTTCCAATCCCAACACAACCATGAAGCAAAGCCATCACCTCACTGTAAAGAACAGTAGATAGATAGCCAAACACTGCCAAAGAATCCAAATAAGAAGCTAACAGCATGACCATGACAAAGTCCTCCAAATTAAGAAACGAAACTATATACTTGTAGCACTAAAACTGTTACCTAATCCAATCAAATCATCGTTCAATCAATTTACCATATGAGCTTTTAACACTAAGTATGATAGCTTTTCAAATCACAGTTGTTTAAGGCAAAGCTCGATTATCGTAGTTAATTGCCGGCTCTGCGCTCTACAGCTTCATTCCATTAATCCTAACAACCAAGATAAGTCCTCTATATTTCCAAGATGGACATACTACATACTTTTGAGACCATGAATGAGTAACTTGAAACAATGATGAATGACCGGAAAAAAAAAGAAGGAAAAATAAAACTTTCTCAGCGCGAAAAACAGATAAAAAAGAACTAGAGACACGTAAGAAGTAACAGTTAAGAAAAAATATTGTACCAACGAAAACAAACTTCTGATTTCCTGTATTTAATCTGTCAAATTGAACTGATAATTCATTGGAAACAGGTTGAAGTACATCTATAGTTAAGCAACTAGATTGAGCTATACATTTTTAAGAATCAGCTAACCAAACAAGGGTAACCATACAATGAATTTTTCCTATCAGTTGCTGCTTATGTCTTTTCTATTATGTTCTTGGTGAAGCTTACTTTCCTCAACCACAAAGAATTTAAGTTCGCCAAAGTCTCAATCACTCAAACTGTTGAACTGGAGTTGAAAGCTTCAGCTCATATGCAGCTTGAAAGCAATCTGCAGCTTGTTCTAATGAACCCTCCATTTTTGAAACCAATCCAAGGTTGAACCACGCGTCATGGTTTGTCGGTTCCAATCGCAAAGCATTCATTAAAAAGCTTCTTGCTAGTGGAAGTGATTGCATACCAAGTTTAATCAACAACTTCGCAGTTGAATTGATACTTGGAATATAATCAGGTTCTATTGACAACGAGATTGAGAACGAAACAAACGCTTCCTTGTATAATGATTGAGCTTCAAACAAAATCCCTGTCATTGCCATAGTCGTGTAATTGCATATTAGTGATTTGTTAATATATGGTAATACCAAGGCCAAAAAGATGCACAGCTGAAACATTCGGCTTATCATCGATAACAAAGATGAACAAACAGTGTTCAGGTTCCATACCTGTAATATGCCAACTTCTGGGAGAGAAAAATTCTAGCAATTGGGCTTTGTCAACACAAGCTTTTGCATCAAGAAAGGAATTAAGATCTGTATAAATGGTTGCCATATCTTGCCATGCTTCCATTTCCAATTTCCGTTCCGTTAATGCCTGCAAAATATGAAAAGCAAGGGAAATTCTTGTTAAGAATTCAGGAGCTGAATCTAAACTAGGCAATAAAATTTCAACTTGTTCATAATTGTAAATTCACAATCTTTTACTATAGCAGACGATAAGCCTGTACCACAATAAATGAAAGTTATTGCATATAATAATGTAGAGGATTATTGTTAATGGTTCTATATTTAATTAACTAGTTTCAACATAAAAGTGATGTTTCCTCAAAAGTAACTAACACACACCTCATCCCTGAATATTTTTGCTTGATCAAACTCAAAGCTCTTAGCTTGAAGCAAAATCTCCTTTTTGGCTTTTATTACTGCTAACAAGGTTCTGTAGGTCTCAATAGCTTGCTTTGGTTGCTGCTGCGCAATTTGAAGTACAGCTTTGAGTCGAAGTAGCTCTAACTGATCGACGCTCCCAGTGTCATCTAAACCAAACTCAACTACAGTTTCTGCGTCCTTAAACCTCTGCTGTGCAGATACTATGAGAGCTAACAGCTGCCAACCTCTTGTAGAACTTCCAACCATCATGTCTGAGTACCTCATTATGTTTTGATAAGCTGCATCTAGATTCCTCTGAATTGCATTTTCAAGTCCAAGGCTAAACATCACTTCCAGGTCGTTGTTTCCAGTTAGAGCAGCTTCATTTAGAAAGTTCAAAGACTCTCTTTGAAATTGAACTCTTTCGGAATCCACTACAGATGTTCTAGCTGCAGCTCCGTAACAAACACCGAGAATTTGTTGGCCTTGAACCAAAAAATGCTCATTTTGATGCTTGGCTAGATCTATAACTTGCTGTGAAAACTTGATGCCTTCATGAGCATGATTTGGATACTGGGAACACAGTTTTGCACCAAACAAATATGAAGGAAAATGAGGCATATGCTCTGATTCAGAACTACCACAAGCTTTCCTCAAAAGGTTCAACGCTGCTTCATTTTGTCCTGCTGCACTGTAACAAAGAGCAAGAAAGTACCACCTATCAGCTCGACCAAAGATACCTGGTAGGATCTGCTCTACACATTCTGCCAATGATTGAAACATCCCAGTCATTGAAAGCGAAAATGTAAGATGACCAATTATTTCAGCATCCCAATCTATTTCCTGAAGTGCCATCTTTCCTGATAGAATTAATAACAAAAGTATCGCTTCTTCAATGTTACTCATCGGTGTTGTTGAACCATTCACTTGCAAATGAGAAGGTAGATTTACTTCAACACCACCATAGAGTAGTGTGGTAGCTAAATCCTTTTGTAGACAGGCCAACCTCCTTGGCTCCAAATTCCATGGTTTGACCAGAGCACGCCGATAAGCAGTGACAGCTTCATCTAGAAAACCTGCCTTGATCCATAGATTTGGAAGCAACTCCAAAGCTTTGTGGAACATTTCCTGCAACTTACATTCTTCACCAATACCGTCCGGCATTCCATTAGGAAGAGCTGATTCAATTGTATCCACAATTATTCTGCACTCCTTTGCAGCCTCTGAAAGATAAGAAAGCAGCAATAATTAGTGCTGACATCTTTGAGTGCAAAAACAAGCATAATGTAACAGCATTTATAGGCATTTATGAACACTCATTGATCCTAACATGGAGATTTGTTCAAGATTCACTTCATTAAAGAACAAAGCTTTCAATAATTGCAGCTGATAACAAGAGCATGCTGAATCAAACAATACCACAATGAAGGTTATGGAAAACATGTAGACATAAGGGTTTCAAATTGCGGACCAAGTCACAAGATGTGGCTACAATGTTGTGGCAGTGTTCGCAACCTCATAAGGCCGTAACTGGGGTGCGATTGTAAATCACAATAAAACTCACAACAGCCACAAAGTAGTTTGCAATGACCGTATTTCACAGCAAGATCACGCATAATGTAGTAGCATTTATATGCATTTATGAAATGCTAACAAGGAAATTGTTCCAAGATTCACTTCATTAAAGAACAAAACATTTAATAATTGCAGTTTTTAACAAGAGCATGCTCAATCAAACAATGCAACAATATAAATTATGGAAAACGTGTAAAAGAGATGATGATCAAGTTTCAAATTGCAGACCACATCACATGTTTCGGCCACAATGTTGTGGCAGTGTTTGCAACTGCATCATGCTGCAATTGAAATGTGATTGTAAATCACAGTAAAACCCACAAAGGCCGCAAAGTAGTGGGTGCAACGGCTGCATCACACAGCAAAAACACACATAATGTAGTAGCATTTATAGGCATTTATGAATATGAATTGATGCTAACATGGAGAATTGTTCAAGACTTCATCTAAGAACAAAAGTTTCAATAATTGCAGCTTTTCAAAAGAGCATGCTCAATCAAACAAAACAGCAATGTACATTATGGAAAACATTGAAACAAGATAATGATTATATGAAGGTGGGTAATACCAGTGTATTGCTTCAGTTCCTCTAAGGATTTGGCTTTAAGCAAAATTGCCTCAAGAAGCAGGCTCACTGAATGCATTGACATCAAATTAGGAAGCACAGCACCCGCTTTGGACCGAGGTTTCCTTAGCTTGTTTCTTTCAGCAATAGCCCTGATCATCCTTGGGGTTAAAGTACTGATATCAATACCCTGAAGCACGTGTAGGGCAGCTTCAAAGTTCCCTCTTTGATATTCAAGCCTCCCCAACAATGCTCTAGCTTCCTTAAAATTCATAATAATATAAAATAAAATAAAAACAGAAAATAACATCAAAACACAGTTACTAGTACAACTCCAATTAATATTAGCAGAAAATAACCATAAGCTATTATGACAAACAACTTCATAAATAAATAAAGAAACACGATATGGTATGTTGGTGTTTCTTGTTTCCATTTCCACCCATAAAATAAACATCAGAGAAGACATTATGGAAAATTTTAAAAATTCTAAAAAAATTCAAAACATTGTTTACAGTGTTGCCAAAAATGCATTCTCTGTAGCTTGTTTCCATCTTCTCTCTATCACAGTTCAAAAGAAAAATTCATAACCAAATGTAATTTCAGCCACCCACATACACAATACGAATTGCAAATGAAAATTGAAAATGTTGTTGGAGAGTAAAGGTTCTTTAATTTCTACCTCATAGTTTAATGAGGCAGCTTCTTTTAGAGAAGATTCAGCATCTTCAACTTGATTTTCATTTAGTTTTGAATCCCAGTCTCCAGTCCTTGAAGATAACCCACTAGCAGAGAAATCCCTTGTTGCTAGGGAATCCGGTGACTGTGGTGCCTCTTCGAATTTGTGTTGCTCTCCGGAACAAGCACACAACATCTTCCTCAACAATCAAATTGTAAAATGGGGAAAAACTATGAATCTTTTCCTTTTGAAATTGAAGCTAATAGAAATCACTCCTCAATACCGTCCTTCACAATGAGCACAACAAAATCAATGTTCAAACATCAATCCATATCAATTATCACTACAATTTGTAAATTTAATCACAACAAATGAAATAAATATAATGTACTAAAGCAACATTAGTATCAAGTAGCTAAATAAACCAAAAATGCCATGAAACTTTGAAATTTCCAAACTTTATGTCATGAAAGACCTCACATTCAAATCACTTTTAACTAAAATCAATTTTATGAAATGAATTCATTCAAAAACAATTTTATCATTGCAAAACCAAACATACACTAAAGTAACATCGGTAACAAATAGCTAAGTAAATCAAGGATGCAACAACCCATTTGCCTACAATTCAAAATTTCTCAACTTTATGTCACGAAATGATTGATACAACATAAGATCACCAAACATATATCACTTCTCATTCAACTCACTTTTAACTAAAACCAATTATATACCATCAATTCATTCAAAATCAATTTTCATCACTGCAGAACCAAACACACACACAAGTAACTAAATAAACCAAGAATGCAAAACAACCCTTTTACCTATGATTCAAAATTTCCCAACTTTGCATCATGAAATGTTGATGCAACACAAGATCACTACTAAAAACACAAATACACAACAATGGTGAATTATATATATATATCAAAAACTAACTTTACTTCTAAACACAATGTAACTAAAAATTGACACGTTACTGCAACAGAAAATCAAAATATAACAAACCCCATGATTGATGGGAACATGAAAAATAAGAAAAGGAAAATGACAGTTTTTTGTGAAAAGCAATGATGGGTTTTGATTAGAAAAAGAAATGACAAGAAAGGTTTATGCAGAAGAAGAACATGGGTGTAGACAAAAAGGTTAATGGGAACGCAGCTTTGGACTTACCGCAACAGTTTCACAGATTCCAAAAATCTGGACTTTTTTGCAGTCTTCAACACACCATGAAAGAGACCCTTCTCTTCAACTTTCTGTTTTTTCTGTCTCTATATTTTCAAATTCATTCTTATAATATTGCATATTTATATAAAGTGTATAAAGTTTTGAATAAATAAAGATGAAGCACTTTTTTATATAGATTATAAAATGGAGTGACAACTATGCAGAAAACAATGTTTCATTTCATGCAAAGTTAAGAAAAATTATCAATTTTACTACAAGGAAATATTTATGTATATCAATGACATAATTTCGCTCTTTAACTAAAGTTCATAATTTTAATTTCCTTTTTTATTGGTCTAAAGGCGAAATTCACACCCACAAAAATGTAAATTTGGTCAAAAAAGGACGTATTCACACCCTCAAAAGTAGTTATCGTTAAACTTATGGTGGAAATTTCATACATGTAATATGATAGGAAAAAGATAATCATTCAAAAATATAAAACTCATCCCTCAAAAGAAAAATCGTATGTAGCCAAAAATAATCAATTGTTGGTCAAAAAAGAATTTTAAATAATAATTTTAACTTTTATTTTTTATGACATATTTTTTGACTAAGATATATGATAAAAACAGAATTTTTTTATAGGATGATAAAAATATAATTGTATTCCATAAATTACTCATCCTTTTAAATTATTTTTTTTACTAAGATATATGATAAAAACATAATTTTGTTATAGGATGATAAAAATATAATTGTATTCCACAAATTACTCTTCCTTTTAAATTAATTTGTCATAGGAACTTGTTTTATGTGGACATTACTTAAATAATATTCTTTGAATATAATATGTGTCCTCCTAGCGTCGAAAGTAACTCATATTTGAGATATGTTGAACATTAAATGTAAATTTAATTGAAGTTTGAATATAAATTCGTCATATTGTAAGAGTTTAGGTTTTTTTCGTTCGACCGAACCTCATTCATAACTGTCGATTTTTCTGAACCTAGGAAGATGGTTCGTTGGATTGAGATCCGATGTGTCGAGGAATGAAATCTTCGTCGTCGTTGTGAGTCCTTCTCCACCAAAGAAGGTATTGTTTTTGCACATGCTCTGACGCTCAAGTCAGTGAGGTTTAAAAGAGGGCGACTAATAATATGGTAAAGAGTGACTTACCCGACCAAAACTATGCATTAGTATAAGTAAATAATAATTAGGGTTTTTGACTGTTAAACCTTCACCTGAACAGATGTCCCAGAGGGATATGTGTAACCATCTGAAGGGTACTTTAATATTGAATCGAGATTGAATGGTCGAAATTTATAAATCTTAACCGATATCTAGTAAAATTGAGGGTGTGTCGTCGTATGGCTTGCCTACCTTCAGGTCTCGTACCGTACGGCCTGAGGTCTAACCCGAATTTGGCTCTGGCCAAGTTCGTAACCGTTGCTAAGAAGCAATGTTTCTTTTTTTGGTGGTGGCTGAGGTTTGAACCTCGGACCTTACATATGTTATGCATTGTCCCTACCAACTGAACTGAGCTCACGAGAACAAAAGCAATGTTTCTAGTTATTCAGAAACGAACTTAAGACCATCGTAGAAGCAAACATAGTAAATTATGTACATATTCAAAAAAAAAAAACTATGTATTAATTGAGTAAAAAATGGTAGTTTTTTAAGGGGGAAAAAGAGTGGTAGTTAATAATACTATAATTTAATTTCAATATATGTTACTAATTAAATGACATTCTTTATGAAAATTTATTTTACTCACAAATTAATTAAATTATGTTTTTTTATGATAACATTAAATATCTGGTCAAAAAACAATAACAAGAAATATCTCTTTTAAAAATAAAATAAAAATAGATGTCGTTCCTTAAAATTAAAAAAAAACAATAAATGTCGTAAAATTCCCTCAAAAAAAATGTGGTAACATTAATTAGAATTTGATTGCACTCGTTTTTTTTTTTCAACATTGCTTTTAATTACATCAAGTCCTTTTTTTTAGGGGAACAAGTTTGACTGTTTTTAGGACTGCATGAGTGGCAAAACTCTTTTAAGAGATTTAATATTTTTTATGTTGTATTTATGGACCTAGATTCTAAGTTCAAGCCTACAAATATTTGAGAAAATTATATGATGATTTTTGTTGTATGTAAATAAAGTGGCAATTACCACATGAAATTTACACATGGACATTTCAAACTCAAACTCTGGTGAAGGTGTTCAGCTCAACAATATCATTGTTGCTATTTGAGTTAAATCTTTATAATCTGTGTCCCTTAAAAAATGTGTGTGTATTTGCCTTGTGATGGGTACACATGATCAAAGATTTTAAATTTTGTAAACTATTTTGAAATAATAATAATTTTAAGGGTAATGCTAACTTGTGTTCTTAGGACACAAGTTAAGGAGCTATAAAAGGAAATAAGCAATAAATTTTCTAATAAAAGTATAAATATTTAAAGATTTGTAATGTTGAATACACAATTTAAAAAAAAAAAGTATTATATCTTTAACTTCTTATCTTTAACATTAAAGACACAAGTTAACATTTCCCTAAATTTACGAGTCAATATACTCCATTCATATACCTACTTCAATGATTACTTATTACTTTCTCTTTCTACTTGTATGAAGAATGTTTTGTTTTATACAGCTTAGTAAAAGATCATTCAATTCTTTGTTAAACTAAATTTCTATAAAAGAGTCATAATTTTATTATTTGTTGACCTCAAACACTATTATCTCCGATCATAATAGCACTGGATGTGGTACGGAGTTGCAGCAGATTTTTGGTAGATTGACTTTGAGTTAGCTTCAAGTTTCAACAATGTTATTGTTATCATCTGAGTTCATACTTTATATATGTTGATAGTACATGTCTGTAACATAAGCAAGTAAAGAGGTTGTTCGAGTTGGAGCAACATTTAATGGATGAAAGTGAAATGAAAGCAAAACCAAAGGCTGTCATGATGGGCTGCTACCAAGAAGTGGCAACAGGGCAAAAAGACTCTGAATTTGAAATCGGGTTGACTGCATTAAAAAATTCGACGCATTCACATGGTCGTCACACCCTTGATCGTTGGTTCGAAATAAAATGGTGATGTTTATTTTTATTTTTTAAAAAAAAATACCAAGCTTAAATTTTATGGTGTCCTCAGAATGTGACAAATTTTTTACGGCAAGCAATCTAGGTTTGTTGAGCTTGTAACATGTTTGGTCTGTGTTCATCTTTTAAGTCTTGTTTCCCAATTTTGTTTCACGTAAATATATAGAAGTTACAAAATAAGCTTTTGCCGGTGGTGCCATAGAAGAGATCACCAACATGGTTTTAAAATATGTTTGGAGCTCATACCCAGATTAATTTCTGATATTGTGAACATCAATCAAGGTAGTCTTTAGATTTTGCAAAGGTATCAAAATATGCGATAATTTACCTTCCTACGTGGGAATCATCATAGAGGGTTGCAAAAGTATACCCCATTGCTTTCATTATTTATATTTCCTCCGTTTTAAAATACATGTCGCATCAACCACGACATACATGTCAATACACAATTTTGACCATTAATATCTGTAATTATATATAATAAAAAATTATAGAAAATTGATATTTCGAAAATATTCATCAAGACAAATCAAACAACATCTTACATGCTAACATTTGTATTTATATACGGGTTAAAAAACATGGTCAATGTAAGCTATGCAAATAATGTACATTGTAAAATTGCGCATGTATTTTGAAACGGATGGAGTATTTAAAAAATGTTAGAAGAATTGTTAATCAAGTGGCTCATTATTCGTCATTTGATTTTTTTAATGAGTCTTGCTAACAAGTGCCCTTATGGCACTTCTTAATAATACAAAATGGAAATAATTGGTAAATTTTAAATAAAAAAAGTTAGTTTTTAAAGTTTCAATGCATTGAATGTGTTATGAAACTATTAGAATAAGAATAAGAAGAACAAGATTAAAGAGAAGAAGAGAGAATAGAGAGGATTATATTATTCTCTTGGTATATACAATTAGGTTACATATGAGCTTTATTTATAAAGAAATACAATGATTTGGGGAACAAGCAACAATGACTTGGGGAACAAGCACCATATAGCCCAATAAGCTAATAGTATGACCCAATAACCCAATTGTTATATGGACATCCACTTATAATATTCATAACACTTCCCCTTGGATGTCCATCGAGGATATGCCTCGTTAAAACCTTACTGGAGAAAAACCCAATGGGAAAAAAAATATAGTGAAGGAAAAAGAGTACAATATCCTTTTGTGTCATAATATGCCTCATTAAAAACCTTAACAGGAAAACCTAGTGGGATAAAACCATGGTTAAGGGAAAAAAAGTGCAGATCACATTTTTGTCTCCCCCTCATAAAGACAATTATATATGAGACGAAAAAGTGTAAATAATCTTTTATGCTAATTGCTTAAAATCTTTACTTGGCGGTGACTCTGTAGAAAGATATGATTTATCTCCATACTCTTCTTCAAATAGCAACTTCTGAGATATCTTCATATTGAGTTGTTGAAAGAACCTCCTTTCAAAATTAAAAAACCGCAAGTTTCCTATATGTGTAAAATTATAATCCTTAATAAAGAGCATTCTCCACTTCTCTAAGATACAAATTGTATGTTTGACTTTGCTGCAATATCTGTATTTACTAATATTGACAAAAATAAAATACCATGATATATATAATAAGCAAAATACATTAGTGTCTTCACCTGACCAATTCAAATTGGTCATAATTTTCCTAAGGACGTGATCTTTACTCACATCAAGTGACATCACAATCATTCTATCACATAATCAACTAGATTTGTCCATGTTGACCATTTTGTAACAAATTTTAGAATCTCTTCAGCAGTTCTAATAATATTTATATGATTATCATAAAATCGATTATAAGAAATTCATTTCGATATTCTTAAAATGGACAAATGATGTCATCACTTCAATAGTTTTGGTTGTATGTCTTCTGCCAGTGAAATTCTTCAAGGAGTTTCATATAACCATCACTATTAAGTGAGCCATACAAATATATTGTAGCACATCTTTTATATAATTTGAGTCTTTCATGTGCTATCGAACTTAATCAAGTATGAAAAAGTTCTTGAATTCACTTCAGGTGAATATGTCTTTTAAAATAAATGGCACACATTTATCAATCCACTTCTAGTGAACGTATCAAACTTTCTGTGTATTTTACCATTCTAATTCCCTTTTCGCTTGAAAAATCATATATGTCAATTTAACTTCACACCTTCAAGTGTACGGACTACAAGTCCAAACAAAATATGATTTATAAAGCGAGTTTGATTTCACTAGAATTGTCTCTTTTTATTTGCAAATATTTTCATTATCAATAACTTTAATTGAATTTAACCCATGATCCTCATTATTACTTATCACATATAGCGCTTTATTATATCCAAAAACACGACGACGTTGAATTCATTTCGGTTCCATCTCATTCGATTGAGATCTTTTTATTCATGACATAATTTATCAATATTTCATAAGTTTCAGGTACCTGATCAGTTCTTCTGGAACTGAAAAAATCAATTATGTCATAAAACTCTTTTTAGAGTTTCTATATCCTTGTTTGAGTTATCATTCCTTTAAGCTCCTTTTCTTATTCAAGACTTTTTATATTTGAAACCGATTGATCTATCATGCTTCAGGCACGATTGAAACTCATTTGCAATATTAGATTATCCAACATGAAAATCTATTTCGTTTGGAGCATTAGCAGCTGATATTTGATTTGTTTACCTTTGCAAATGAGTATATCTTGAGGATCAAGACGAGACAATAATATTTCCTTTCAAATAATTTATTTGAACTTCAGGTTCACATTTGCAGCTGCTTATTATCTCCCCCTTATATTGGAAAAACTAATCCATCAATTGATAATCAACCTACTAGGCTGTAAATAAGTTGGCTCAATATAATTTATAATAGATGGAGATTCACATCAAACATGTTTTCCCAATATTCTTTCAAGATTTATCTTAGTGCAATATATTGGAGGAACTGTGATATACACAACACATCCAAAAATTCACTTAGATGAGAAATATCATGTGGTTAACCTAAGATCAATGATAGATCAAGGGGAGGACTTCTATATAGTAATGTGTTGGCTTGATACAAATCAATATCTCAACATACAAGATTATTGATTCCCAAAATAGAGTTTATAAGACATGGTCTCATAACCAAAATAGAGTTTATAAGGTATGGTCGGATAAGTATCAATCATAGGATTAACTTTAGACGTCTAAAGAATGGATCTTCAAGTCCATTTTTATTAGCATATGCTACCAGCTGTTCCGTATCAATTTCAATTGACGAATGATACTTATCAAATGCTTTCTGAAAAGTTTAGAAAATAAACTCTTAGTCAAATTTGTTGATATAATAATCTCACAAACTTCTGGTTGTGAATATACATGTGATCATTTAGTTGATGCATCGATTCAAATCATATAATATTCAAGTGATTCACATGATCAATGTATTAATTTAAATATCACCTTATATAAGTGAGAGACTCATTCTTTTAAATTGTCAACTTTCTCTGGGAACTAGTAACACACAATAGTTACTAGATTGAGGAATCTTCTGGCTCTTCAATATATTTCCATTTTTTTCAATATTATTAAAATACAATAAATCTTCCACAAATATATATCATAACCAAATATATAACATTTATTTCTTTTTATTATAACTAAATACAAAATTTATACAGTGAATCAATTTTAATTTCAAGTAGAAATTAAAAGGTAGGTTATAAAAGTTTTGCCAAATATATTATTTCACAACAAATCAATTCACTTGAATCAAATTCAATTCAAATATTTATTTTCTAACAACATATTTGTGTTTGTTGTTATAATGATCAAATAATCATACTTAAAAAAAATTCAAAATAAATATTTGTATACATGACATTCATGTGCATATCGATAATGGATTTTAAACAAGTTTAAATCAAAATCCATAAAAAATTGGCCAAATTAGAAGAAAACACAACCATAAAAAAAATACTTATTTGTCATCAAAAGAAAACACAAATATTGACCCGAACAAAATGATGTACATATCTCCCAATATGAAACTTCAGTTTTTCAAAAAATTTCTACACGGATTTTTTTTTTGACCAACTATAGTTTATAAAAGAGTGTGCTAAAATTCAAGAAGTTAAAACAAGATAATTTAGGTGCCAAACATGATTTTGGTGGTTGAGAAATTGAAATTGTCAAAATCGCATGGGATCAAAATTTTCTACTATGAAGTCAATTTGTTTCTAAAAAATTATGATTTTAATCAACTTTTCTTCACAATAACAAAAAAATTTGTGACAATCAATTAAAAAAAACATGATTTTAATTGTGTCTACCGATCAGATCAAATTGACGTTGAATCTATAACAAACATGAGCCATAAAATCAGAAGAGAAAAAAAAAACAAACTGAATTAGTTGCATTATCTTTTTTGAAAAAATATATAGAATTTAGAAAATAATTTTGGATCAAATCTTCAAATAAAATATAATTGATACAATTTGAATTCTTAATTTTAGGAAGAAAAATTAGATCTTTAATTTAATATTATATTTTAAACAAACTCAAACGTAAAAATATGTTTCAAATCAATTTTAATAATTTTTTTTTTAACTTAGATCCAAATAAAAACAAGTTGGTTTATTTTAAAACCAAAAAAACTGGTTTCCACAAATTTTTTGGAAACAATCCACAATTAAAGGAAATAATCTCAATCAAATACAGATTTGTTTTAAAATTAAACCAAAAGATAAAATAGTAATTAAATCAAGGGATAATTTCAACTGAATCATAAATCAATAAAACATGGAAAACTGGTGAAAAAATACACACCAATTCACAAAAGAAAAATCAGTTTTTTTATGTTCTTCAGGAACTACTCACAATCAAATCAATTATTTGTGCAATCCATGCATCACTATTGAATTCTTCAGGAATTCATGGAGAATAAAATTGGTTGATTTTTAAGTTTTTCAAGAACTATATAACAAATATAATCTGTTATTTGTATGATCCTTCATGGATGTATCACTACTGAATTCTTCAGGAATTCATGGAGAATAAATTAAAATTGAGTTGTTTAAGTTCTTCTGGAACTATACAACAAATTTAAACAATAAGATTTTAATTTTCTAAATCATCCTTTACGGATGTAACTCTTTTGATGAATTCATCCAGAAATCATAAAAAAATATTGAGTTCTTCCGGAACTACACTTTTGAATTCTTCTGCAATTCATATAGAATAATATTGAGTTCTTCAGGAACTACATAATAGATGTCTTTAACTTTATAATATGAGATCAATCCTTATGCAATACTTCAGGAATGCATATGGAATAAATAAACACAATAATATAATACAATTCACATAATAGTCTTTAATTCTATAAGAAACTAATTCCAATTGATGAAATTGTAATAGTATAGTCTATAATCATTGATACAAAAATTAAAACTTATTTTCATAAAAATAGATTAAAAAGAATTACATACCTCAGCTGGTTAGAGCCTCGTGCTGATAACGTGTTATGAAACTATTAGAATAAGAATAAGAAGAACAAGGTTAAAGAGAAGAAGAGAGAATAGAGAGAGAAGAAAGAGGATTATATTATTCTCTTGGTATATACAATTAGGTTACATATGAGTTAGAAATACAATGACTTGGGGAACAAGCACAACATAGCCCAATAAGCTAATAGTATGACCCAATAACCCAATTGTTATATGGACATCAACTTATAATATTCATAACAGAATGCACCATTTCTAAGATAAAATTTCTTCTTTAGACTTCTTAACAAGTGCCATATAGAACACTTGTTAGCATTTTCCTTCTTCAACTATGATAGTGTTTGAATTGAGAAAACTCCTAATTCTATTGCGGTTGTCTCGGCTTTTGGTTTTGATGTCAGACACTTATTAGTGAAATCATTGAGTAGTGATATTTGAACATCCATTTGAGACAACTCTTGTGACGACTCTCTCTCTCTCTCTCTCTCTCTCTCTCTCTTTTCATTGGTAAAAAACAATGGAAAGAGAAAAAGAAAGAGAGAGAATAAGAGTATAATGTGAGTATGAGAGAGAATGTTGTCAAAAAGTTGTCATAAAGTGGTTGTACAAATATCATTTCTCAAATCATTTCCCCATCAAAAAATACTCTCAACTCGAGTGTTAATGTCAAAATTTAAAAAAATCTGGTCATCACCAAGAATGTTTAACCATCTACGTCACACTACCGAATACACCCATAAAGAGCCACTTATTGAAGTGATACTATTATAAGAAAAATATTGATATCACAATCCTCAACACACTTGGATCTAACCAAATTTATGTTGGACCAACATAATTTAGCGGGTCTTAAATTTCAACCAATATGAAAGAATGTGTTGAATAACGTGTGGTAAAAGACTTTATTGTTAGTATGTGTGTTTAAGTTCAAAGCGATCCAAATTAAAATCATAAATTGTAAATAAAAAAATTGATAATCGCACAAAATCAAATATTATTGGATATGTTTGAATGTCCTTTTGTGAAAACCGCTCGGATTAAATTTTGGATTGATTTTTTAAAACCAAGCCACATTTACATATATTTTAATTTATTTATTGGTTTTATTAGTACAAAAAAATTAGTATAAAATATTACAAAATATTGCAATGTTATAATAGATGACAAAATTATCTCTAAAAATATTTAACAATGTTACATTCTCAATGCATGAATAAGAATTAGTTAAGGTGGAAGAAATCACTTACCAAGTTACCATCCCATCCTTTTCAAAAAAAAAAGAAAGTTACCATCCGATCAAAATGCTTTTTGGTCTTTTTTTTTTTGTTACAAGCTTGTACTTTCCGGTCTAGAATAATTCCTTTTATTAATATATTTCTTTTGATGTTTTAAAAAAAAGTTAACTAAATTTTTTAAATATTTAAATCAGAATTTGAATTCAGATTCTCCTAAAAATTTCGCCGAAAAGAGCTCATTAACCACTTTCTTATTTTCCCATTTTAAATGTTAAATGTAAGTTTTATTTTAATTTTAAAATTAAATTAATCTTGTTCAATTTATCATGTAGTTATTCCATAATTGTTTTTTCATATAAAATTGTTTTTTTTTCTCATATAGTGATTCATATTTTCAAATTTTTCTTATAAAATAAAAAGTTTCCCGCCAAACTTGCACATATTTGGATAATTATATCAAATATTATTTTTCTAGAATAGATTATTCAATTTAAGTAGCCTAAATAATTGAATTCTTCCTCTTTTTTGAAACTATACTTAAGTGCATGTAAACGATTATCATTTATAATGATAGGATATGATATTTGTAGCCCATAAATTGATATCTTTTACGTAGGTTAATTTTAAAAACTTCTATTTTTGTTTATTTTGCTTTGTCAATCACACACAAGCTGAAAATGAAGGGTATGATCCGTATTATGGTGAATACAATTATTAACATCGTACCGTGATGGAACAAAATATAAATATGTATTGTTTTCTTTAATAGCAGTAGTTGAAAATAAAATAATCAGATTTTATTTTTTATTTTTAGCAAATCAGACCACTGCTAGTATAAAAATGAGCCACAATTTTGGGTGATTGCGGAAAAGAAGCAATCATGGGTGACAACATTTTCAAAATGTGGCACATGGTAACATAGGATGATAGGAACATGTGAGGTGGGGATGATTTCATTAGAGAATCTAGTAAAAGCAACAGAGAATGCTTTTTATTTTGTCGTCATTTAATTTTGTGAAGTCCCCCTCTATTCATAGGGCCTTACGCCCTAAAGAGATACACATGTTAAAAACAACTAAACTAGGGTTTAGTACTAAGTTACTCCTAACTCTATTTCAAAAATAAACATTACTCACTTGAATCCCTCCGTCAAGACTTGTTTAATTACATTTAGTTAAGTGATTAAGTTGGTTCTTGATTTTATGACTCGCTCTAAAAAAAGACTATGACTATTAACATTGCAAAAGTATTTCTGACTCTGTCAAACCTTATTTAGTTAAGAGCGAGGTTGTTGTTGAACTTAGAATGATAGAGATTATACTCAAATTTGAAGGGGTTGCAGTTGAACTTAAAATGCTAAGGTTTTATGTCACTTTGCTGAATTTTACTTTGCTGGTGTTTTTGAATTATAAGTTGTGATGATAGCAAGATAACCTTGTCGCTGGTCAAATTAAAAAGTAGTATTTTGGAGCTTAAGGTAAATTTATCATGTTTTCCAATTTTCGACTCTTTTGTTATCCATTTTAATAAAAGCTGAGTAAAGATATGAACAAAATTGAGAGTGAGTGGTCAAATACAAATATTAAATTTAGACTAAGCGAAAAAAAAATATTAGTACTATTTTTGTCTGACCTTGGTTCCCTTGTATGGTGGAGGTGACAAATTTGTCACCAGAGTTGGATAGTTTGGCCTCAAACTCTCTGGCTTGTTGAACTTCATCATGAATCATGAGTTTAGCAATATTAATAAGTTGAGAAAAATTAACATGTGATATCATTAGTCATGACTATTCCCAATCACACTGTTTGAATCCACTTTATGTGGAAGTTTAGCCGTTTGCATCCACCTACATTCGTCCTTGATTATAAGGCTCTTTTAAGCATTTTTTTGTCACTTTTTATAAAACCTCTGACATTTCAACTACATTAATTATTTCTTTATTAGTAAATCCCTATTTATTTTACATCTTTTTTCAATCAATAATATATACTATGTCAAAAACATAAACTAACTCTCTGTTAAGGATAAAATTGTAAAATCCATAGTAATTACAAACAAATTTAATATACTATAGTCATATAATCAAGGACAGAGGTAGTATATTAAACATGAATTTAGAGAAGCTTTTTGAAAGAAAAAAAAGAATTTAGAGAAGCTAGAAATCAGAGTGTGTCGATTATACTATGACACCGTGCTTCTTTAATTTGCTAAACACTGGCCAACATTTTTTACATTACTTGTATTGAGAAATGATATTTGAACAACCATTTTTGACAACTTTCTCTTTCATACTCACATTATCTTTTTACTTTCTCTCTCCATTGCTTTGGTTTTTGTGCCAATATCTCATTTCCTTTGTAAAATTTTAATTGTTGAAAAAGTTGTCACAGATATAAATGTTCAAATAACACAACTATTGATGTAATTGAGTGATGTTCGAATTTCGATAATTCTATGTACTTAGGCAGTCTAGTACTTTTCAAGGCATTTGAAGTTGATGACATTGACATCTCACTTAAATTAAATGCATAAAACCACGAAATATTCTATGTTTGAACTTGTATTGATGTAATTGAGTAATGTTCGAATTTCAATAATTAGTTTTACATTACAGAAGTTGGTGAAAACAAAATTAATTCAGAATAGGGCAGGGCAATGCATCTAAGCTCCAACAACTTCTTGAGCTTGTTTCGACTTCCCTTTACTTTTCAGAGTCTTCTTACCGACTGTAACCCCTTTGTCTTCCACTTCAGTTTGATTTTCAATCCTAGCAAAGACTGGTTGAGGTTGAGCCATGACCCTACTTGGTATCTCTCTACAATGCAAAACAACTTAAATCAAACACTATACCAGAATTTGTGAGTGTGTGTGTGTAAGATAGAGAGAGATACCCAAGTTACTGCATCAAATTGGTCCCTGGAATAGCCAAGTTGAGCATATATTCTCCAACTCAAGCTCGGAGTAACAGGAGATAGTGCAATGGCAATAATTCTCGCTGTCTCTAATATAATTACAAGGTCCTGCTCCAAGATCATAAGTGAAAATTCTTTATTAGGCATGTGCTTATCTTCAACACAAACGAAAAGAAGTAAGATATGGAATATGCTTATTATACTTGGTTAAGGACGAAAAACAAACTTCAATTGCTGATGACAATATATGAAAAGCAAATTGATTAATGTGAGAAAAGAAAAAGATTTGATCAAATATCAGGTAAAGATTTAGTGGAAACAAACCATTGAATCTATCTTTTATAATAATGTTACAAATAGAAGGACAAAATAGAAGGAACAGTTTGCATAACCTCAAACTGTTGCAAAAGGCATGCTTTAAAATTTAGTACAGATATTACAGAAATATTAAGAGTTTCTTAGAGACCTTACCAGCCTCGCAACATTGTCCTTGAATGCATTTCCTTCTGCAGCCGTAGTGGAATACACTGCCAGTGTTGATTGGCAGTTCTTTTTCAGAAGTCCTAGAGTCCTATTAAGAAGATTTCCTGCCAAAATAGTGAAAGAGATTTCACATTAGAATCATAGTAAAAATCCAAAAGTAAAAGCAATATGCTGTTAACGAATGTTACAAGCAATGAAAGCAAGGCTCAAAGTACCAATTGTATTGGCAAGATGTGCATTTACAATATTGATGAAGCGTTCCTCTGAATAGTCCCCATCATTGCCAAATTCCACCTCTCTGAGGAA
>Ga0315914_1001124_pt1 | contig 38728 bp, 23 predicted proteins | sample MpolenodulesMG_FD_203920 | JGI IMG/M metagenome (GOLD analysis project Ga0315914, IMG submission 203920) | Medicago polymorpha root nodule microbial communities from Los Angeles, California, United States - elongated nodules | ecosystem: Host-associated > Plants > Roots > Nodule | place: USA...
ACAAGGGTAGATGTAGCTACATATGTCTATGATAGCTTTGCAAAGGATGAAGAAAAGATGAAGATTCAATGCCTAGATCCATGATGTCTCAACAAATCTTGGGTTGAATCTACTTCTAACTACCTTGTTTTGTGTTTCTCTCTCAAGAAAATACCATAATCTCTCTCTAAAACCAGAAAAATATCAAAACTATGTAATTATGTGTTGGAAGGAGAAGAGAAAGCTATTTATATGGGCCAGAATCGTGCCAGCACGCTTAAGCGTACAGGGGTCGCTTAAGCGTGCCTCCTGGAAATCTTCCTTTGTCCAATTGGGAACAGCCACGAGTGCCTTATCCACTTGCATCTGATGAAGTTCGCTTGAGCGTGCGGGAAGCGTGCAATCAGCGTACAGGTCTGAGCTCTCGACATTGTGTACGCTTAAGCGTACAACAGGTCGCTTAAGCGTACCAATGAAAGCTTTGATAAGCAAACCATAAGCGTGCAGAAAGCGTACATGAAGGTTTGCTACTGGACCTAGTACGCTTAAGCGTACAAGAGGTCGCTTAAGCGTACTCTCTGAATCTTGGAAGCGTGCTGGCAGCGTACCAATGGCGTGCATGAAGCTGCTCTTGACATTGTGTACGCTTAAGCGTGCAGGGGACGCTTAAGCGTACTGACTTTAGTTCATCAGCTTCTTCCTTGTCCCTTGCTTGTCATTTCCTGCATAAAAAAAGGGGGAAATCAGGCATGTAAAGCATAAATGGTAAAATAACACAATTTGATAGCTTTTCCTTAGATAACTTGCAGAACATGTCACTAAAATGCCTAGATTAACACATAAAATATGTTACTTTTGAGCACTTATCATCTGCACCAGACGAGTACAGAGACGATCTGGATCAGTTGGATCTGGTTGGTGTATTTATGGCCCCATATATTGACCACTGTGATCTATGTTCGTTCAAGTTTGTCAGCATTTACTTAGGATGGCTTAGATACGGTATCCGCAAGGTGAGATATTTGTCGTAGAGGGTGCTTCGCCAGTTTGGGTACATACAGACCATCCTCGAATCATCAAATGACAGTGCAGATGTTCAGATCACCTTAACTCAGATCAGTTGCCGCTACGCGAGCCATGCTGGTCATCAGCTGACCCCTCAGTAGTTGGGGCAACCTGTAATTCAGGGTGTGGAGGCGAACGAGGGCTACGTCAGATTGTTTTATCTCATCTCTCATCCGCGCAGGATTCTTCCAAACCAGGATGTTTATATCCCGAGGCAACCAGAGCAAGAGGCCCTTGATGAGATTGTTGTTTAGGAGGACAGAGAGCAGGGGTACTTGGAGCTGACAGGAAGGTTGAGTCGTATCAGAGACCATGTCTATATTGTGATGTCCAGTGGTGTGATTGCGCAATGGTCTCCTCAATGGGTTCATTTGGAAGGAATCTTGATAAAGGTGTATGGAGGACAAGTTTACCGCCGTATGCGTGATGTTGAGGGTGGTGCCAGAGGTGGCAGGGGCATGGGTTGATTTTATATGTTTTGTTGTTGTAACCTCTGGATAATTTCTATTTGGTTTTGGTGTCTTAACATTTGGTTTATTACATTTGGATAATTTGTATTTTAAATTTAATGTTTGAAATTTATGTTCTGTTGTTAATTTCTGATTTGCATATAATTTTATGTTGGGACTTTTGATCAATGCATGTTTACGTCGTTTAGAAGCAATTTAAAGCGCGAAATTCATGTGTCGTCCAAAACATATCACTTCTATCTGTGTGTCGATGCACTTCAGAATTCAGATTATATAATCCAAAATGTTTTTTAGACATTTTGGATTATATAATCTGAAACACCTATTTTCCCTCCAATTGTTGACTTTTCATGGGGTGTTTGACACGTTTCAAATTATATAATCCAAATTGGCTAAATAAAGTTAGGCTTATATAATCCGAACTTATCCTAAACACTTCAGCATCAAGAGCCTTCAGAGTGCTTCAGGGTTGTAAAGTTTTGGATTATATAATCCAAAGCAGGTTCGGATTATATAATCCAAATAAAGGGTATTTTGGGAAAAAAATAGGAGGCTCGAGAATATCATAAGATGGGAAAAGTAAGAATTAGGCTCTTCTCCCAGCAAGTTTTGTTCATTCCCAACTGAAATGACCAAATTGTCCCTGCTTGAGTTAACTCACGCAGTGTGACTTAAGTCACGTTGAAAACTCACAATGAAATCCAACGTGAGTTAACTTACGTTGGTTGTCTTTCAATATTTGCTTTTGTTGTTGATGGTGAAATATGATTGCCACACAGAGTGCAATTTGATTTTCCTATGTTATCTTACTATTTCCCTTACCTATGAAACAAATCAAATTAGTAGGTAGTAATATTATAACATTCATGCGATGTGATGAAGAGAAACAAACAAAAGGAAAATATACTGATTGTTGATAGGCATCATGATCCCTTTTGTTTTGGTTTATATTCCATGTGTAGCGTAATTACAACAACATTTTTTCCTTCTATTTTTTTTTAAATAATCCATAGTTCTTTTTGAAATTTGAATCGAAAGTTCCTATGGAGGAAACACCATAAATCAAGGCCTTATTTATTGAAGTTTGCTTTCAATATCAAGCTTCAAAGGAACAAGGAAAAAGAAATAATGGCAGTTCACCATCAAAAGAAAAGCAAATATTGAAAGACAACCAACGTGAGTTAACTCACGTTGGATTTCAGTGTGAGTTTTCAACGTGACTTAAGTCATGTTGCGTGAGTTAACTCACGTAAGGGTATTTTGGTCAGTTCAGTCAGGAAGGAGCGTTTTTTGTTGGGAGAAGAGCAAAATTTGAAAAGTAACAGTATTGTATTAATGATTGCAACCTTTTGAACTTTGGTTTTACATGCCCTCCTTTTACTCCTATAAGGCTTTTCAAGGTGTTCTGTAAGAAAATTATTGTTGACACATTTGATAAGGCTGTAAAACACATGTAAAGGACGAAAATGCTCCGGCGGCAGTTAACTGCCGAATTATGAATGGAACCGGCGGCAATTAACTGTTGAGGAATCCATCGGCAGTTAACTGCCGATACGTATTGATACAAATCTAGCAGAAGTTCTCTCATCCATTATTATTCTCAAAATCTCACAATTTCTCCAATCTCTCTCAAAAACTCTATAAAAACCCCAACCAAATTTATTCAACAAAATCACAAGTAAGTAAATTATAGTGCTATTAACTTGCATTTTAGTTGTTATAAATGTTTTTTTTTTTGTATTTTTTGAGTAGATTTTGAGTAAATTTACTTTTTTGTTAGTTTTTGAATAGATTTATATGTTATAATTCATTTTTATAGTAGATGTAAGTAGATTAATTTAGTTAAAATGTTTGCATGATGTTTATGTTATAGTTTAGAATTTTAGGGTTATTTTTAATTTTGGTGTTTTATATTAATTTTTTTATTTTAGTTTTTAAGTAGATTTACATGTAAGAGTTTATGATTTATTTTAAGAGTAGATATAAGTTGAATAATTTTGTTATATTTTTTGCATTTTTATGTTTTTTTTAGAGTAAAACATTTTAGGGTTATTTTTATGATTTTTAAGGTTTATGTATAATTTTCTCTCAAAAAAAAGGTTTATGTATAATTTGCACTCCAAGTGTTTGATAAAATGTTTGAATGAGTTTTTTCATTAATTGTTTTTAATTTCTTATTGTTGAGATTTGAAGAAATGGCCGATATGTTCGACATTCATGCACAATTCAACAGTGGAGAACCTCAGAGGGTGAAGGTTCGGCACCTTGGTGTCACGTTAAGAGGTATTAAGGATCAACTGAATGAATTCAACCAAAGAGTCAACCCCGGAGACACAAGGAGGGTGGAATACGTTAGGTATAGACATTCAATGCTCGACGATGGGAGAATTTCATTCAGTTGGGTGGAATTAACGAACGATGAGGACGTGAGGAACATGTTTTGGGAGCACAACATGTTCCAGTGGATCGATATGTGTGTAACGTTGTTGAGATCAACTGAAGATATTATCAAAAGTTTGATTCCACCATAAGATCGTGATTATGTAGGGAATGCACCTTCCAACTACAACAATTGTCTTACTCTGAAATGGGGTAATTCAAACTTGTTAAACGGCAATTCCCAAGCATTCACCCGACATTTCGATTGTTCCTTTCAAAAGATTAAATTCTTGTTAGGATGGTTTAAATGATATTGAAGTGTCAAGGAATTGACCTCATTCTTTTGACACTTGAATACCATCATTTAAACCAAGCGTAACAATAATTTAATCTTTTGAATGGAACAATGAAAATGTCGGGTGAATGCTAGAGAGCTGCTGTTTAGCAAGTTTGAACTTACCCCATTTCAGAGGTAAGACAATTGTTGTATTTAGAAGGCTCTAGCCGAATGTAATGTAATGATAGGACATATTTAGGAACTTTATGTAATGTAACTTTCACATTATGATATTGAATTCCCTCATATAAGATGAGTGTCACGGAATGCATCTCATTCTTTATGTGATGACTCGTCTTATATGAGTGAATTTGATGTGATAACATATATAGTTGATTATGCATAATACATGTTGTTTTGAATGGAACAATAATATTCACTTTTTGAATTATATCATTCATTACGCTATTTTCATTTGAATTCACGTTAGATTTAATTAGTCTTTATTCGAATACGCGACTTTAATCAAAATTATTCAAAACACAATTTTATTCAAAGTACAATAATGTCAAGCAAAATGTGCGCGACATACACAAAAAAAACATAAAAAAAAGATCCAAAACAATTAGGCATTAGAAGCCATTACATTCAATCATCTTCCTCGTCACACAAGTCAATTGAGTTGTCCTCGACAGTCCCTGGGGCACCTTCTTTTGGTTGAGGACCAAAATAGCATGTCCTCCCGCTCCTCCTCGGTCTGGACTGATTGTACACCGGCACCTTCGAACCCTTCTTTTTTACGGAACCATCACATTGTTGAGGCAAAATCCCTAATTAATTTAAAAGATAATAAACTTTAATGATTAAGGACTAAATGGACTTTGATTAATTCCTTGGTATTTAACTTGTGCTCTTGAGTGTTTTACTAAGACAAAAACAAGGTTTAAATCATACCAAGATACAAGAAATCAAAGGACATTGAAATCATGAACTAATTCTGAAGTTCAGAAAGCTAGTTCAGAATGTTGATTAGTGAGTTGATTAGAACGTTCTAATGAGAGTTCAAAAGGTTGTTCATAAGCAAACCCAGAATCATCAAGAACATGAAGAACATGCAAAGTACACGTGACATGAATAAAATGTCCAGTAAAGTACATCTACATGGATCAATCAAGCAATAAAGGAATTTACAAGAATAATGTCAAAAAGGTCTTCAAGGTTCATTCAAGACTATGAACACTTGAAGTACTAGGAATACTCCAAAGAGGATATTGTCCTAGAAATTACAATTACTGCACTTCAGTTGTGTCTTTACTATTAGGATTGATTACATCAAAATTAAGTCTTACAAATCATCCTAAAGTAAGAACAAAAGGAACATTCTGAAGGTCAGAATGTTCATCTATGCACATGCTTCTAACTATGAACAGTATAGTTGGTGAAAAGTTAGCAAGCAAAGCAAAAGGAGATCTTGCTCAGAGATAGACATGTCCTCTGATCAGAATCAATCAAATCTCCTAAAAGCATGGGCCTGAAGCTGCAAATCCACTATTCTCTCTCCTGCATAATGTTCAATGCAGATTTGGTAACTTTATCCTACTTTACCCAACAACTTTTTGATGCATATGGAGTAGTAACTTTTTAAGGATAAAGCCTAAATAAATCTTATGGCACGCATTGAACAAACCTAGAAACTCATCATACATTTATTATTGATGAACCCAGATAAAGAACATCATGAATATCAACATTCTGATGAAGAACACAGCAATATTCTGATGTTCATCCTGAAGAACACAACAACATTTTGATGGTCAGAATGTTCACCCAGATTTTCAAGTAAAAACTAGTGGGGTCCGGGACACGTGGCGAAAGACCATTGGTCACCCTACAACGGCTATATGAGCCCAACCTCTCTATAAATAGAGATCAAGGCCTCAACATAACTTGCACCACTGCAAAGCATACAAGAAAAACAACAAAGAGTGTTTTGAAACTTTTGCAAAAATTGATCATCACTAAGATTCCAAGAAGTCTTAAAAGTGTAAATTAATTCCCTCTTATCTTTCATAAAAGATAAAATCCTTCTATTCTTCTCTTGTCTTATTTCAATCATTCAAACTCCATACAAATTGTAAACTAAGTCTCGTCTAGATTTAGGGGTACTAAAGTGTTAGTTTGAGCAAAAGGTGTAAAAGTCTAAGTGGGTAACTTAGCAAGAAAGGTGTAAGCCTGCTGAGGCTTAAAGAATACAGGTTGTGTAAATTGTTCAGGTGAACAAAGATTGTAAGGTGCAGGATTTGAGAGCTTATCTCAAGCATCACAGTGGAAACTCTCACAAGATTGTGAGGAGTGGACTAACCCACATTGGGTGAACCACTATTACTTTTTGTGTGTTTTTTCTCTTCCCTTTACTCTTTTAATTACAGTAAACACTATACGCACACAAACACATTTATTCTGTTAAACTGTTTTTTTTGCACTCAGACATCAGAACGTTCTGAAGTCTGCTTTTAACTTAACCATTCCAAGTTTCAACTTGAGAATTAATTTTAAGTTGCAGGTTTATTTTTAAAGGGTCACAATTCAAATCCCCCTTCCTTGTGACTATTTTATTTACTTCACACATTCGATTATGTGCCATGTCACAATCGATTTTGCTTTCTTCTTGTCATCAACATCCTTTTTATTCAACTGAACCTGATTCTGATTCTGAGACATATCTACATAGAGAAATTAGTGATCAAAACCTAAACTAAACAACAATGCCATAAAATCATAAAATCAAAACTTAAACCTAAACCTAAACTATCATCAAAACCTACACCTAAACCTAAACCTAAACAATTCTACATAAATTCATCAAAACCTAAACCTAACAATTCAATAAAACTTCTATAACAATTCTAACAATTCATAACAACCCAAACCTAAACCTAAACAATTCTAACACTTCTAATCTAAACATAAACTATCATAAAATCATAAAATCAAAACCTAAACCTAACAATTCTACAACAATTCATCAAAACCTAAACGTAAACTATCATAAAATCAATAAAACCTCTATAATCGAAATTTAACAAAAAAAAAACTAACAATTCAATCACAAAACAACAGTGCAATAGGATTAAAAAAACTTACTTGATTTTGTGCTTGAAATTGGCTTGAAATGGCTTATGCTTTGTAAAATTCGCACCTATGGGAGCAAAAAACGCAACAATGGAGTTTTGGAAACTCCTATGTCTGGTCTGTTCTTATAACAGATCATCGGCAGTTAACTGCCGCTGGTTTCATAATTCGGCAGTTAATTGCCGCCGGGGCTTTTCGTCTTTTACATGTGTTTTTCAGCCTTATCAAATGTGTATACATCAATTTTCGTTGTGTAATATGGACTAGTGGTAGAGGTTTTCCTTTATCACGATTAATGACTACTCACTTGTCTCTTCTCATTTATCATATTTTTATTGTCTGTGGTTTGTTTGATCAATTTGATTATTGATTGCTATTACTTTTGTTCGACACATCATAACATTGGTGGGTTTAATTGAATTCACAACTATAATAAAAATATGGTTTACATACATTTTTAACTCGTTAACTTTTAAAAAGTTGTGATTTTGACCCCTAACAAAAAATAACAATTTTGCTCTCTATCTTTAGAAAAATGTGATATTTTGACCCTCTAACTATATGGAAATATGTTCTTTTATCACTCTATCTTTAGGGTAATATGTTCTTTTGCCCCCTTATCTTTACAAAATGTTGCAATTTTGGCCCCCTGTTTTGGGATATGTAACGTTTTCTAAGCAATTTTGCAACGTTTTCTAAGTTAGAAGGTAAAATTGTTATTTTTTTATTAGGAGGCTAAAATCACAACTTTTAAGAAGTTAAGGGGTTAAAAATGCATTTAAATCTAAAAATAAATAATTAGATAATCTCACAAGTATTTGATATTTCCATATTTTAGTTGATGGATTTTGTATTTTCTTAATGTTCGGAATCTTTTATTCATTTTTTGTCTGGTCTTTTTCTAACCCGAATAGCAAATGAGTGTCGTGGTCTTGAATTGAACAATTATTACTGTCACAAATGTTTGGGTGAGTATAGTCTCCACCACATATGCTTACGACCCACAACAAACTAATTTGGCTAGCTCTCAATTCTTGGTGGTATTAGACTGTCACCCATGTCTTGGTGCACCATAGCCATCGCAACAGTGGGACTAAGTTTTGCCTCCACCACATATGCTTCCGACACACTGCAAAATTATTTTTGTTGGAACTGAAAAATAAATGAATATCTCTCCTATACTCAACATTGTATACTCTGTTCAAAAAAATAAATAAAACATTGTGAATACTCACACACGATGTTGGAGTATAGTGTCGGTTTTTATGTGTCTAACTAATAAGCTATTATTTAATCTGTCCAAACTCGTACCTTTTTTTGCTCAAATAAATTTAGGAAAATGTTAACTTGTGCTCTTAAGACATAAGTTAATAAAACAAATATAGAAATAGCTCATTGGAATGTGTGTATTACATTTAATATTTAGCTTTTTAATAAGTTGAATGCACAAAATTTTATAAAATGTTTCTTCTTTTAGGTTTCTTAACATGTGCCCTAAGGGCACAAGTTAACACTACATGTGCTCTTGATTTTCGGATGTCAAACCATTAATTGATTTGAATCTTCAATCTTTGAACTTTTAACTTTTATTCGTGGGAAGGGAAAAAGTAAGTAAAAAAAACCCTTATGAGATTATGGATCCGGAGGTTGATTTCACGGAGGGAAAGTGTTAAGCACCCTACACGACTACGGTATTCCGTAGGAACCTTTTGTCTAATTTATCTTGTGCTAATTCAATTACTTATCTTGAAAATACTTGTCTAAATGTCTAAGTGAAAGAATGAAAGAAGAAGAAGTATGTTTTTAGTTATTTTATTTGATTTAGAAGGACTAACTCCTTTACCTACATACCCACAAGTGGGATCAAAACCAATGTAATTCACTCTCAAAAATTATTTTTTGTGGGTTGGTTTTTTTTTTTAGAGTTTTTTGAAAATGATTTTAAGAAGGGAAAAGAGGCGTTGAGGCATAAGAGTAGCAAAATGAGGTGAGGTTGATTAATTTTAGTTAAAAGAAAAACAAGTCTAATATGGTTAAAATTGATTAAAATTTTGATTAAGAAATAAAAGGAAAATGATCACTTGGGTTAAAATCCAAGGTTTCTTAAGAAAATATTTTTTGAAGTTTTGCATATTTGGTTTTTTTTGGAAAAATGATTTTTCTAAACTAACGGTAAAAAAAAAAAAAACTACACGTTTCAACGTAACGGAAAAATGAAATATGAAAGGAATTACCGAGGATGTTGGATCCCAAGTAAAATTCCGACCTAAATTACTAGTTGTTTACTTTTAAGGCACTCAAATTAGTCAAGTTATTAATCCTAGTTGGTCCCTAATCCATTTTTGTCCTCGCTCACAATCCAAGCATAAAGCAATAAATAAAGTGGGATGGTGTCGGTGCATGTGTCGGTGCGTGTGTCGTTTACATAATTACATAGCCTCCTATATACATTCTAAGGTCTTCAAGCGAAAATAAATGACAAGAAAATAAAATGCATGTGTTACATAAATTCTCTATTATACACACTAAACAAATGATGTCAATAAAATAAATAACAAGAATTAAATATGCATGCAAAAATTCTAAGCATAAATTAAATTAGAAATAAATGACAAATAAAATAAGCATAAAATAAATGGCAATTTAAAAACAATCAAGCAAATAATTAAAAAAATAGTGGAAATAAACAAGTAGAATAAATATTAAAAGATAGAAAGTTTTAAAAGAGAGAACACATTTTTTAGAATGAAAAAAGACATTAAAATGAAAAAAAGAGTGGTGTAAAAATATATAAAAAATAGTGAAGAAAAATAAATAAAACAAAGGCTCAGGTTGGATGAATCTGGACCACTTGATGAATCAGGAGGTCCAGATTCAATCACTGTATCAACTCATCACAACCTCTAGATCAAATGATCCAAGGGTTTAAAAAACATGAACACAATAGTGAAAATAGACAACACTCATAGGATTTAAAATCAAGCACAATTTAAACAAAAGACACACAGTGAGGAGTAAAAGACAAAGGCATACGTGAATCTTCCCAAGAGCATCTTGGACCGTCAGATCTGAGATCCGACATTCTAGTCTTTAGGTCACGTGACTAACAGATGGTCATGCACACACACAATCGGACTAAACAAATACCAATATAAAAGCAAGCTCAACAAAAAAACACATAAAACAACAAAAACTTCTCTCTCTTAGAGAGAGAAGCTCTCCCTTCTCTCTAAAACTATTTATGGAAAACGAAAAAAAAAAAAAAGATGGATCTTCATCTTCTCCGACGAGCTTTGGTGCTCCGACGCGGTGGTGACCGGCCCAAACGGGCGGCGTCACCGCGTCGAAAAATCAAACGTTCTCCGATTTCAAATTTTTTTTACATTTCTAAACATCCATTTCCTTTCTAAACCTGAATCTGAGCTTAGATTTTTGAGATGAGGTCACAATCGGAGTAGATCTAGAAACAAAGTTGTGAAAACAAAAGTGGAGAAAAGGTAAAAAAACCTTACCTCGGAGTCGGATTTGGGCTTCGATCTGCTCAAATTCCAGGTCGGTACCGTCGTTGGTGTTGTTGTTATACGGATCCAAAAGCGAGTTTGTGAAAGTTGTTGTTTCGATGATTCTGATTCTTATGTGTTGTGATGAAAAATCGAAAATAATGATGATGATGCTACTGTGATTGTTGTTTGAACAGATTGCTGGAAAATTTCCATGTATTCATGATGTTCATCAAATGTTCATCATTTTTGGTTTTTGATCTGTATTTTGGTGGAGAGAGAAACGAAAATGTGTTTGTGTAGTTTTTGACTGATTCTAACCTCTGATGCGTGTGAACAGTGCACAATTAATGACAGTCTATTTATAAACTGTCATTTTAGGGCTAGGTGGAGAATGTGTTGGCTTCTGATTGGTTTGATTGGATCAAGCCAATCAGAGGGTGACACGTGGACTGACTTGGAGAGAAAGAAAATATCTGGACAGCTTTGGATGCTTTAGAGACCAATAGAAAACTGACACATGGACACATAAATAAAGACAAATGGCTTCTTATGACTAAAGAATTAATTAATTAATAATAATAAAAAACGAAAAATTAATATTAAATAATTAAAAGACATTAATAAAAAAAGGCTAAAAAAATAAATCACTTAAAAAAAAGAAAATAAAAAAATGCCCCTTTCGGTAACCAAATGAGGTATTTTAAAATACCTCTCTGCCGAAATTTCGTCTGAGACGACAAAATCACTCGACTTTCAACATGCAAACAAAAACCTTTTGACTGATTAAAATAAGAATAACTAATTAAAGAACGGAACAAAGTTTCAAACTGACTAGAACACGAATAAAAAGTTTTAAATACTTAAAATGCGAATAAAAAAGTTTAACTATACGAATAAAAGTTTAAATGATTAAAACACGAATAAAGGTTTAAATGACACAATCCATAAATTTAAGGTGAAAGAATGGTAACTTAGTTTAAGATAGAGATGATTTTTGAACTTAAATACACTTACAAATGCATTATCTATATCTCTCTAAATACATTAAAGGAACTCGAATCTAAACTTTCAAATTTAAGATATATCTTTTACCACTGGATCAAGGCTTTTATTTAAGGGTTATTTAAGGGTACTGGTTAAGGAAACTAAAAAAAAGAAAATCACTACTAGAAAAAGCAAAATTAGCGAGGGAAATTAGTGACGGAAAAAATGAAATTCCTCACAAATTCTTTGGTCGCAAAATTTAGTGACGGAATTAGAGAGGGATTTCACGTTTTCCCTCACTAAATATCCCTCACTAATTTTTGTTTTTTTAGTAGTGAATTTTGAATTAAAAGAAATACTTTTTAGACTTTTAATGAGTTGACTACACAAGTTCTAATGTGATATTACTATATCTGCTACCTTAACCAGTGTTTCGGGGGCACTCGTTAACATTACTCTTTATTTAAACTTATCATATCTTTAGGGAGGAAGAGAAAACATTAATTTATAAAGAGGCATATAATGACCTAAAACAACATATATAATTATTTTTATCCATTTGGCAGAAAACAACAAATAATAGTACCCTATTTTATTGACTCTTATTGCTATTTTAAGAAAAGAAAAGGTAGAAAACAACGGACCTTTATAAAACAGGATTCGGGAAAATCATAGGATCCAAGTGGACCATTGGCTTTACCTAAAAAAATAAAAGATGAATACTTTCTTTACTCACAAAGAAAAACTTAGACCACATGCATAATGGTATGAGAATTCCTTTTCCCAGGGTGACACATTTTTTTTTGTCGAGGTTTGAACTCTGGACCTTGTATATATTATGCATCGTTCCTACTAATTGAGCTAAGCTCATGAGGACTCCCTTGGTGACACTTTGCGCGTCCTTCAAAATTTTAAAAATGTTTTTGGGTTTTTTTTAAAAAAAAGAATTGTGGAAAAATGTTTTTTTTTCACGAATTCAAATTCTAAAATCCGAAAAATAAGTATTTCGGATTTTATAATCCGAACACTATATATACTCTATTTTGAGGTATGTATTGAGGGGCGTTCAAATTATAAAATCAGAACGTGCATATTTTTTCAGATTATAAAATCCAAACATCCATACACCTTTTTGTGCCAAAAAATCATGGGAAAAACAGATTCGGATTAGATAATACGAACTGTATAAACACAAAGACTGAACTTGTTTGTGACATAGAAAGCCACTTTAGGAAGCATTCAAACCAACTGCGCTTCAGTGTATTTCTTATGTTTCAAATCATTGTTACTTGTTCTCGTTGTGTCCTAGTTGAAAATCCGGTTTTCATGATACTTGATCGGATTACTCTGAAATTTGTCTAGAAGATCAAGGAACATGACTCCCTTAAAAGAACTTTTTATAGGACTCCGCTCTTCAAAATCTAAAATTCTATTGTTTATGCGAAATTTTTCATATTCCAAGAAAAATCCAAAAAAATTTACATTAGTTTTATTTGATTTGTAGAATTTTTTTGGTGCTACTTTTATATATTTTTTATTTTATTTGTTAGGTTTTGTTATGTTTAACTCTTTTTTTTTTGTGTGTGGTTTTGAAAAACAAAACTCACAACTGCTTAAATGGGAGGATGTATTGATTGTTACTTATATATAAGAATATTTCAGGTTATATGACTTAAGTTTTTTTGGTTAAGATTATATATCCAAACGAGGGTATTTTAGTCAAAACAGAGGGCACATGAGAAAAATATTGAAGTTGACGTCAAAAAAAATATTAAAGTTGACGTAAAAAAAAATATTGAAGTTAAAATTTGAAAATATATTCTCTCCAACAATTCATTTTCAGTTGAAATTTATCAATTATTTGAGCTATATATAATTAATTTGATTAGGTGATTAAAAAAATTATTTCATCATACCTATAGTCGAGGAAGATAAAACATTTGTTTATGGGTACAAAATATGTCGATTAAGTTATCAAAAAGAAAGTTGGGGAGCAATAGCATTCTTTTCAAGTCGAAGGTTGGGAAGGTTACGTGCTTAGAGAAAAGTTTAAGATGATAAAAAGTAGTTTTGACAAATTGACACCAAAATCACACTCAGAACTTGGTAGGTCAACTTAAAAGGATAAAGTAACGAATATCTTCTCTTGATGATAAGGGGGAGGACGATGAGCTAGATTTGGAGGAGGTGAAAGCGCTTCATTCATTGTCAGTTAATTTATTTTCTCTTTCTAAAATCAATACTAGTATCCAGTAGCAGAGATATAGTTTGACTTGGTTGAAGGAATGAGATTCTAAATTCTTTCATTAATACATTGGTGTTCAGGTGGAAGACATTGATAATGTTACGAAGGTTATGTACAATCATTTAGTAACTCAGTTTGAGAAGGATATAACTATGCAACCTTGAGTGGACGATTTTAATTTCAAAATGATTATTGTTTTGGATGTACGTAGGAGAATTAGTGAAACCGTTCGGTGTGGAGGAGTAAACCAAATTGTTTGGTATTGTAAAAGTTTTAAAACTTCAGAGCTGAATGGGGTGAATTTTGGATTTCTCACCAAGCTTTTTTTTAAACAAGCTTTTTATTTTTTGAAAGAAGAAATATATCAATTCATCGCCAACATATATATATATAGACACACATATATATATCGATTAATTGCTCAATAATAAGTTAGAATAATTTCAATGATGAATGGAAGATCGAAAATTACATACAAGTATTAGATTATTAATTAAAAATTTATACACGTGTTAATGTCTTTTCTGTATAAAAAATAAAGAGGTGTGTCATTTAAACAACTGTTTGCATGACAGTTTATAAGACATTATAAAACGGTCATATATTTATAAAGAATGGTCTTGTTAACCGGTGTCTCTGGAGCACAAGTTAACAAACTAAAAATAGAAAGAAAAATCAATTTTTGCATTAAAAGTAACACTTTTTCAACCTTTAAAAGGTAAAATACACAATTTTCAAGAGAATGTTACTTTTTATAATTCCTTAACAAGTGTCCATAGGGAAATTGTTACATTTTCCTATAAAGAAAAGTATATATATTAACACAACCAAAACAATAAAAAAGAAAGTAAAAATATAATATGAGTATAAAAGAAAAAATTGTCATTTTTTTTGGGTCAAGTAGCTTAGTGGCTAGAGCTCGCACAATTTAAGTGTGGAGAAGTAGAGCGTCCGAGGTTCGAACCCCGACCCCTGCATATAAAATGCAAAATATCTCTACCAACTGAGTTAAGGTCACGGGAAAAAAATTGTCATTTCAATACATTAATTGTATAAATATCATTTAGGTTTTGTTAACAAGCGTCCTTGGGACACTCTTTAAGCATGCTAAATTAAGAAATTATTTTTTAACAATGTTAAAGTTTTCAATTTTCAAAGCATTAATTACACAAACTTTCATAAAAAGTTACCATTTAAGGTCCTTAACTAGCGCCCCCTAGAGACATTAACCTTTCTCATATCATTTCAAGTAAAATAAATGCATTGAACTTGAAACAATAATTGTCTATCTTTCGAAAGTCAAGGTCACCGTGCTTGTAACTATAGACCAATCATCAATAATTGAGTTTGTCGTATAAGGAATCAAACTTCTATCGAATCAAATCAGTAAAGGAAACAAACATTTACCTCCTGTATTTCATGTTTTGTTTTCCTCTACGAGCTAAATACGTTTTACACTAATTTCGTGACAATTCTATACTCCCTCCGTTCCACAATAGATAACTCATTTGAAAATGTGTAATTTTGACCTAACTTACTTTGACCATGTTTTTCTACTAATATACAAAGATAAATAATATCGTATAAGATGTCGTTAGATTCTTCTCGATGAGTATTTTCAAAATATCAAATTTTCATAATTATTTCTAATATATTATTCAAGATATTTAAGGTTAAAATTATGCATTGGTATGCGTAATTAGGTCAATTGTGTCATGTATTAAGGGACGGAGGGAGTAATATTAATTACTCCCTCCAGTTTCAAATGTAAGAAACAAAAAAAAGTAAAATTGGTGGTCCCAAATATAAGAAAAAGTAGTCAAATGAACCAATTAAATGCTACAATTTCAAGTTTACCCTCATTAAACCCACCTCATTAATGTCTTTACTACTCCAAGACAAGGGTAAAATTAGAAAAAAAATCACTTTTTATAATGACTTAAATGTGGTCAATCCACTTTCTTAATATGTGTACATTTTTTTTCTTCTTACATTTGAGACCGGAAGGAGTAAGTTATAAATAATCTTGAATTTAACTTAATTGATAGGGACAATGCATAATATATGCAGGTCCGGGGTTCAAACCCCAACCACATTCAAAAAATTAAGTCATAAACAAATACTACATTCCATCATAAATATAATCATATATTCCACTTTTATTAAAAATTATTATTACCGTAGTCTTTATTCTAAGAGGATTTTTTTAAGAAGTTAAAATAAAATATATTGACTTAAAAACTTGGAAATTCAAGCACAGGGAGTGCTGAAAAGCCAGCAAAACAAGTATTATCAAATTACATCAAACACCAAAAGAAATGCAAAATCAAAAAAGGCTAAAGCGCCCTGATTACAAATTAAAATGATTCTCAAACAAGCTAAATGATTAAGCCACCACATGTGAAATGAAATATAAACAAAAATATTATCCTTTCAATATTTGTAGTTAATGTATCTGTTTTATGCTGTGTGCAAGTGTGAGTTATATGTCCTACATTGGATAGAAAAATGGAGGTTGAACACTTTATAAGTGAGACGATCCATAAACTTATTGTCTTAAGGTTTTGGGTGAAAGCATGGTGTCTATCTCACTTGTACTTGTGTGGTTGCTCTGGCCTAGATGCGGGCGGGGTCCCCAGGGCTCCCTTCATGACCCAACATTTTATATGTGGATATGCCTAAATTCTACTCTCTCTGTATTTTATTATACTCAGTATGAAATGAAATATAAACAAAAATAGTACGTAATTGAAAAGTAAATGTATGTGATTAAACATCAACTTTTTAAATATCATTTTTACTTATATTTCATTTAGGATATGGAGTATGTTACTTTACAATACTAATTCATTTTCTATTCATAATTTCTCTTATCAATAGGTGCTTATATTTAGGGACGAATGAAGTATTTGAAAATAATAAAGAAAAATAACAATATTTTGTCATGTAAATTGCACAAACATTAGTTTTTCTTTCATGTTTTTTGTGATTTGGCCTTCTAGGCGAGATGTTATTTTGTTGGTAGTTTTGGTGCAGTTTTGTTTGATTTTTCTGTCCTGACATGTTAATATGAAATTGTACTTGCAAAAAGTACAATAAGGGATACTAGGGTTAAATATCATATTCTAGGGTTTAGACTGATTATTGGATGTCTTGAGAGTGTTTTCAAGGGTGGTATTTATAGTCTTCTATGGGCTTGGGTTTCAGTTGCTTAGTCTCCAAGTAATAGGGGTATTTGTGTATCTTGGGCGGTTTTTAGAAGATTCTAGATATTATTGTGGCGGCACCATGGGTAATGCGCACCCCGGGCCCTAGGGCCTTTTTGGAGGGCGCTAAGGCCTCTTTAAGGGGTTTAAAAGCCCTTTTAGAGGTCTTTTAGGTCTATAGGAATATCATGAAGGTCCACAGCCCCCCAAGAACGAGTCTTGAGACAATGCGAAGTGATTGATATTTGCTGTTGTTTTTGAAATTTCGTGTGTGCTTGCATTGTCACTTTGTTTTTTTGTTTTTGGACAACATGTTCTAATTTTGAGAAGCCCCGCCTAGGGCGCTCTACTCAGTCTTCAGAGCCCCCTAGGGGTGTATGTTTGTTTTGTTTGAGGTTGATGGTCCACAGCCCCCAAGCATGAGTCTTGGGACAAGGCAATGTGGTTTGACATGTTTGGTGAATCTTATGTTTGGAATCATCTCCTTAGGGCGTCTTTAATTTGTTTAAGAGCCCCTGGGGGTAGATGTGTCATCTTTATTTAGAGTAATTGTTAAGTTACTCCCAACTTTTTGCGATGTTCTTTTGGTAGATGTTTTACTATGTTCTTTTAGTATTGTCTTGCTGAACACTTTGTTTGTTTTAACTTTATGTTTCTAAGTTTGCTATCCGATAAAAACGGCTCAGATGTCCCGGCGACTTTGTCGGCTCAGGGTCTTCATGATTCGGCATCTTTGGCGGCTCAAATTTGTTTGGCGGCTCAGATCATCCCGGCGCCTTAGGCAGCTCAGGGTCTTCACTGCCCAGTTTGGGTTGAGTTTTCACTACGCAATTGGGTCTTACAGCTTCTTTCTCAGAGCCCTCTTGGGGTTGACTTCTCACTGCCCAGTTGGGTCTTACAGCTTCATCGTTGCTCCTGCTCTTGTCTATGTAAAAACCTGCAAAACAAATCTCGAAGTTCTGAAAGGTCAAGATAACTTTGCATTTTATCTTCCATGTTTTTACTATGGAAGATTGTTGCTTCCTTGTGGATTCATTCTCCATACTCTAATTATGTGCGTTTTGTTGGATGAATTCTATTTTCGTCTCACCCTTGGCAAGTTTGTTTGCATACATACTTGATTTATTTGAAGAACAACAATACTTGCCAATTCCCAAAGTCATCACTATAATAAATAAAAGGGGTCTCAATCATATTTAGTCAAATTCGATGGGAACTAACTATTTGTTGTCTTCTCTTATTAACTCGTCCATATTTTCTACTCCCCTTCTTATTCTTTTCGTGTTCTTATTAGATTTGAAATAACCTTCTTCCTTGATTATCTTGTGTTTTTAATCCTTTTCTTTCTTCTATTAGATTGGAACTTAGTCTTTCTACTACTTTTCTTAAATCGTAATGCGCTACTTCCTTACTAACTCGCAAACTACGCTCTTTTATTTTAATGCTACTACACTTTCCATTACCTCTTTTATTTTGATGCTACTACACTTTCCCTTACCAACTTGAAACTAATTTGTTTGTTATCTTTTACTTCTTATTTCTTTATTTCCTCCTATGGCTAAAACTAGTTGTTCTCTTATACATCTATTCTCTTGTGCAGGTCTATTAATATTAAACAATTATTTATGTTTTTACTAAATAGTTAGTTCAGTTCGCAGAGTAAATAATACATGAAAGGGGTTCCCAGAAAGAGAGGTGGGTCACTTGGACCTCTTAAATACCAAAGTTTTCCTTAACAGAATCCCTTATATGTGACCTTTTAACAATACTACACTTCACTTATGTCACAGGTACCTAGAGTAGTTAAATAATTTTCCTAATGATAGAATTTATTTTACAATATAAATATAATTATAAAATTGTACTCCCTTCTATTAGATTGAAACTAACTCTTCCGTTTAGTTATGCTATTTTCTACTTGTCTTCCTTCGCCTATTTACTACAAACTAACTCGCCCGCTCAACTATCTAATGGTGTACTCCTATTTAGGAAAATATTTTTGGTTTAAAATCCATATACTTGTCTTCATAAATTGACTATGTTTCACCAAGGCAATAATCTATATCAAAGTTTATCCAAGTGCAATATTAATACCTCCCATAAATGTTTCATTACTTCATTCATTCGAGATTGTATAGAAATAAGAATGATTCAGATAATGGACTGTTAAACAATTAATTCAGATAATGATTCAGCAATATTTTATAGAGAGGTGGAGTAGCTTACACCTTTTTGAACTAAAAAAGGGGAGTTTTTCAAGCAAAGGACAGAACAAAAACTTCGCAGTATGGTCGAACTAACAATACCATATGCTTTGTCGTCTTGATTTCTGACGTATTTACTAAACAAGCCAGTTTGAATAACAGTACAGATGAAATATAACTAGTAAAAAGAAACTAAATTCGAGATGATGCTATGATACATAGGCACAAAGTGACTCATCCTTTCTCAGGTGACGAAATAATATTGTATGGTGTATGGACCAATATTATGAGTTTCAATATCATTTATTTTATACCTGTTAAACTATCATGTGCTTGTATGCACTAAAAGATCAATACATAGAGATCATCCAAAATAAATAACCAATATAACCGAACCTCAAATAAATGTTTCCAAAAAACATTTAGCTTTTCAATATGCACATAACTTGTAGCTTCCATAACAAGGAATTGATAAAACATAATCTACCCAATCAGATATTATATATCCTATTCGTGGCTTCCATAACAAAGGAATTAATAATAGGTTAAGACACCTAATCAATTTTATATCATGATTTTTATGCAAAGGAGGAAAGCATTTTTACAAAGTTAATAATTCTGTTCACGCCACCTACAAAGTTGTTGATTAAAGAACCAAACACATAAAAGCCCATATTACTACCTGACGATTTGGCTGAGATATCAACACTAATTAAAATCCCTTTTGCTGAGAAGCGGCAATGTTAAAACTATTATGCTTTCTTAAATAACTTGTGTGCGTACTATGATGAATTTGAGCCGTTAATAAATTACTAACGAGGTTAATGTAACGCCTGGTTGTTGGTTAAGCAATTTTGACTTTTCAAAATAGAGCGTGAACGTGGGCGTGATTGAGATTCTAAAAAACACATGCCCAAACAGTAGATTTTAACGTAAATAAAATACAAACCGGTGAAACCTGTTAAGTGCCGATTCTCCTTCGATTGAAGGAATTTTGACAAGCCTGCTTTCATTATTGTAGCGATTCTGACTTTGCCTTGTATAGCTTCGGAAGTGGTCTCTTTTTGTGAGAGCGAGATGAGGTGTAGGCATGGCGGCGACGAAACAACTTCTTATCGGCGAGGTTACTGCCATGCTTCCGATTTGATTTTCATCGAACGACGTCGTGATCTGAGGATTCGGTCATCGTGGCGGTTGGGAATGATGAAGTTAGGTTCCTAAATCACGAGAGGTCGATTTAGGGTTTTGATGTGGAAAGGGTATCTGGATCGCAGTTTAGTGACTACAATTAAGATTTTTATGGCTTCAGGGTTTCTAAATCGCGGATTACGATTCAGAAGAGTGGTCTAGGTTAGTTTTACCTTTTCCCACAGACGGCGCGCCAACCGTACTTGCAAAAAGTACAATAAGGGATACTAGGGTTTAGACTGATTATTGGATGCCTTGAGAGTGTTCCCAAAGGTGGTATTTATAGCCTTCTATGAGTTTAGGTTTAGGTTGCTTAGTCTCCAAGTAATAGGGGTATTTGTGTATTTTGGACGGTTTCTAGAAGATTCTAGAGATTATTGAGGCAGCGCCATGGATAATGCGCGCCCAGGGCCCTAGGGCCTTTTTAGAGGGCGCTAAGGCCTCTTTAAAGGGTCTCTTTTAGGTCTTTAGGAATATTATAACGGTTTATAAATCCATTTTTGAACATCAGTGTAATATATTTTCTTTTAAAATGATCAGTGTAATATAATAGTTTCTTTTTTTGCCCTCATAAAAGAAAGTTACATGTTTTTTTATCCTTATATAAAATTGCAACTTGTCACTAAATTCAAATTTACTAAATTATCCTTGAACTTTTAAATGATTTGTTCTAGACATGTTTAGAATATTATAAAAGTTATTTTTCAAAAAATTAAAGTTTTTAAACATAGAATGAATTAAATATGATTTTTTTATAAACTACAAAAGTTCAAGATAAAATTAAAAAAAATATGGACCAAATATAATTTTGAGTTGTTTTTTGAGGACGACCTTTTTAGAATATTCTAAATATTTTTTTAAAAAAAAATCATTCACAAATTTAGAAGTTTAAGGATAATGAAACAAAATTGAATTTAGCATGGATTAAAACCGAGTGCTAAAAAATTATATAGCGAAACAAACATGCAACTTTTTTCACGAGGATGAAAAAGTAAAATTTGTTATATTTATATGGATTAAAAACTTATTTAATCTAAATAATATTTTATAATAATCATAATTTTTGCTATCTTTATTTCTTTTCAATCCAATCTTATTCTCTTCCTCGAGGAAAATGTGCCCAAGAGAACATAATGAGATACTAACGGAACCGTACCTTTGTATTCAAAACGTTTGAAATTTATTTGTAAGATTACATATTAGAATTGGTAGATAAAAACCACCGGAAGAGTTCAACTTTGAAAGTAGAGAAATGGGAATAAATTTTATATCTTGGATCCTCCTTCTTCATCTACTAGTAATCCTTCTGGTATGTTAAATATCTAACTTGAAACTATGTTTCTCTGTTTATTTTTCTTTAACTTGCAACAAAGTTTATTGAATTTTTTCAGTGTTCTCATGGAGACCAAGCTAGGAAATTGGTTGAAACAGAAGACAAATCATTGAAAATTCAACACAACCATCATCATAATCATATGAGTCATAATATTGATCCTTCACTAATGGTATTCTTCACTTTGAAAAATTTGAAAGTAGGAAAAATAATGCAAATTTATTTTCCTAAGAGAGACCCATCAACTTCCCCTAAGTTATGGCCCAAAGAAGAAGCTGAATCACTTCCTTTCTCATCAAACAGACTCTCATATCTTCTAAAATTCTTCTCTTTCTCTCGAGGTTCACCTCAAGCCATAGCAATGGAAAGCACCTTAAAAGAATGTGAAAGCAAACCCATCAAAGGAGAGGTTAAGTTCTGTGCTACCTCTTTAGAATCTATGCTTGAATTTACACAAAATATTCTTGGTTCAGAATATGATATCCAAGTTTATGCAACTTTGCACAAAACCAAATCAAGTGTTACGTTTCAAAATTACACTATAGTAGAAATTATGATGGAAATTCTAGCTCCAAAGATGGTGGCTTGTCACACTGTGCCTTATCCTTATGCTGTTTTTTATTGTCATAGTCAAGAAAGTGAGAATAGGGTGTATAAAGTTTTATTGAGGGGTGAGAATGGAGATAAGGTAGAGGCTATGGTGGTTTGTCACTTGGATACATCACAATGGGCACCTAGTCATATTTCATTTCAAGTTCTTGGTGTTACACCAGGAAGCTCTTCTGTGTGTCATTTTTTCCCAGCGGACAATTACATTTGGGTCCCTAAATTGAAATCACAAGGTTCTTCTAGCATGTGATTTCTTGTAGTAGTATAGTACTAGTGTGCTTGGCATTTGTGTTCATGTGCTTCAATGATGCTAAAAAATAACTGTTATGTGCTGAGCTTAATAATGTAAAATAAATTGCTCATTAGTATACATAAGAGTGTTTGCTTTTATAATCTTGTTGTAATTTTGAATCCTGGTGTTTTGATCTGCTTATTCAATATCTCAATTATAGAACTATCCATTGCTTTTAATTCAGTTTCTCTATATGTTCAAGAAACGTTTAATGTAATGATAAATGCTAATTATTTCACATGAAAAAAGTTGTATATTTTATTTTGGTCTTAACGCTAGGTTTTATCATAAAGAGGACTCTCCCTCAAAAATAAAAAAAACATGAAGAGGACTTTAGTGATTCAAAGTTTGATGTGAGGTAGAAAAAGTGGAAGAAAAAAAAACAATAAAAAAAAAACATGAAGAGGACTCTAGTGATTCAAAGTTTGATGTGAGGTAGATAAAGTCGGACCTATAATTTCTTAAGCTAATACTTAAACTCAAATTCTTTCAAAACAATTCAAATTTAAAGGAAATTCATAATATCATTTTTTTTTTAATGTTAAATAAATGTGGTGCTTGTCGTGATAAAGATACCCGTTATATTTCAGTTATAATATTATTAATGATATATCATAAGTTTTATTTTTGGGTACACATATGTCATAACTTTTGGTAAGAAAAATAGTTAAGTTTTTTTTTTTTGGTACAAAAAAGAGGGCGGAGTCTAAGAAAAAGAAAACAAAGCGATTAATCGAACATTTCGAGGCATGTAAGCGCCAGAAATGACATCAAAAAGGAGACGTTGATGCTCTCTAGGAGGAGTCTCAATCATATGTAAATCAAAGGTGTCCAAAGATAGACTAAAATTAGCTAGCCAATCTGCTGATCTGTTTCCTTCACGCTATGTATGGTTGATATGAACATGCCAACTCATATTTTTTAGGTCACGAATACGCTGAATCAAGGTAGGAATATTTCCATTGATGTTACATTTCCATGTTACCATGTCAACTAAAAGTGACGAGTCGCTTTCCACTTGCAAGTGTGTGATCCTCTGTCTCTGAGCCATATCCATACCAATATACATGCCCCACATCTCTGCATGTAATGTGTTGCATGAACCTATCCTACGAGCATAACTATTCAAACAATTTCCACTGCTATCACGGATAAGGCCACCACATCCCGAGAGATTAATTGAGCTTTTATGCGCCCCGTCACAATTGAGTTTAACCCAACCTCTTGGGGTGTCTTCCATCGAATGAAAATAGTCTCAGTAACCCGAGGCCATCTAGTTAAGTGTGTTTGTTTGCAATTATCAATCTCCATAGCCATCTTAAGAATCACATCAATTGGATTAAAAGGTCGATGAAACTCCTCTTCAAAAATGCTCTTATTCCTCCACGTCCACAAGTGCCAACATGTTACCATAAAGATAGTTTGCCGCTCAATTTTGTGTGCTCCCATCTTCTTCTTGTTGAGATTGTTAAAGATCCAATCCCTGCAATTCAAAGAAAATAAATTATTAATTTCATTAGAAGCTACTAACCTAAGCCAAACTCGAGTTGATTGCACACAATCTCTCAGAACATGGATAATTGTTTCATCTTCATTTTCACATGTTGGACAAAGAGGGGATATTCCACTTCCCCACCTACTTATGCGATAGTTCGTTAAAAGCCTCTCATGAGCGGCAATCCACATGAAAGTTTGAATTCCGTGAGGCCCTTTCCAACTCCACAAAATCTTCCAATTCCCATCAATGGAACAGTTTCTCTCTCGCTGCAGGTTATAAGCACTTTGAATAGTAAAATGACGATTATTTGTTCCAGTCCATCCAATGGAGTCTGGTCCATCTGTTTCTTTAGGTGCTGGGATAGCCACCACCTGATTGACAATTTCATGGGGAAGATTAGTGGTGAGAAAATTGTTGTCCCACTCGCCTGCCTCTGTTAGAGTGCCCTTCAAAGTAAGAGTCGTATCAATGGTATGTTAAGTAGATAGATTCATAAGAGAGGACCATCAGGCATCCAATTATCAAGCCAAAAGTTTATTTCTTGACCATCTCCCACTTGCCAAACTATATGACCTTTGAATTGTTCCCATATACCTCCTAAGGCTTTCCATAAAGGGGAGTCGTAAGGCTGATAAGTAATAGCAACTCGAAGATCGTTGTTTCTACAATACTTACTGTAAAGGACCTTGCACCAAAGATCATCAGGTTTATTAATCATGTTCCACAGCATTTTCATAAGGAAAGCTTCATTCATTTTTCTTTGACTCCTAATACCAAGACCCCCATCACCTTTAGGCAAACAACAAACTTCCCAATTAATCAAATGAGGTTTGCGAATTTGATCTGTATCCCCCCATAAATAGCCTTTTTGGATCTTCTTTATCTCATCACATAAAGTTTTTGGGAGTTTGGCATACTGCATGTGATAGTAAGGGATAGAGCTAAGAACAGACTTGGAGATAGTAAGTCTTCCGGCCAAGCTAAAACACTGATGTTTCCAGCCGCTAAGTCTGCTTTGGATTTTCTCAATAATATGATTGAGCTTTCCTCTTGTGGTCCTCCCAGGATCAATATTGGCCCCCAAATATTTTCCCAAGCTAATAACAGGAGTGCATCATGTGTGCTGTAAGATATCCTCCCTAAGTTGTTTATCAACATTCTTGGAGAAGAAAATCTGAGTCTTTTGATTGTTAATCTTTTGACCTGAAGCTTCACAAAAGAGATATAAACAATGCATAATACAATGTGCTTGCTCAATAGAAGCCTCTGCAAAAAGAAGAAGGTCATCAGCAAAGAGAAGATGGGATATTAGAGGTCCTGATCTACCTGCCCGCATAGGTTTCCAGTAATTAGCTTCTACCTGATCATCAATTATATGAGATAGTTTCTTCATACAAATGACAAATAGGTAAGGGGACAAAGGGTCCCCCTGCCGAATGCCTCTTGTAGGAGAGAACTCCTCAGTTTTATTACTATTCCATAAAATCTTAAAAGTAGGATAACTCCTCGGTATTGATAAGTTTTAATGTGGTTATTAATCATACAACAATAATACATGGAAATTCACATTTCATTCACCTACGCGATAACTGATTAACCAGGTTTAAAAATATAGTTAATAAAGTTGAATAGATAAGCTTTTTTTTTTAACAGTTGAATAGATAAGCTTGATAAAAAAAAAGTTGAATGTCCCAATAAATTTATCTCAATTGGTACGAACATTACATAATTTATGCAGGGTTCCACTTACTCACATTAAAGGTGAATTTTTAACTAATATATATGTTACTTGACAAAAAAGAAAAATTGAACAAACACGTTTCTAAAGAAATAGCCAATATGCTATTCGGCAAAAATAAAAGTTGAATAGATAAGTCTGTAAAGAAAAAAAAAAGTTAAATATAATTAATTCAAGGATAAGTAAAATTGTGGTTAATTTTTTTGTCAAGAAATTGTGGTTAATTTAACTATATAAATTAACTATAATTTGAATTAATTATCTACTCATTGAATTAGTCACTTTTTTTTATGTGATTAACCAAATATCACGTGGGTATAAAAAATAGATCAATAAACATTTTCATTGTTGACATGATCGAATCAAATCGAGTAATGCTATTGGAAAACATAATTATGACACCAAATACGACACCTTATATTTTTCATGGTATGGGAAATGATGGAGACACTCTCTTTGATTGGTTAAAATTCACGTGAAATCCACTAAATTTATATAGGATCCACATGATTTGATGGGACCCGTGAATTTTAACCAATCAAATAGAGTGTGTTAAAAAATGTGTTAAAATGTGTGTTGTTAGCATTCCTCTTCACACATATTTATATGGTGAACATTATCTTTTTTGTTAAACTTTTTTTTATTATAGAAGATGATTTTTGCAACACAAAAATTCAGTTGTAACATTAAGCAATTTTAATACTCCATTAACCACTTTTGAAACAGATGCACTTGAAGAGAAGTGCTAATAATACTTTTTTTTAATACCCACTCATTTATTAGCTGAAATCCGATCCCACCATTTCATATAGACATCTGTCTCTAAATTGTATAGTTCATATTGATTTCATAACATTATTTTGGTTAACTAAGTAATAAAAATGGCTAATAAATTTATGTTTTTAAACGTGGTTGGCAATATATAAAATTGACAATTTTTAGGGTACACTCAAAAAATTGGGTGTACTAGTACACCCATATTTAAATAAATTATTTAATGAATTATTTTTTTTAGAAAAAATATATTTTCTATCAGTTATGATTATAATAATTATATTTTATTTCTCAAAAGCGTCAGTAACTCAAAATTCAACTTTTTTTAATTTTTATTTCTCATAATAGTAAATATTGATTATGTTTTTGATAAAATATAAAAAAATTAGTATGATTCTTATAAAAAATGAAATGTTTTTTTTTTAGGAAATAATCTTTTCTAAAATATAAAAGTCAACAAATATCTCTTTCTTACATAAAAATGATTGTTAACTTATTGATTTATGTAATAGGTGTACCGGTACACCTTAATTTAAAGGTGTATGGTAGAAACTTTCTATAAAATTTTGTAGTTAATTTAATTGTGAAATTGAGTAATGACACAACTCAGTTTTGTGTTACGAGGATTATCTTTTAAGAAAAAAAGCTTGACAAGTATGTTTCCATAGCATTATTCAATCAAATCCTCTCCCAAATCAAATCCCGTGAAAAACATGTCAGGTGTTTGCATGTGTGTGGGGTGGTGACTCGTAAGTGGGTTGGGTAGCAAGGTGGGAGTTGTTTTGTTTTTGTGTTTTTGAATAAAGCAAGGTGGGAGTTGTTATCAATGATGGATGGTTATTTTTAGTATTTTAATTTTCAACTCTTATTTTTAAATGTTAAATATATTTTGGTCCTTATAAATATATCAATTTTTTGTTTTGATCTCTTTAAAAATAATTCTTCGACTTTTAATCTTTTTTTTTTAAGGATTCGACTTTTAATCTCTTAAAAAATTTATATCATCACTTTTGATTCATACTTTTAAATTAACTCTTGTGTAGGATTTATATTTTGAACCAAATTTTTTGTGAATGTTAAAAATATTATAAGAATTTTTCCCGAAAAATTATAATTTCTTAACAAAATATAATTTTTTTTCTTAAAAAATCATATTTAATTCATGTTTTGTTAAAAATTCTAATTTCTTTGGAGGGACTCTTATAATATTTTAAACATTTTTGAAAATTTTCATTTAAAAATATGAATGTTAGTAATAAGTTGATTAAAAATTATGGACAAAAAGTGGTGAATGAAAAATTTTGTGGACTAAAAGTCATAAAAAAATTTATGGGGATTAAAACAAAAAGTTTGTATATTTATAAAGACCAAAAACATATTTAACCTTGTTTTTAAACACTCTTAAATTTTATACATTTATTCAACATTTTTTTTATATCTTTTCTATCACATCAAGAACACATCACATCTATGCAGTGGCGGAGCCACTCAGGCTTGAGAGGATGCACCTGAATCCCCTGGCTTTCTAAAGTTTACACGTATATATATGATATTTTTACACTCTGAACCTGCTGAGATTTTAACTTTGCACCTCCTCAACTCAATATTCTCTTGCACTGCTTGCTTCTTTCGGTCTTTGGAGTTCCAATACAAGAGATTGTACCTTTTGACTTTTCTTCGTTCTCTTTTTGCAAGCATAGAATAATAATAGTTCAATTCAGTTTTACGTTTTAGTTTTATATTGATTTTTATCTTTTAGTTTTTATATATAGTTTTGTTTACAAAAGGCAAATCTATGGGTAGAACCCTTATTTTGGGTTTGAATTAAATAGGCCTAGCCATTATCCTAAACTGCAAATATTGAAATGTAATCGCATAACTAAAATATAAAACATATGATAATCCTTAATTATTTACTATAACTAATCAAAATGGATAATCATAAGAATATATATGTTTAATATTCATGTTTAGTGTGTGTATATATAATAATTGTTAGGTTAAATTATATCAAAGGTCTTTTAAGTTATTTAACCGCAACAATTTTGGGTATTTTAGATCTTAAAAATGTAAGTTATTTGGGGCCTAAATGTAAGTTATTTCAAGGGTTTGATAGTGATTAAAGACATGTTTTGGATTAGGAAGTTCTCGGTTTTTAGTCTTGTCAATGTCCTTGAAAGGAGATGAATGTAAATCTTTTTGAGCTTGAAGATCTTCTCTAACTTATACTAGAGCATCATCCTCTTATCCTAAATTTTCTTTACGAGAAAAAATTCCCGCACCCCCTATCCCATGGTCCTGACTACGCCACTGCATCTATGATAACATTCTCTCTATCTTTATCTCTCAAGTTGTAAATGAGTTTAAGGTATCTTTTACAATTATTAAAATGCCCTTGAGGAAGAGGAAGATAAGAGATCATTGGATTGAAGGGGAAAAAATGATATTGAGATGAAGTAATTGAATTCAAATAGTTAACAAGCTCCATTTAAGCACAAATTCTTTAACAATTTGTTTTGAAGATTTTACTTACGTAACTTTATATTACTAGGACATTTTTCCTTTTTAAATTGAAGGGTTAACAAAACAAAAATAAGGTACCAAAAATTATGGTTATCATTACACTATTTTATTTTGAAAATGATGATTACACAATTTTATATTTAAACACTCTTAAATTTTATATATTTATTCAACATTTTTTTTATATTCTCTCTATCTTTATCTCTCTCCGGTTGTGGATGAGTTTTGAGTGTATTTTTTTTTCCCTTAGCTTTTTGACAATGATTGACTGCATGTTGATCTCTCACACGTAGGGATGGCAATTGGACACAGGTTCGATGGGCACCCGCAAAAAATACCTGTAATGGGTAGGGTAAAACTCCGCTTTTATGGGTACGGGCTTGAGTCCGGGTAATTATCTGCAAATTGAGATGGGTATGGGTGCGGGTAAGGGCACTATACCACCCAGCCCCGCAACCTGCATATACATATTTATATAATATAATAAATATTTTATTTATTTTTGGTGTACAATTATTTAATTTATTTAACTATTAAAAACTAATACGGTAATCGTTTCATTCTTGCCTTCATAAGCTCACGAGCTACAAATTTATGATTTAAATCAATTTCATGTTTATTTTAGCATTCACTTTTTTATATGTATTTTGAATGTTTTTATTTTAATTTTTGAGGAATATTTTGGATGTTTTTTTATTTGGCTAAATACTACGATTTCTACTATTTTATGAGTTGCTTTAAAAAAATTTGGATCATAGTTTTATTTCAATTGTGATGTTTTTTATTGTTTTTTTATAATTAAAGTGTGGACAATGGGTACGGGAATGAGCACTTAGGTGTCCATAGGGTATGGAGAATGACACTAAAGTCGTTACCCACGACGGGCTTGGGTATGAGCATTTTTTAGAAACGCGGGTGTGGAAAATGATACTATAGTACCCTACCCATTGGGTACCCATTGTCATCCCTAGTCATACGCCCTTTCCTCGAGGAAAATAAGACGATTAAAGGAAAACAAATAAGGGTATTAATTAAAATGAAGTAATTGAATTCAAGTTAAGCTACATTTAAGCATGAATCATTTAAAATTTTTTTTAAAGATTTTACTTATGTTACTTTACATTACTAGGATATATTCTCTTTAAAATCGAAAGATTATGACTATTATCAGAGTATTTTGTTTTTGGGAATAATCATTACACTATTTTAAGAAGAAAAATTGCTCCCTTCAAAAAAAGAAGAAAAATAGATTATTACGATTTACACTTTATTGAATTTTGATTTGTGTTAAAAAGATAAGTTGTTCAAAATTGTCCTTTCAAAAAAAAAAAAAGTTGCCAAAATTTGTAAATTAATAAGTAAATACCAAGAACACGTGATATATTTTCAAAAAGGGGTTGTTTTTAAAAAAAAATCAATATTATGTGGTATATATAAAATAATACAAGTCCATTAACTTTCGGTGGAGTAAGCATAAAATGTTACTTCATGATAAAAATATTTTAAATATGAAATAGAATACAAGGTTAAATAAGTGTTTCATCCATATAAATATATCAAATTTTGTTTTAATGGCCCATCTGTTTTGGATTTTTTTGAAAAAAAAAAATTTATTTATTTTTGTAGTGTTTGTTTTAGATTTTTCAAAAATCCATTTTGTTAAAATAATCATTTTTAGCCTCAAAATGAAAAGTTATTTCAAGTAGCTTTTCCAAAATCTATTTTTTTCCAAACATAAGAAACTTAAGTGTAAGAGTTTCAAATCTTTAAAAAATGATTTTTATGATATTAAACAAAGAGAAATAGCTTTAGATTTTTCTAAAAATCTTTAAAAAAAATCTCTAAATTCTTCCAAGTTAAAATCTATTTTTTTAAAGCTGAAACAAACGCACCCTAAATTCTCATTAAAAAATGATTATAAAATTTCTAGATTGAAGTGTTTTTAGTCTTTGTTAAATTCTAATGTTTTAGACGTGTTTGAAAAAGAAACTATTTATAAAATCTTAAAGTTAAAGTATATGTGAATAAGTTTGAATTTATGAAGAACTATAAGTCCTTGCTGATTTTTTTATAAAGGCTCAAATTTGTCACTTTATTAAAAGTTAGAAACGAAATTTAATATATTTAGAAGGACTAAAAATTTATTTAATCATAGAATATAATAGTCCTTCATAAATATACTCACTATGAAAAAAACATGTCTTTCTCACAAAAGCTTAGGATTGTGAAAAAAGCATGTCTTTCTCACAAAAGCTGAGGATTATGTGTCGTTCTCTCATTTATGTCTTTCTCTTATAAAATCATGTCTTTCTCTTGGATTTTTATAATTTATTTGTTTTTCTCTTATAAAAGCATGTCTTTCTTCCATGAAATGTCAACTTATTTATATCTTTCTCATAAAAAATACATGTCTTTCCCCTTTGGATTTTGACTATTTTTTTCTCATCCTATGAGTTTCTCACGCGTCTTATGCAGTTCGGATATAAAATCCGAACTCCATAAAAATCCCATAAAACCTCCGAAAATACGTTGAAATATTTTGGATTTTAGAATCCAAATAGATGCGCTGGAACCTCATAGAATGAAAAAGTAATGACTTTGATTTTTACAATGAAAAACACATGTCTTTATCTTGTACCCAAAAAAAAAAAAATTGTTGTTCTGACTTCACAATCTTCCTAATAACACATGCAAAATCCTAAAATGCCCCAAACAGTAGTTAACTACCGTTGGCCAAACCGGTAGCAGTTAACTACTGCTGGCCTCAGCGGCAGTTAACTGCCGCTGCGATCTGTATCTTAAGAACGCAGGAACTCCAGTTTCTGGTTTACAGAAACACATGCAAACCTTCTCAAATATAACCAAAAGTCACCCCAAACCTTCATTTGCACAAAAATTATCCAATTTGCTTCAAGTAAATCACAAGTAAGTATCTTTATTCCTATTTACATGCAATGTAGGTTGTTTAGGATGTTATTTTCGTAATTTTAGCAAAATGTTAGTGTTTAAGTTAGGTTTAAAATTGCAAATTATGATAGAATTTGATTTTGTAATGAATTGTTTATGCTGACATTGTTGTTTAGAGTAGGTTTAGGTACAATGTAGTTGTTTAGGTGTTCAAATAACACTAATTATGCTACTAATTTAGAATGCACTTAAGGTGTTTGATGAAATGCCTAAGTGAGATAATCTTGCTTTTTTTTGTGTAATTTTTTTGCAAATATGTTAAATTTTATAATGTATATATGTTATAATGATTCTAAGCTTGGATTTTTACATTTTTTGTCCAGTTGAAAGAATTACATAATGTTATACGTTAGATAAAGTATGATGAATGTATATATGTTATATTAAGTTTGATGAATGCATAAGTTTGTTTTGGTGATATGTTACTTGCATTTTGCTGTTGTGTTACCGTAAAAGTGTATAGTTTTTAGGAATTGCCTAAATACATTGTCCACTTATTTATGTTATTTTTAATTTGTTTTTGTACATATATGACTAGGGAGGAAGATGGGCAGCAACGACTTATTACAGAGGTCAGGATGTGCAAAGGTAAACAGGCGACTACCGCTAGCCATCAGAAAGAGCGGGAGGAGCAAAACCCGTATGTTCCAAAGAATCGAAAGCGCAGGGACCCGAGGCTAGTTGGAGATAGCTCAAAGTCACAAATGGATTACTCCTCCCAGGTGGTTGATCCGACACAAACGCATGAGTATGTCGGGTATGCGGGGGGGTTTGAGGGATATGATCGGATGCAGGAGGAGGCTATGTTTTATCAGCCGCAGGAGGCAGAGGATGAGGAGGTGGCAGAGGATGAGAAGGTGGAAGAGGACGAGGATGCTGAGACAGATTATCTTGAGGAAAATGATATTGTGCTTGAGCCCGAGCCTTGGCGACGTCGTCGTCGTGCTCCGTTGATACCGCCCTGCCCTATTGTAGGGCCTCCCTTTCCAAGAGGTCCTGAGACCACGCATTTGTTGACCGACCACACGAGGCACATGGCGATCCCTCATTGGGTGAACCATCATAATCTAAGTGTTTAAATTCTTAAAAAAAAATTAGTGTAAATGTTTAAATTCTTTAAGTTATTTAAATTCTTTAAAATTTATAGTGATAATGTTTTAATTCATTTGATTTTCAGATGTGGTATGATGGGGAGTATAAGTGAGAAAGGTGAGAGAGCTTTCATTGTCGGAGGAGGGTTTGAAGTGGTTTTGGGATCCTGTGGAGGCGTCTCGCTTACATGATTTGATATACACCAAGTATTCGACTGTGACCCATGCCATGGTACGTGCTCTGTGCGAGAGGTGGCACACGGGGACCAGTAGTTTTCATCTACCTGTGGGGGAGATGACGATCACTTTGGACGATGTGTATAATCTCCTCTACCTTCCTATTCAGGGCCGCATGTTGGACCATGACGCGGTAGTCGATCGGGAACATGGGAGTACACAGATGACCAGGTTGTCGGGCATGTCAGATGTTGCTGCTCGTGCTGAGGCAAAGACTGAGTATGGTGCTCATATTAGTTATCCCATACTGAAGCGGCTTTATGAGGAACACCTGACAGAGGCTAGACGGCTGGATGACCCACAAACAAGGGAGGAGAGGCTGGAGAGAGATAGGAGGAGGCAGTGGTGTGTGACGAGTTTTCTTCTATATCTCGTCGGTAGTGCGTTGTTCACTAACAATACGAACAGACACATTGACTTGATATATCTTGATTATATGGAGGACTTGAATGCGATTGGGAAGTGGTCATGGGGAGGGATGACATTAACTTACCTATATGATTATCTTGATGATTCTATTTGTCTGAATAACAAGACGATGACTAGTTGTGTGACCCTTCTTACGGTAATAATTTAATATTTATCTTCATTTATTTATGAATTTATTTTATAATTTTTTTCATCATGTTAGATTATTTTTTTCCTAAGTTCGACTACATTTATTTAGGATTTTATGTAAATATTTTTGTGAAGCTTTTATAATGTATTATATTTATTTATTATTTAACTCGAATATTTATTTTTGTGTTGCAAGGATTGATTTTAGAGCATTTGTCAGGTTCGTACCCAAGGAAGAAAAACAAGAGCTGGAAGCTAAAGATACCATGTGCAGGGAGATGGCTTACTACCAGAGGGCATACGTCTGTACACCATTATCGTGTACTCCTGGATCACTTAGAGGTGGATGATGTAAGGTGGTCTACATATGATGATCACAGAGAGATGCACCATTTTCAGCTTATTGTCACTTACTCGGGATGACATATGTGCGGGAAGGAGAGGGTGTACCGTCATTTACCTGAGCGGGTTAAGAGGCAGTTTGCCTTTGTGCATGACATTCCCAGACATCCGTCAGATGTTGTTGAGATGCCTAAGGAGATGCTGACTACTGTGTTGATAGACCCTGTTGCGTGGTTCTACCCTGATTGGAGACAAAGGTGTTGGAGACCATGGCAACATGAGCCTGGCTACATGGCTTGGTATGCCAAAGTCTCTCACCCTCGGATTATCCCACCTAATGAAGGATCTCCTCCCAGGCCGCGAACGTGGAGCAGATTATAGAGGAGGAGCATGCTAGAGAGATGCCTGACACACTAACGATCATCAGGGATGTCGTGCAAATAGCTGATAATGTTGTGGCCATGCAAGCAGAGATGACTAAAGAGGAGCTGGTGCAGAAGATGATCTGGATTGGCAGTACTGGTCGCCCTGCTCTTACTATCAGATTGCCAGGCAGCGAAGGGGGCAGAGGCACCGTAGGCAACATGGTTGATTATCATTAGGCTATTTTTTTATGTACATTTTGACTTTGATTATGGTAATGTATTATTATGACATTATTTGTACCTTGTGATATTTCTATGACATTTACGTACGTACCTTTTATATTATTTCTTCCGTTTTAATTTTATCATGTTAATTACTTCGTACCTTTTATATTGATGAATTTGAAATTGGATGAAAAGAGTAAAAAAAAAATTGTTTAAGTATGTGTAAAACATGTTCAAATGTGGGAAAAATGGAAGGAGAGTTGTTGGAAATTGAACCAAGAACGCAACAACAGTTAACAACCGCTGGTTGTAGCGGTAGTTAACTACCGCTGACCTCACCGGTAGTTAACTGCTGTCGGATCTCACAACGGTAGTTAACTACCGTTGAGGGCTTTTTTGAAATTTCCATGTGTTATAAGGAATGTGTTATAAGGAAGGTTTCAAAGTCAGAACAACAATATTTTTTTTTAAAAAAAACAAAAAAAAAAAAAAAACCACCTCTTTCTTTATTGTTGGAATGGGCCCATATGTGGGTTGGAACTTTGATCTTTGTAGTGCCTTTAGAATACTTACTATTAGCACTTCAATTTTTGCTGAAACATTATCAATCGTAAATAAGCAGATAACTGATACGTGGTAACAAATTATCTTAATTAATAGAAAATAAGCTATTCAAGTTCTTTGTCAGACCTTTTGTTAAAAAACAAAAAACAAAAAAAGTTCTTTGTCAGACCTATCCAAAATAGCCTTCATGGTATTTACTTTTTAGTAATTTCATATTACCTTCATTCATGCAGAGGTATAGACCCGACAGCACAATTACATACATACGTTCTTCATATTATGTTTTATCCCCTGAATCATGTATCTCCAATTAGCTAATTCAACGCGATGATGTTTTGTATGTGGATTAGTGTGTCATAAAGTTAGAACACATGAAGCACTAATGCCGTGCAATGGTGAGACGTCGACAACAATAATAATTCAAGGTCTTAAGTTTTTAGGTTATTATTGACATCAAGGAAAATCGAACATGAGACCTTAATGATGAGCCTACCCAAGGTCCGAAGTCTACACCACCGGATCAACCTAAATTGGTTAACGTCACCGGATCAACCCAAATTGGTTAACGGTAATAATTTATTAAAATGACATAATTAAATGTGTCTTGTTATGAGTGTCTCCGGGGCACTCTTTAAGCATGCTAAATTAAGTAATCATTCTTTCAAAATGTCAAAGTTTTCAATTTTCAAGGCACTGATTACACAAACTTTTATAAAAAGTTGTCATTTAAGGTCATTAACCGAGACACTAGTTAATATTTCCTTAATTAAATAAATATAGGTTCTTGCTAACCTGTGTCTCAGGACAATGATTAAGAAAACTATAAATAAAAAATTTGCTTTGAAAATATAAGTTTTGATTTTTGATTAAGTAATAATTACACTAGCTTTTTATAATCTTATTTTGGTTGTTTAACCAATACCCTAAAGACACTATTAAAGGAGGAACAATTTGTAGGCCTCCAATCCTATGTGTCACATTCTTAAGACATCATTGCCAAATCATCATTTTCAAAAGTTCAAATTTTAACCACTTTTAACATTCATGATATAGAAACATCATTTTCATAATTTTTTCAAATTTTTAAAATTATTCTCATTCATTTTTACACAAGGAATTTGAAAATTATAATTTCCCTCCAAGAAGCAAGAAAAAGGGGTCTGTTTTTAAGTAAAAAATAAAAGTCATTTTCAATAAAAGCCCAAAAGCTATATGGCCCAGTTCTCTCACTCAACAAAAATGGCAAGGTGAAAAAGACTTAGGAAATTACTTTTCTCCGGACTTCTCCCGCGCCCTGTAAAATTTTCAAAAATGCCCTTGTGCATTCCAGATTTTAAAATCCGGATTCATGTTTACTGTTTCGGATTTTATAATCCGGACAATTCCTATGTATAATCAGTCATCAGACTCTCTCACATTTCAAGCAGTTTTGAGTTTTGCTTTTAAAAACAACAAAAAAACTAAGTAAAAAATACTAAAAACCTGTCAAATAAAATCATAAAAATATATAAATAGCACCAAAAAATTCTAAAAATCAAATAAAACTAATGCAATTTTTTTTCGGATTTTTCTGAGAATATGAAAAATGGGTCTAAATGATGGAATTTTGGATTTTGAGGGGCGGAGCCTATAAGAAGTCCCTTCTAGAAAAGTTTCGGAGCAATCCGATCAAGTAGCCCGAAAACCCGATTCTTGACTAAGAACAGGTAACAATGACCCAAAACAGAAAGATGAGAGTTAGGAAGATTAATATTGTCCCTAAAATGATTATCCATGTTACAAACATGCGTAGAATTTGTGCTGATACAATTCGGATTATATAAACCGAACTGTTTTACCTTGAAAAGGGGTGTTTAGGGGGTTTTCGGATTATGTAATCCGGAAACATCATGTAACACGCCCTATTTTTTGAAGTTTCCGGTTTACAAAATCCGGAAAAATTTGTTACTCATTTTTTCACCCTGTAACAAAAGAAACACCACTCTAGATTATAAAATCCGGAAACTCAAGGGCAATTTGAAAAAAATAGGGCGCGCGAGGAAACCTACAGGGTGGGAAAAGTAAATCCCCAAAGACTTATCTTCCTTTTGCAGAAAGTCTGAATTGCAGCACCTTACATGGCTTTAGTATTAGGGATGGCAATGGGTAGGGTACTATAGTATCATTCTCCATACCCGCGTTTGTAAAAAATGCCCATACCTAATCTCGTACCCTCGTGGGTAACAACTTTAATACCCTTCCTCATACCCTTTGGGCATCTAAATGTCCATTCCCGTACCCATTACCCATACTTTAATTATAAAAAAACAATAAAAAAACATCACAATTGGAATAAAACTATGATCCAATTTTTTTTAAAGCAACTCATAAAATAGTAGAAATCGTAATATTTAGCCAAATAAAAAAACATCCAAAATATTCCTCAAAAATTAAAATAAAAACATTCAAAATACATATAAAAAAGTGCATGCTAAAATAAACATGAAATTGATTTAAATCATAAATGTGTAGCTCGTGAGCTTATGAAGGCAAGAATGAAACGATTACCGTATTAGTTTTTAATAGCTAAATAAATTAAATAATTGTACACCAAAAATAAATAAAATATTTATTATATTATATAAATATGTATATGCAGGTTGCGGGGCTGGGTAGTATAGTGCCCTTACCCGCACCCATACCCATCTAAATTTGCGGATAATTACCCGGATCGAAGCCCATACCCATAAAAGCGGGGTTTTACCCTACCCATTACGAGTATTTTTTGCGGGTGCCTATCAGACCTGGGTCCAATTGCCGTCCCTAGGCTTTACAAAGCCAAATCCCTTTCCTTCTCTGCCTTTTCCATTATTCTTCTCTCTCTCTCTCTCTCTCTTCTTTCATTTTCTCTCTATTGCCCCTCAAAACCCTAAACTAAAGGTGAGAAAAACACAAAACGGGGGGGGGGGGGGGGGGGTTGTGTTGTGTTAAATTTTTAAAT
>Ga0315914_1001125_pt1 | contig 38717 bp, 19 predicted proteins | sample MpolenodulesMG_FD_203920 | JGI IMG/M metagenome (GOLD analysis project Ga0315914, IMG submission 203920) | Medicago polymorpha root nodule microbial communities from Los Angeles, California, United States - elongated nodules | ecosystem: Host-associated > Plants > Roots > Nodule | place: USA...
TCAAACAAAATACAAAGTCTGTTCCTTTAACTGGCAATGATGATAAAAGGCCGGTCTTACGGCTGCCATTTACTTATTGGTAGTAGATTGATTACTTTCATGTTTAGGGTTTTCTGAGCCAGTTTTATTCACCTTTTTCTTCTAAACAAGGTTGAAATTCTACATCTCTGTCTTCAATCATGGGTCATTCTATTTTTTTATGAATAAGGTCAATGATTTCCTTCTATTTTTCTCCTGAATCAAGGTCAGTCATGGTTGAAATTCTTCATATTTTTCTCTTGAAGAAATCTAGTGACAAAAATGAGATCAGTTCTCTGCGGTAAATTATTTTGTACCTGTGCATCATTTGCTTACTTATTTAGCTAAAGAAAATTCTGACGTACCTGCGTTTGTTCTGTATCACTGAATTGCACATAGAATACTTTGTTCCTTTCTGTTTTAAATTTCTTCCCTAGAGCAATTGGCTTAAGCCGCGGATAGGAATGTTTCTCAGTAAATATGGTACTTGTGCTTGACAGCCTTGGTTGTTGTTGTATGCAACTGCTGATTGGTGGAATGATAATGTTCTATTTTTAATTATAATTTTTTTGGATTTTAAGACCTTATTAGCTACGGAAGAAGAAATCTCTTGAGGAAATCATTGATTTCTACGTTCTTCTTAATCGTTTCAACCTTGATTCATTAAATGTGTTCTTGACTTTGGTCTCCCCAAGTTCGCTAGAGGCACCGATCCATATTTTTTAGTTTCCTTTTCAAACAAAACACAAAGTATGTTCCTTTAACTGGCAATGATGATAAAAGTTCGGTCTTACCGCTACCATTTACTTATTTGGTAGTAGATTGATTACTCTTGTTTAGGGTTTTCTGAGCCAGTTTTATTCACCTTTTTCTTCTAAGTTTTTAATTCTTCCTTTTTTCAAAAGAAGGTTGAACTTCTACATTTATGTCTTTGATCATGGGTCATTCTATTTTTTAATGAATAAGGTCAATGATTTCCTTCTATTTTTCTCTTGAATCAAGGTCAATCATGGTTGAAATTCTTCATATTTTTCTCTTGAAGAAATCTAGTCACAAAAACGAGATCAGTGCTCTGTGGTAAATTATTTTGTACCTGTGCATCATTTGCTTACTTCATATGTTAGCTAAAGAAAATTCTGACATACCTGCGTTTGTTCTCTATGACTGAATTGTACATAGAATACATTGTTCCTTTCTGTTTTAAATTTCTTCCCTAGAGCAATTGCCTTAAGCTGCGGATAGGAATGTTTCACAGTAAATATGGTACTTGAGCTTGGTTGAATGATAATGTTCTATTTTAATTTTTTTTTTAATGGATTTTAAGACCTGATTAGCTACAGATGAAGAAATCCCTTGAGGAAATCATTGACCTCTGCGTCCTTCTTAATCGTTTTAACCTTGATTCATTGAATATGTTTTTGACTCTGCCTCCCCAAGTCCACTAGAGGCACTGACCCATATTTTTCATTTTCCTATTCAAACAAAACACAAAGTATGTTCCTTTAACTGGCAATGATGATAAAAGGCCGGTCTTACGGCTGCCATTTACTTCTATGGTAGTAGACTGATTACTTTCATGTTTAGGGTTTTCTGAGCCAGTTTTATTCACCTTTTTCTTCTAAGTTTTTAATTTTTCCTTTTTTCAAATCAAGGTTGAATTTCTACATCTATGTCTTCTATCATGGGTCGATCTATTTTTTAATGAATAAGGTCAATGATTTCCTTCTATTTTTCTCCTGAATCAAGGTCAATCATGGTTTAAATTCTTCATATTTTTCTCTTGAAGAAATCTAGTGACAAAAATGAGATCAGTGCTATGTGGTGAATTATTTTGTTGCTGTATGCAATATCCTGTGGATAGGAATGTTTTACATAAATATGGTAGTTGAGGTTGACAGCCTTAGATGTGCTCGAGACGTATTCCCTTAAGTTCCTAATTAACAAGTATTCAAACCTGACTTTATTTTTCCATATTGGTTTGGTTGCTTGAGTGAGGCTTACTTAAGTGTCTTTCTAAAGAAACTATTAGCAGATTTTTAAGTTTCTTGCTTGGAGCATTTCTTAGTTCAGTGCTTCACAATACTCGTTACCTTATACATAAAATGCACGCAACATACTAATTCCTTAACAGTAGTTAATAATTTTTTCTAGGGAAAAGTTTGTTTGATAAACGGCCGAGTATTGTTTTATTGTAAATAAGCTAGTATCAGGAACAAGCTAGTTAAAAAATGAACCTATTCTACATGCATATCCCCTCTTTTTATCAAAGTATATTTATTAAAATCTTAACGCAATAAAGAATCCCTTTGATTCTTATGAAAGTGTTCTCAACTCTGGAACATCATCCGGTATCATTCCAAGGACAAAGACTGCAGCAGTAAACCAAGAATTAGGGGCAGGATGAATTCTATGCACACTTTCTCTCTTAACACTCACTCTCTTATTGGTTGAAACTCATGTGCGTCTCACACTTTGGAAATGGATCCCACATAAAGTGATGAGACCTACATGAGTTTCACCCAATAAGAGAGTGAGTTTTAGAGTGTTAGAAAGAGGGTATTCCTGGCATTTCTCTAGGGGACAAACGTCTTTATCCCTAATTGCAGTCTAAGCAATTCCTTTTTCTTTGCATAAAAGGCGACTCCTTTGCATCATTAGGCATAGCCCAATGCTCTCAAAACTTATTAGTCTTAAGGACTGTATTTTATAGCATTTAATTGAGGAACTATTGTTCTGTTGTCACTTACATATCACTTTTCGTATAGCATTGGTTACAGTTGTGTTATCTATTTTCAGAATGCAGAAATTAGCTCAGGAACAAAATGATAAGATTGAAAAAGTTAACCGTGAAAGGAAATATCATCAGGTGAATATGACTTTCCTGTCCACCCTTGTCACTGTTATTTTTTTGAAATTCTTGTTAAGTTTACTTAAAGTCACATTTTTTAATAACTATTGTCAGCAAAACACCGCGTATGAGCTTAATGCTTTGTCCATGCAATGGAATGAGCTCTGTCAGAAAAATATAGACATCAAAGTTGCGTGTGCTTCAGCTGAAACTCACTTAAATGAACTTAGAAGAGAAGCAGCAGAAAGGTAACTCAGCTATGTAAATTTTCTTTTTCTTGGCTGATTTCATCTAGTTTTGGTGTGTAATTAGTTTTTTTTTCTCTTTCTTTCCAGAGGCTGGAACTTGGATGCTATCACTGAAAATGGCCAACTGGCAAATTCGGAATCATGAGATTTGTATCAGCTTATCTAGTTTTGTATCTGTAATTCTGACTTCAATTGCTATTGTACCTATTAATATTTAGTTTATTTATATCATGAAAATATTGCCCATCTGCGCATCGAAAAAGATAAATATGCCAATTTTTTTTGGTCTGTAACATGTCAAAGGGAAATGCTTTGTCCAGCGACAAATTGTTTCCCGAAAGCTTCCCGATGCACTAAACACATCAATTTCCCTTAATTGTTGGTAACTACCCGGTATGCATGCAGGAGGTTTTTTTTTTTTTTTGGGTACCAAATGAATTGCCAATCGGGATAATTTCGGGACAAGTTTTTTCTAGATATATAGCATCGCCCATTTATTTATTGAAAGAGTAGTAACACATAATTCTTCACCACTTATCTTGCTAACCAATATGTCTTTTATCTCCCTTTCAACAAAAAAAAAATGTCTTTTATCTTGTCTGAGGTATATCGTCGGCGAATCACACAAACCACTTGAAAGTCCCATTGTTGTCGGCTATCTGAAAATCCTATATTGCATAATATCCATCATATCCACCAACCATTAAAATTTTCAAATGGAGGAGAGAATCAAATAGCAATGAACAAACGTATATTCACTGGAATAAAGAAACAAATAAACTGATGAAACGATGGAAGGCGAGAAGATCAAACGTAAAATAATATGTTGACACGGGAATAAGTAAGAATAAGTAAGAGGAGAAGAAGAAAGGGACTGAATTGTTGGAAATTGGAATTAATATATTATATAACGGATTTTAACTAAACAAATTATCTCTTCCTTCGAGTGTGTTGCATGGATTCAAATACTAGTTCATAACGGACATATAGATACATGAGAAACCAAGCTATAGATAGATACAACAAATACACTACAAAAAAATACGCTTGATTGTGGGATTTTTAACATCCACAAATTGTTTTGGAAAGTTTTACACGACCACTAGAAATTTAATTTTTCTCACCAGCTAATATTTGCAGCTTTTCCTCAACAATCAATATTGAAGAAACTCAATAAACTGGATGGGTGCATTGATTGCTGAAGCTGATTTAGCATAGCTCCTCTAACAATGAAGATGATTTTTTTTTTGTTGAAAGAAACAATGAAGATGATTTAGCATTCCAATCATCATTATTGTTCTTGAGGAGCTTTAAGTGGAGCTATAGCTTTTATTCTACAAATAAACAAGAGTAAAATCTTTAGTAACTTGCAAGAATTTTGGTTTTGGTTTTGGTTTTGTTAGCCATATTTTTGTTTCTTTTCCATTTTCTTTTTGTTTTCTCTTTTTAATCAATGAATATTTTTTGCCGTTTAGTTATAATTATCGTTTGATTCCATTTTACTCAAGAAACATAAGATAAATATTTTTTTTTGGAATAATACTAACTCACCCTGTAATGTTTCGATGCCTTTAAACATCTCCCAACACTAATATTTTTGTTTTTTTTTTCTCCCTATTTGCAGACTTTTGATAAAAAGCTGAAGGGTGTGATCCAAGGTAACACATATGAAATCATGCCTTTTGAATTCATATTGCAAGCCACTTCGACTGCAGACGGTAAATGATGAGCCTAATCCAATGTGTGAAATCCAATTATGTCTGCATTAAGCATTACTTTCAATATTTCAGTTTCAACATTTTATAGTTTTATAAATTTCTAATGAATGAAACGGACAAAAACTAGTCTGACATGCATCCGCATAAATTTTGGAAGAATCATAAGATTTTAGTCATAAATGAAGATTTTTGCTGTGGAGAAGACGATTTATTCATGTCAAACTAGTTTTCTTCCTTTTATATTTGTAACACTGTAACTATCAGAACTGAAAATTTCAAAAGCTATGCAGACATAATTGGTTTTCACACGTTTGATAACCCTTGCCGACACATGGTGATACTGATCAATGGTCTTCTTACAAGGAAAGGATGATGATATTCGAAAGTCACAATTTGGGAAGGTTACTTTGTTCGACGATAATTGGTGGGAAAATGTTGATTATATACTTAAAATCCAAGGTTATTTAGTCTTTACTAGATGCTTTTTAACTTCTTATGTTGGATTACATAAATTTATAGATATATTATTTTTTGTAGCAATTATAGTACATAATGGCTAAGCAAATATACTAATAGAGTCCTTACACATCAAGACATTGAGCTCATTGAGGAAAGAGAAATAAGTTTCAGAAATTGTTTGTTTGCACACTTCTTTATGGAAGAGAAAATTTTAACAATGTTGATTCTTGATAGAGATAAGATGGATCTAAAAATATGATGGTGGGTTCATGGTACTCAATGCTCTATTACTTGCACTCTGCACAACCTTGTTCATCTTCATGTTGTGAAAGAAATAGGAGCACATGTCCATTCTTTGAAAAGAAACAAGAAGACATCACATAGAGCGCTGGAAGTCTCAGTAGTAACCTTCGACTTCTATCATGGAGCACACTCCCCATGAGTTTTGGATCATCGGATGATAGTAGATTTCTTGAAGTTGTTGATTTGTCTTTAGATGAACTTGACTTAGAGGTTGATTTTCTCAGCGTAGAGCGACTAGGATATGATTTTATCATTTTGTTTTACAATATTTTTATTTTCTTAGTAGTTTGTTTTGTTTGATTTATGTCATTATTTGGTTGTCCAAAGAAATTAAATAAACATAAATTTAGCATCTCATTTTAGACTCTTAATAAACTGTGGTCATAAATTGGTTTATTATATTAATTGTGTCCGGGTTCTTTGTTTTTTCTATTAGAAAAAAAAAACCATTTTAGCAAAAAAAATAAAAATTATGAAGAGATGATGAAACATACGCCACCAAAAGAAAAAGAACAAAAAAAACAAGATGATGGAATGTGGCAGCAAATGGAAAGCTTATGCAAATATCTCACGTGATGTGTGTAATCACTTGAACATTGTATTTTGTTGATCAACAAGAGCACGGGCTTCGTATGTATTGTCGTAAAAATTTATTCTTTGGAGTGGTGACAACCCCTATATCACTATACCTAGTTTGGTGTGGAAGGTTGATCACAAGGAAGTGTTGGTGATATCCAAAATAATGGAATCACTTTAGAATTAAAAGTTGTAACTCTTCACCAAGAGTTATAACTCTTTTTGGGAATCTTTCATATACATTGGAGCCTTTGGCAAAATAGGTGCTTAATGAACCTGCAAATAGGTGCTTAATGAGCCTTTGCATTGATTCAAGTGTATATGATTATAACATTTGATAAATGGGTGCTTAATGAACTTTAGCATTAATTCAAGTGTGTATGATCATAACATTTCGTGAAAGGGTGTTTAATGAATCATAACATTGATTCAAGTCAAAGAGGCGCTTTCTCTCATGTGAAGGGTCATATAATGCATTATAAATACTTGACATTTGAGCATTGGTTTGACAGACCCAGAACATGAATTTTGTTGCAGTAACATAATTCTCCCTCATTCTCTTACTCTAAATCATCCATCAATTCACTAATGCATGAGTGAATTGTTGGAACCATAAATATATTACATACTGTTAGGAGATACGCTTGGTGTGGTTGTGCAATACACGTCAAGGAACTCATAGTATTCTAAATGGAATTCGCCGGTCATTCCTTATTGCATCCAATGTACAGTTATTGGTGGGGGCGAATCAAACCTAAAGGTTAGTGTGGCAACCCCATGCACTTTGAATTTTACATGCATAACCATTAAACATTTTAGGTTTCAAGTGCAGCAACCTCTTCCCAACAATCAAGATATACAACAATCTTTGGAATTTATGTGCACACTTCATCATATTCATCTTCATCATCTTCTTAGTCAAGTTAATGCAACAAACCCCCAACACAAGTTCCAACAGGAAGAGTATACAATCAAAAGTGTTTAGCATTTGTATAATGTTTTGGATGCAAACCATCTCACTGTAAAGGGTGATTGGATGACCCTGGGTAATTTGTAAGTTCATCCAAAAGTTAAGAGCTGGCGTATTTTTCGTATTTATTTACCAAACCAATGTCAGGGTGTTGTGAAAGGGGTGACCCTTCTCTACGAGTTATAATCAGGTGAGGAGGAGGATTTTCATCTTTTCCTTGGTTCTTGTTTCGAAGAACAAGAACAATTTTTGGGCTGCATTGCAACCACTACATGCATGCTAGCCTTCGATCATTTCAACTACTAATATAATCCTTGTACATTACTTGCACTAAAATAAGTTGTACAAGACATGGGTATGCTTCGCCCAAGACAAGGTATAACACAAACAACCAAAAAGGAGAAAAGTGTTCAAGATCAAGTAGAAAGAGAATTTCAGTTATCTACTAGCCAACTAGGGTTGAATAAAACCAACGAATATTAATTAATATCCCTGTGAATTGATGAGGTTGAAACCTGATGAAAGCTGCTATGTTGCGATAATTTAAATATCTGCAAAAAAATATCATCACAAATTAGTAGACATGAATATACGAACTAATCCGGTAATAGCTCAAAAACCTTATGGCTTTTGCAAATAGGGCCCTCAACTTTAATTTGTGGCTACTGGTTTGTACTCGAAGAAGTGACTATTTTTTACCAAATTTTATTCTACTTTATGTATCAAAAAGGAGGCAGGCACAAAAGAGACAAGGAATAGAATAGCTTCATGAAAGCATTTCATTTTAAGAGTTGTTTGTTACACATATACTATACAATTATCAAGTTCCTTCACCCAGCGACTTGCTTTTGGAATAGTTAATTCACTATGACCAATGTAAAATCTAGAGCTAGATCCCTGTTAGTGTTACCCCATTCTCAATTAATTTTCAAATAATTTATACTTAAACAATTCTAATTCATACAGCGTAACATAACAGGAAATGCAATTAATGTGTTAATGTATCCGATACATAATACATTTGATGCAAGAGAGCTTTTACGGTGCAGTCAGAAAATTGACTTTTTTGAAAAAGTTAATTTTGATTTTAATGTTTGATTCATTTTTAAATTGTTGATTATTGATTAATGATCAATAGTAATTCATCTAGTAATGCTTGCAACATCTTGGACTTACAGATACTATTTTATCATTGGCATCTTTAACATGCAATCAGATTTGATGATATTATGTGATAGTCTTAAGTGTTACACTTTGTGGGGTGTTACACTTAAAACAAGGTAGGATAAAATTAGATTAAGTGTAGTCTTGTTAATCTGATGAATTGATGATACTATGGAGACTGAACTTTTGATGCCACTGTACAAACAGTGAGATGTTACTCACTACACTTTTGATGTTATAGTGTTAACTTCATCAGAAAAGTCATTTTCACGACTTCACCATAGAATTTTCCTTGATGCAATTGATGTATTTAGATACATAAATATTTAGATCATAACCTTTTGTTCAACTAGATGAGAAAAAGTTCAATATTAGATAGTAATTAGATTTATGTTGTACCATTACTAAGAAGTTAGAACTAACTTGGTTGAAAAGAAATATGTATTCAACATTGAAATTTAATTAGAGCAAGAATGCAACAATTTGTAACTCCACCTTCATTTTTAGTGCAAACATGGAGGTAAGCAGTAAAAAACTTGCTAATTCCTTAGCACCAGGTTGTTGCCTCTACCGTGTCTTTCTCTTCAATCTTTCTTAATTCTCAACTTCATTTATTTCACATCAGCACCAATCCTATCAAAATCCGCTTGTTTGGGGCGATTTTTACGCGGGATATATGTCTTTCTTAGATGCCCCTCACACGATGAAAGTACTCTCAAACGTTTCGAGTCTAAGATAGGATGTCCTCAGGCTATTCTGCCTCTTCAGATAAAGATTGTGCTAATATATCTCCTGACATAAATGAGCAGTAAGAAAAACTTGTTAATCATCATCATTATTAACAAGACTTAATTGCAGTTTTAACCCCCTAACTTTTTCAAAGTTGCGATTTTGACCCCCTAAAAAAAGAAACTACAAAACCGTCCCCTATGTTTTGCTTATGTGGCAGTTTTGGCCCCCAAAACAATTTTGACTTGGTCTACGCTGATGTGACACTGTAATTGAGGTGCCAGGTGTTATTTTTTTTGGTCTTGGGAGGCCAAAACTGCTACAGTTGCAAAACTTAGGGGGCGGTTTTATAGTTCTTTTTCTTAGGGGGTCAAAATCGCAACTTTAAAAAAGTTAGGGGGCTAAAACTGCAATTAAGCCTATTAACCACAAGAGAATCTGACATGTATGCAGAAAATTATTATTTGACTTATACATTTTTTTCATACTCTTTGAACATTTTCAGTATAAATCACTTCATCCTTGTTCACACGTCCAGCCTTCCATAAGTGACGATGAGGTATGGTAGGGAGCTCTAATCCCGTCTCTTGTAGCTATACATTTTAACAAATTATTATAGCAATTAAAAATATTTTTGCCATCTTTGTCCAATGCATTTATAACATATACTTAACCATCTTTTGTTCGAGCATACCCCATACTTGATACAATCTATATCAAGTTAATATTTCAAATTTATGTGCCGGTGACATGGCTTATGTTATGGACACATACGAGGAGGAGAGGGTAAAATTATTAATAAATTTGCTGATAACATTCAATTTGTTTATCACATTTAATGTTGATCTCCACTTTTGCTTGTTAATAGTACGAACTTGTTTAGGGCTCGTAATGAGAGTAAAGTTGTTATATATATTGATTGATGAAAATCGGGTTAAACCTGCTGGACCTGGTGAAAATTTACGGGTCCGATTATCTAATGTTGACGAAGAAGACATATTATCCGGGCTCGTCATGTCTAGTGTCGGTGAGGATTTTTATCAAACAATTTTGATGCAATGTGTGAAAGCTAGTTGATTTTCAAAGTATTTCATTTCTTATTGTACTGATATGAAAAGTTTAGGCACCTAGGATTCCAAGACGAGCTCCATTGAAGCATCTTTAGCCCATATATATATATATAAGAGCAATTTCTTCTACAAATATTGAATTTTTCTAGAATTCATAGGGAAAAATTAAGCATGAATGGTTCATATGATTTACACAATGATGATATGTGTATACAAGACTTTGATACCAATTGATTTACACGATAAAGATAAAAAGTTAAAAATTTATAAATTATATTAATCAAAAGTCAAAATCAAACTTCAATTATATTTTATTGAATGAAAATTAAGTTGAATTTTTTTAGAGAAAAATTAAGTTTATATATTATGCTATGAGTTATAAGATTACAGTTATTAGGTGTCATCACATCAACAATAATGCATCGAATCCCATCATAATTTCACAGTTAAGTATGCTTGAACAAGAGTAATACTATGATGGTTTTTCAGTATGCTTGAACGAAAGTAGTATTAGAATAGATGATCTGTGTTGCACCTCTAAAAAACTTTAAAAGAATTACATTTATAATTGTGAATTTGAAAATCAACTTAAAAGTTTAAATGAACTATGATAAAAAAAAAATGAAACAAATAAATTATAGTTTTTTTTTCAGAACTAAAATTTTAGAGATGTTGTGTTCAGAAGAAAAAAAAATACTTGAGTTGAGAGAAGAAGCATGACAATTACATTGATTTTAATTTAAGATGAAAATTTGAAAATATATATTATATTAATGGTCATTGATGATAGAATATAAAAGGATAAATGATGGGGATAGATAGAGATGGGATAAGGACTTGATACTCACTTACCTTATCATGCTGGTATTTTGATGAACAAATTTTTCATTTCGAGTTTAATGGTCATTGATGATAGAATATAAAAGGATAAATGATGGGGGTAGATAGAGATAGGATAGGGACTTGATACTCACTTATCTTATCATGTCGGTATTTTGATGAACAACTTTTCATTTCGAATGAGAGAAAAAATATATCTAGAGGCTCTTAATACCGGTGACATTTTAAGGTAATCTCTTTAAAATTGATTTTAAAGTTTTTTCGCCCCCTAAGTTAAATCAAAATAAGTTGTCAATTTTCCCCCTTTGTCGTCAAACAAAAAGGTGATAAAGGAAAGAAAATAATTAGAATTTAAACGCAGAAGAATATATACACAAGAAAAATATACCCGATAAACATGGTATTTCAATGCTTTAACAAAGTGCCAAAATAACCAAAGCATTGTGAAGAGTAAATCTAAAGAACATAACAAAAACACAATATTAAAAACACCATAAATTAAAACTAGGGTTTAGACAATTTCTCATGAATAAGTACAAGGATACTGGATCTGAGGCAAGGTGGAGATAACATCGTAATGGCGCTTGGTAGAAGTTTCAATAAAGGCATCAAATCTTTCCCTTGTCACAACCTAATGTGGAGCAGAAGAAGAGGCAGAAGTTTCAACCATATGCATAAAAGAACACTCCAAGTGATGCACTTATTCCAAGACGATTCCATAGGTGCGTTTTTCATGAGAGGAATATCTATTTCAGGAATTTTGTAGGACCTTAAAATTGCATTTCAGTGTCCTGAAGAATTAACTCGCCTATAGACTTTATCAAAAATAGTACTGCTAGATGGACCACACTCACCAGGAACAAATGTACTAAGCTTTTTTTATACTTCTTGCTTCATGTGCTTTCTTTAAACCATGTGCCCAGGGGTATAGGGTTGCCACAATTTTTTAAAGGCCAGGATGTTCCTTTGAGCTACTATATTGTCAAATTCCTTGTTCTCTTCAATCCTGTTTGTTACAAAAAAAAATGAATTCATCCCATTATGCAAAAAAATATCATTGGATTGAGAATGTTCATGTTATGTTTTCTAATTCTAATGACTTTATTATTAAATACAGTAACAAGTTCATCCAAGATAGGATGAAAGATATTGTAGCATATGGAATGGTATTTTGTTGTTTTGGTTGAGGAGGGTATAAAGGTGTATTGATTGGAGGGGATACATGAGTACCAACTTGAGTGTCATCAAATAATGGCATAAGGTTCAAGGTTAGAATTAGGCACAACAACAATATCAATTGTTAGGTCAATTGAGTCAATGGTTTGAATCTATCTATCTATTATTATAAATTGAAAAATAGTATCCGGAAGATAGTATGCAAACCCTACTTAAAAGAAATGTCTATTTTACCTTCAATTTTTTGCCACCTCAATTCAAATTTACTCTCCAACTCTTATGACTTACGTTTTTCCATTACATATTAATTTAATTTTTTCCGTCACTTATTCATTGTCATATAGTCCATTTTTTCACTCATCCTCAGAAGATGGAACCATTCTGCTCCCTCGGAAGTGATTCTCAAATCTCAATGGGTATCCATTGTTCTTACCATTCCATTTTAGATCTTCCTCTAAATCGATAACTTCATGCCCCCTCCTTGCATATTCATCTCTCATTCTAAAGTTTTTCATTCAATTTCATCCACGTTTCTTTTTTAAATTTCACATAATATCATTCGATTATATTTGTTTGGAGTGTCGTAAAAAACAGGTAATGAACACATTGACATGATTATCATGGATTCAAAGGTGACAACATCGTAATCATAGTTTATTTTTTATAATTTTTTTTTACCAAATATGGGTGATTTAGATTGAATTTTTTTTTAGTATTATTATCGTTAAAACCGTAGGTAATTTGGGTTTTTCTATTAAAGTTTGAATTTTCATAGAAAGTTTGTAATGATTGGAGATTTGGAATTTTAGTATTTTTTTTTTTGTGGTGGCCTGGGTTTGAACCTTAGACCTTGTATATATTATATATTGTCTCTACCAACTGAGTTAAGCTCACAAGGACGAAATTTTAGTATTATTTATTATCGTTACCAAATTTGTTTTTTATAAATAAAAATATATAACAACACCTGCGTGTCGCGCGAATCACGATCTAGTCTATATGAATCATAAATAACTTTCCAACCCCAAACCCTAACCCTAGTGCTCAAAGCATATTAAATGGAAGATGTATGTTTCAAACATAAAAGAAGGGGTCTTAATATCATAGAGGAGCATAATAAATCTTATCTTTTAGGTTAAAAAATAAAATAGGGGCCTCAGATAGGTTAGACCGTAAGCTCATATCAGTCGACTTGACCTATTCTTACCCCTTATATATATACAAGAACCTTGGCTCTTTCTTACTCAACGAAATCCTTGCATTTGCAGGGGGCAGATAACGGCAGCTCTTTAGAATCTCATTATTCCTTCCTTATACAATCCATGTTATGGTCTCTTCATCTTACATTATTATTGTTATTGTTATCTTCTCTGCAATTGACTCCATTCATTTTTTGTGTCATATTTTACATATATTGTTTCACGTTAATCTGTCACACCACCAAAGTCGTGTATGAATTTTGGTTTTGTCCCTCATATGTATCTTTTTGTTTTTCTCTTTTTATTTAATGGATTTTTTTTGTGTGTCAATTAATGGATCTTTTTGTTCCTTACAAAATTTCCACGTTTTAACTAATGGATCTTTTTTTTCATGTAGTTTATAATTCCTCTTGATTCCATTATCCTCGATGAAAATAAAATAAAACTTCAGAAACATTTTATTACGTTTCACCTTTTCAAGAGTTATTTAAAGCAACGAACTTCAAGCTCACTAATAGACTATTATGTGAATATCTTTGTAGTTAGAAATATCATTATTTTAAGCTAAGTGTAAATTGAGTAGTCCTTATAATAGTTTGATTTAACATGATGTAATAAAGACTAATCAATTTACATTTAATTTACAACAATGATATTCATAAATACAAAGATATTCATGCGACTATGTGTCAATTAATGTTTCTTAAGTTCTAATGTTATATGTATTTGGTACCTTTCACTTAAACAATGCAGTCGTGGTGCGATATTACATGCACATGTATGACAAAAGGTGATTCTGTTTAAATATCAATATATATGAGATTACTTGATTTACTCTCAACTCACTTTATATGTCCCAAATCTTGTTGGGACAAGGGATGTAACCTTTTAGCTTAGTTTATATACTTGACACTAATCAAATCAAATATCAAGTTAATAAATCTTGTTAATGATTTGAAATTTATATGCCAGGTACATGGTTTGTATTATGGACATAAATGAGGAGGAGAAAGTAAAGGTATGAATAAATTCACTTTCATTTGTTTATCATTTAATGTCGATCTCCACTTTTGCTTGTTAATTGTATGAATTTGTTTACGACTCATAATGAGATTAAACTTGTGATAATTATAGGGAAAAACTGTTGAAGTTGGAAAAGCACATTTTGATACGGATACAACGAGGTTCACCATCTTTGATGAAATCTAGCTGGTGGTATTCTATTAGTAGGTACAATGAAATCCAACTTTGTATCCTTCCAGGCAAAAATTAACTTTGTTTCTCCTAATTTTTTAAAAAGGTAATAACCTCTATTAGTCGCATAAAATGTGTATCCTAGGCAAAAAATACCAGACAAAAACCTTGCAGTATTTTCATTCATTCAACTAATTTTTAGAAGAGGAAAATACCCTTATATCACTCAAAAGAATGCATACAATTATGGATATACATTCTATATATACGGTTCTTCTTTCCTTCAATACATTCATTCACACTCACCCAAATTTTAATCGTCAAATCAACAACCTCGTAATCACTTCTTCCATTACACACTTCATCCATCATTTTCTTCTTATTAAGCCTCCGCAACCAATGGATTACTACATCTAACTCAAACTAAATCGATACCCAACTAAACATGATTTAAAGACAACCTACAAACAACTTGCTTTAGCTTATCACCTAGATAGAAACCACCCCATAATATAGAAGTTGAACGCAAATTCAAGTTGTTTCCAAAGTTTATGACATTTTACATGAGCTCGAGAAGCGTGGGATCTATGACGAATACAGAGAGGAGGGACTTAAGTACGGTGGGGCTTCACGACACAAAACAATATTTTTATCCTTTGTTGTCCTCATCATATTCTGCCCCTTCTTCTTGTTGATCGTACTGCAATGACTCGTGGTTCAACAAGTATAATATTCGCTCTGCCGACGATATTCATATTGAGTTTTTTGATGGGTATGATGAGCACGAGTATCGAAGAACCCAGACTGATGTGTCGTTTAGTGAGTCGGGAAAGAAGACTGGTGATTTCTTGAAGACGTCGAGTGGTGTGCCGTTTGGTTAGCCAGTTAAGAAGAATGACACTTCTTCTATTATGAGAACAAAGCCTTGTAGTCTTGGAAGAAATTTACAACCCCAATGAAAGTTCTTCCAGACTTCAGGCATCGTTCTCTCAATAGAAGCATCCTTTTTCATCGGCTCACCAAACGGAACACCTCTCAACGTCCTCTATTAATCACCAAACCTTCTTTACCGACTCACCAAACGACAAACTGGTCGATGTCATTTGCTACTCATACTCACCATATCCACCAAAAATCTCATTACGAGTATCCTCAAACTTGGCAAATATTACATTAGTAGGACCACTAGTTGTTAATGTACAGCTGTCAAGAAGAAGAAGCATATGAGGAAGATGAAGAAGCATAAAAATATTGATTTTGTTGATGTGGAGGGGTCCCAATATTTAAGTCCTTCCTCTCCGTATTTGTCGTAGATCCAACACTTCTCGAGATCATGTAAAATGTCATAAAATTTGGAACAAACTTGTATTTGCGTTCTACTTCTTCTATATTTTAAGGGTTTTTATCTGGGTGATAAGCTAATGCAATTTGTTTGTAGGTTGTTTTTAAATCACTTTAGTTGTATATTTGAGTACGTTGTAGTAATCTGTTGGCGACAGACAGAAGAAAAAGAGAGTTAAGTGTGTAATAGAAAAAGTAATTATGAGGTTGTTGATTTGACGGCTAGAATTTGGGAATGAGCGTGAATGAATATTTTGGAGAGTAGGATCTTATATATAAAGGATGATATTGAATGTATACATGTAATTGTATGCATTCTATGGAGTTATATAAGAGAATTTTCCTTCTTTAAAATGTAGCTAAAAGAAGGTGGCATTTAGCATGGACCTATAGATGTATTGGTCCATACTGGACCAAAATCTCTGACCATTAGATTGAACAAGCTTATAGATCCTATCATGTATTTACTGTATTATATCTTATTTTCACCTATCAAACTTTTTTTTCTCTCATTTTCTTCTCTTCTTCTCCACATTCTCTCTCCTCAGTTGCATAAACACGTTCACCAAATTTGCAGAGTTGAGCTCATGTGTTCCTAATTAATAATTGATGTGTTCTTCAAGCTTATATCATCATTTTTTTTTTGTTGAAGGCTCGTCATTAAATTATATACTTCATATTCTTCCTAATTAATTTTATCTAAATTTATCTTCATGTATTCTTCCCAATATTCTTTCATCTTCACCAATATGTTTCTTAAAAATCCAAATCTGAAATCAATCACATATATTTTTTTAACGAATTTAAAAAATGAGTTTAACTTTTGATTCATCCTCAAGATTTGTCGTTGTTTTCCACCCTTTACAAACACAAAACCCCATCATTCTCTTAATCAAGAACACAACCTACCCACTAAAACTGTCTCAACAAACCCAATATTGTTTGATCAGTTGATTTATTTATGTCTTTTTGAATGGATGTCTTGTTCAATTGATGTTTGTGGTATTTGTGTTTATAAAAAATAATTAATGTTTATAAAATTTGTCTGCACAAATTGATGTTTGTGTTGCATGGCCTTTAAATCATAAAATAAAAAAAATCTGGATTTGGAATTTGTGTGTTTGTTTGGTTTGAAGAAGATGATGATAATGACGGAGGAGGAGTTAAGTAATAGTGGTTTTTTTTTTCTTTTTCTTTTTCTTTTTTGGATAGTGTGTATGGTGTAGGATATTATTGTGAGGCTACATCACTCCAAGGGTAAAAAATTGTGGTTCATTCTGAACCAATTTTTTTTAGTGGTTCATTTTATACGACACCCTGTAAGAATACCACAATTTTTGTATGGAATGATAGACATCTTTTTTAAAAATTAGGTGATAACAAGTATAGACCCTTGATGCCTTGTAACGGTACACATGTCTTGGAGTGATGAGGGATATTCCTCCTTCAAAAATTAGCAGAATGAATGAAAGATACTACAAGGTTAACAAAACTCGTTGTTTTTGTTTTATTTTTTTTTGTTTTATTTTATTTTACTTTACTTGAATACTTCCTTAAAAATAAAATTGTCAATGTGGAAGTTCGCGGTTTATATATCAAACTCAAAGTAACTCCAAGTGAAATGTCATGAGTAGATTTCAACATCTTGAATCTTGATGAAGTTGCAACAAAAACCTCTTGTGTTTTGTGTATAGGAAAAACACCCAAAGTTTTCAGCCTGGGGAAGTTAGCGAGAAAGGCAGCTACCGAATCCACAATGTTATATCTTGTGTCAAGTATCAACATTTTCAGTGATAGAAAATGAACCGATGAATGGTTAACCTCCGTATCCACGAGGTTAGGGTTAAGACAATAGTTCAACTTTCAAATGTGTTTATGATGTTATTTTTATATGCTCAAGCTGTATGACTTACTCTGTCCTCTAGGAAAAATTGTTGCTATGAGAAAAATCACTGCATTGTGAGTTTGTAATTTTTTCTACTAGAGGTCAAAACTATTTCATACGCATTTTGTTTGCTTTTTGAAATTGACTTGCAAATAGTTGAGCCTAAATATCAAATATTTTGTTTTGCATTATGTTCTTTGTGCCTATAGATTCTTCTAATGTTCTATGTTTATTGGACAAATCAAATTATTTTACGATAATAGGTTATGAAATTAATTGTTCTATGTTCTGTGCAATTCACCTTGCAGGGAATTGTTTAAGGAGTTATTGAAAGGCTACAAACTTCAAGCTCACTTTGAACTTGTCCATAACGTCAACACCAATCAAAAGTTTTTTTTTCCGTTTTTTCAATACTCAAGTTTTAATAGGAGGCGAATGTGTAAAGTGTGATCTAAGGCGGATGGAATTTAATTAATTCAGTACCAATATTGTAATGATTTTTTTTTCCGGTCAAAGTATTCAATCTCAATTATACCCCTTTTTCCTTCATATTCCAAGCCAAGTAGCTGAGACAGCCATAAAACGACGAGGGTAATCAAATGTGTGAAAACAAATTGTATCTACATTAAATATTGCTTTCAAAATTTCAGTTATAATAGTTATAATTTTATATTTTTTGGAGGAAGGAAGCGAGCTTTTGATAGAAAAAAAAAACTAGTAGACATGAATAAAACATTTATGGGTAAATGTTGGAAGAGTAACATGAATAAACCTTATGGTCTTCCAACATTTTTGCAGAGGCCGTCTTTTCATGTCAAGCTAGTCTTTTTCCTCCAAAGTTTGCTTCTTTATTAACCATACCTATTCAAACCGAAATTTTAAAAGTTGTAGATATGATTGGCTTTCACACATTTGATTGCACTCGTTTTGTTTTGTTTATTTGCAATCGAATTTTTTACATGAAACATGAATCCAAAAGTGTCATAGTGGATAGAATACTTTGGTCGTCCAATATTCATTAAAATATTGTCTACTGAGTTTCATATGGGTTTCATTCAATTCGTCTTTGATCAACCTTCAGCATCCATCAAAGCTCGAGAAATTGCAAACGACTATAGGAGAAAAAACATATTATTGGTGTTGATGGCATGAACATGTTCAAAGGCATGTTACTCCTCCTCACTGGTCAGGTTGATGATCGAACCATCAAAAAATATGAGAAAGAAGCCGAGGACAAAAACCGAGTAAGTTGGTTAGGTCATTTGCTTTGTTTCTCTATTGAAAAATTTCTATTATCCAAATGCTGCTTTGCTGCCTCATCATATGTTTGCTGCAACTTAGGGTCTTAATTTATTGTACTTGTCATGTGGTTGAATTATCGCATTTAAAAAGTTGTAGAGTTTTTGTTGGACTATTAGTGATTACTGAATCTGAGAATATAATCTAATAAATTATCACAATCTAAAGTGATTACTGAATCTGAGAATATAATCTAATAAATAGCTGAATAAATGAATACAAAAATTTTGTCATTTTTAACAAAATCTGCCTGTTTTTATTTTATTTTACTCTCTAAAACAAAATTGTCAAGATGGAATTTTGCAATTTATATATCAAACTCAAAGTAACTCATTGGCGGATTTTATTTATTGAAAAACTGCCTCTTGGAGCTTGATGAAGTTGGAACGGGAACTTCTTGTGTATAGGAAAAACAAACACCCAGAGCTTCCAGCTTGGAGCAAAGACAGCTACTGAATCCACAGTGCTATAGCCTGTGTCGAGTGACAACATCTTCAGTGATGCAAAATTCACTGAAGAATGTTTAACCTCCATATTAGTTCCACCTCCAACACTGCAGTGTTTTCAAGGATTATGTTATGCCATATTATAGACAACATTCTTTTTTTGTTTACAAGGATGATCATAACAAGTTTCAGCTCAACTATATATCAAACTCCAAGTAAAATTGTCATCGGTTGATTTCAACCTCTTTGACCTGAATGAAGTTGGAACGGGAACCTTTTGTGTATAAGAAAAGTAAACACATTTCCAGCCCAGGGAAGCTACTGAATCCACAGTTTGTCAAGTATCAACACCTTCACGGATGGAAAATGAACCGAAGAATATTTAACCTCCTGCAATGTTTTCAAAAGATAGTCATGTTATGGATAACATTCTTTATTTGTTTGCATGTTAGAAATAACAAGAGATGAAATGTTTGTTGGAACTTGGAACTTGGAATTGTTGATATGAAAAATTCTTACTACCTTTGTGTATATCTTAGTAATATAACATGTGTGTCCATTCTGCCACCATAGGTTGATACCGACTAGAAACTTGTTATGATAATCGTTGAAATCTCATCTGATATGAAACTTTCGAATATCGCAGGACCATGAGCACACCATTCACGAAAAATGCAAACCTTTTGAAGGTTTCCATGATATGTCCCACTCGTTAAAGAAGTGACCTGGAGACTAGGTGGCGCAATGTGCGAGACACAAGGGTCATCGTCTCCATGAAAGTTCTACAACTTTTTTGGAACATTTATTTATTTATAAGGATTAAGACGATTGTTCAACTTGCAAATGAGTTTATGATATTTGTTAAGACATGTTCAAGCTGGTATGACTTGCTTTGTCCTACAGGAAACACTATTGCTGCGGGAAAAGTCACTACTCTATGAATTTGTAATTTTTTTGACTTGAAGAAAAGATATTTCTCTATTTGAGAAATGCTGGGGTCACACCCTCTAACACACTCTTATAACACACTCCAATAATATTCAGCCACCTCATTCAATCTTTTTTATTCATTTACTTGTTACCTTTTAGTAAACTCAAGTTGTAATGGCTTCTCTCTCTCCTACCATAACCCAACAATGCAAAACCTTTACAATTTCTTAATGGTAGTATCCTTGTTAGATCTGTTGTGATAGAGATGAAAAAAGGGACAATTTTTTTAAAAAAATTCTCGATGGAGTTATTAGATAATGTTTTTTAAATTTAACTATCACCAAGTAGATCTTTGATTTCATCTCATAGTCTCTTGCGTTTTCCTCTGGAGAGGGTAACAACCATTTTTTTCTGCCATGAGATTCAAGAATTTTGTCCAGATTATCTTTTAAACTGATCAATTTCAAATTGGGTTCTAATTTTTAAACCAGGCTTTAAATCTGGGTATGCTGAAGATAGGAACATCGATAATGGCTTCAATTGTTGCATAATTGTGTTGTTCAATCAATTTCCATGATTTCAATTTTTTGTTCACTCTATATTTGTATCCGATTTCCAAAAAAAATGTTTGTTTCCGATAGAGCTTGAAGAGAAAAGAAGATGAATTTTTTATTACACAGTAAGAAGATGTCGAGTCAAAATTCAAATAATAATAAATAGTTACTCTTTAAACATGTAGCGAGTAATGTAATAAAAGAAGTTGCATGAGGTGGCTAAATATCATTTCTCTATTTCTTATGCATTGCTGACCTGTGCTTGCTTTTAACTGTTAACTTTGTAATGTTGTTCATCTGATCTTCTATGATTTTATTATCCTAACATTTACACTTTTTCTTTTGTTAATTTTGAAGTTATATATTATGTGAGGACACATCTAATTTCCTGCTAGACTAGAGTCTCGTAAAATCATTTAATTGTTCAATATTATATTTTGCGTTATATTTCGATCGTCATGTCTGCAGATTTTTCTAGTGTTCTGTATTTAAAGTCAGTTTTATTTATTTACAACTATTGTCAGGAAAACACAATGCATTCAGTTGAAACTCACCTAAATGAACTGAGAAGAGCAACAGCAGAAAAGTGACTCAGCTGTGTTAATTTCTTTTTTCACTAGTTTTGGTTGGAACTTGCGTTATCATTTTTGGTAATCAACAAATGGTGTTTTTTGGTTTGTATAAAAGCACAAGCTGACATCTGTTATATACATGTTTTCTTATCTATTTTTTAAAGTATTTTTGATTTACCGACTTTCTTTTTATTTATTTTTTTAAAAAACGTTTTTATTTTTTTGAGGGAAAAACAATTTGTCACTTATATATAGTTTAAAATTATGTTTAGTAGGGTAGTGGAGAGAGGACTTTAAGGCTTTGTTTGCGAGTTTGGAGGGGAGGGTAGGGGAAGAGAAAGTTTTGAGGGGTGGAAAATATGAGGGAAAATGAAGAAATCTTTCAAAAAATTTAAAAGAGTAGTTTTTTTAGATAATGATAAATTAATGCATATGATTGCTATATTTTTTATTTTAAAAATAATATAACAACATAGATTAAATTTGAAGAATTCATATAAACCCTTCAAAATCCTCCTGCAATACAATTTTTTTAGTTCCCCAAACAATGAGAGTTTAGTATTACGAAGAAAAGTTAACCCTCAAAAACCCTCTTCTCTCATTTTCCTCTATTTATTCCACTTGCTCATTCCTTTTTTCTCAAACCTTCTCTTCCCTTTCCCTCCAAACTCACTAACAAAGCCTAAGAAAAATAAATTAAGAAAAAAATAAATTAAGAAAGGGCGCTTGAATGAGTTTTTTTAAGTGACACCAACTTTTCTTTTCACCTTGATATAATAAAATATAGACAATGATGAATTCTTGGTGGGATCTATTGGCTCTTTCGGGAGAGACTAGCTACGTGCAAGGATGGAGACGGGCTCATTAGAGTCAATTATTATCACTTAGGTAATTTTATTGGAGCTTCGATCCGCTATAATCGTAATTGTATTTGGCCCTATCGTTGATATATTTTGGTGAGAGGTGGTTATAGGTAGAGATGGTAAATCGGTCCAACCCGTCCCGCCCCGCCTCGTCATTAACCCGTCAAAAAAGGGGCGGAGCGGGCGGGACAACTAGTGATGGCAGATTGAAAATCTCACCCCGCCCCGTTTTATGGCAGATTGGCTGGTTGGCGGGGTGCCCCGTCAACTTTTTTTTATTTCTAAAATAATTGATAAATTCAAAAAAATCGTGTAAAAATAACATAAAATTAAAGACCATTCAAAAAAAAATTGACATATAAAACTAAACTTCAAACATTCATGATCCATTAAAACAAAAAGGAAATCATAAAACCTTAACAAAATAGTCTCAAATCCAACAACTTAAACAAAACTTGAATTCTATGTTTAAATCCACACCAACAAAAAATTAAACCAACAAGAAAACCATAAGAAAATACTCAAATCCAAAAACAAAAATTGAATTCAATGTCTAAATCCACACCAACAAAAAAAAATTAAGCAGTAACAATAAGTAGTCTTTAATTTTTTTTGTTTAAGCCTGACGGAGCAACTCGCCCCGCCCCGTCACCGCTCTGTTTTTTAGCGGGTTATGCGGGGCGGACACTCTACGAATGGCAGGTTCAAAATCTCAACTCACCCCGTCAAAATAGAAAGGCTAAACGGACCGACCCGACGAGCCCAACCCGTTTTGCCATCCCTAGTTATAGGTGACAATTGTAGATATTAATAACGTTGTTGGTAGATGGAGTTAGCCTTACACGTCACATTAAAAGTTTCTTTCATAAGGGAGTATTAGCACTTGGCAATGGGAGAAACATAAGAAACCAAGTATATTGAGAAAATCTTGAGATCTTTGTATAATTGAATTCAAAATCTTGAAAATTTAAAATATATTTTTTAAATATAAAATGAGAAATGATAACCGGTGCTTCGGGACCCTGATTAAGGAATCAAATATAGTAGTATTTTGCATTGAAAGTTGTGTAGTCAATGCATTAAAACCTTAAAAAAAAAATTATTTTTAACTTAAAATTTCTTATTTTACATCCTAAATGAGTGCTCCGGAGGCACTAGTTAGCATGACCCATATAAAATTTAACTTTTTATTTTATAACAAGTTAGCATGACATATAGTTAATTGTTGACAATTTGTTTACTATGGTGTCTCTTCTCTTGCCTAATTCTCTCTCTTTTTTATAATATAATTTTTTTGAAGAAGATTTTTTTTTTTCTTTTCTAAAATACATACTACCATTTGTATTATCAACGTGTCTCTTTATTTATGTCATTGTCTAAAGACAATTCATGAGTTAACTACTGATTAATTATTTTTGTCAGACCTTCGTTAAATAAAAGGGAGCTTTTACGGTGCAGTCAAGAAACTGACTTTTTTGAAAAAGTTAATTTTAATTTTAATGTTTAATTAATTTTTAAATTGTTGATTACTGATTAATGATCCATAGTAATTCATCTAGTAATGCTTGCAACATTTTGGACTTAAATGTACTATTTTATCGTTGGCATCTTTAACATGCAAACAGATTTGATGATATTATATGATAGTCTTGAGTGTTACACTTTGTAGGGTGTTACACTTAAAACAAGGTAGGATAAAATTAGGTTAAGTGTAGTCTTGTTAATCTGATGAATTGATGATACTATGGGGACTGAACTTTTGATGCCACTGTACAAACAGTGGAGTGTTACTCGTTACCATTTTGATGTTATAGTGTTAACTTCATCAGAAAAGTCATTTTCACGACTTCATCATAGAATTTTTCTAAATAAAATTGTAAGACCTTTTGGATAAAAATACCCATAGCAACTTGACTAGTTTTTCAAATTTATATTTAAATCTAAATCTATACCAAAATCTGAAAACTAACTATCTTTTTTTAGTTAAATATTTGTTTCATGCAATTTTGTAATCTAGTATGATTTTATAATTTAAATATAAAAAACTAGAATGGAATAAAACTAAAATAAATATTGTACGATAAATAGACAGATACGTTAGTGCATATCTTTATGCTAATATATGTAAAGAGAGATCGATTACTGTGAAAAGGCATCACAAGGGAGAATATAAAAGCCCGATGAAGAAATGAAAAAAGATTATGTGAGTGAGCATAAACGCTCTAAATTTCCAACACCGTCAAAAGTGCTTACCATTTTTGCATGTCTAAATTGTTTTGGATGCAAATCTTCTCATTATGAAGGGTGATCGGAAGGTCATGTGAAATTTGAAAGTTCATCCCAAAGTGAAGGGCTTAATATGCCGTATTTTTTGAATTATTTATCAAAAGTGTTAGTTTGTTGTGAAATGGATGGTCTTTCCCTAATGGTTGTCTTCTTCACAAATAAAGTGATTTTTTATTTTTTCTGTGCTGGTTGTTCTTGGGAACAATGTTGGACGAAGAATGGTTTGTGGATTTCAACCTGCCTCATTTGTGTGTTTGCCTTGATGCGAGTTGTTAATTAAGATCAAGCAGCAACTATTGTTTTGGACCTTTATTTGGAGTATGTGGAAGTGACACAACACAAGGATATGGAAGAATGCATACGAGGACACATCTCATGTCTTGAGGCGTGGATTTGAGTTGTTGCAAGTGGAGATTGGCACAATAGGTTCACAAACAACATCGCGGCAGATAAGGTGTTGTTGGAGGTCTCTTTAGTGGATTAAGTCATCTAAAGGTCGTTTGAAATGTAATATGGATGCATCCTTCTCTAATCATAGAAACTGTGTTACTTTGAGCATGTGTATTCTAGATGAGTATGTTAGTTTTTCCTCAATAAAACTAACTAGACAACTCCTATTTGCTTTGTATGCTAGTTTTGTTTTGGCTAAAACTAATTGGATAGCTCCTCTTTTCTTTGTGGATGAAGGAGAAGCATGTCGTTTATTAATTGTCGTTCTTCGAGTCTATCAGATTTACTTGAAAAATATTGATTTTGAGTTGGATACCACACCAATAGTTTATGTAAAAAAAAGAAGCCTAAATATAACCTTTGCTTGGATTTCCCTTCATAAATGCATATTCAATTTAAATCATTATATATTTCAAAACTATTTTTGATATAAAACTATTATATAATTTTTTTAAAAATATATTTATAATTGATACTAGTAAGTGTTTTAGCAATAATCAAAGTTTAACAAGTCTATATACAAAATCTTATTTTGTTTAAAAAATGCATGACTACTTTTAAAAATAAAAGTAAATTGCAATCTCACCCTCGAGAAGCTTCAATTACACTCTTCTTCCCTATTTTATTAAAATATACACTTCACTCTCTTGAAAAGTAAATACGCAGAGAGAAATTATATTACCCTCTCCTATAAAATGTTTGAATTACAAACGTGACCATATGTATCATCAGCTTTCATCTTTACTTAAGACATACATCCCACCAACATCCATTCATCATTTAATTTTTATTGAAATGAATTAGTTGTTTTTTTTAAAGCAGGTTTATTCTACGTACAACTGCGGAGACTAATCTTTATTTTGTTTTTCTCCTTTGCAAAGTAATAGTAATAAAAAGTGAGAAAGTAAATCCTAAGAAAAATAAAATAAGGGATGTGAATGTGATTGGCAAATACAAAAACCTTACGCATCTGTCTTTGCAGTGTTCACTCTTCCCTGCAAACGAAACGGAACCTTTGAAGTGCAGTGCAGTGCTTTGTGCAGTATCTATCTATCTATCTACCTCCCTCCCTCCCTCATAAAGAATCTTAACCATCCATGGGTACGTTACGTTCTCTTCATCCAATACCAATTTGTTATTGGTTATTGCTATCATCCTCTTCTCTGCAATTCATTTTTTTATTTTTGACGACTTAGTTACTTAGATCTGCATGTTTCCGTTTTTTCATACTCTTGTTTTGATATCAGCTTTATCTATCGATATCACTCCATTTTGCTTGCTTCATTTCTAGTGACTGTACTGTGTTAATTTAATGGATGCTTGTGATTTTCACTTTGCATGATCATGATCCTATTCTGTTCACACAAACTCGTATAAATTGTATGATCTGTGTTTAATTACTCTATTTTATTACCTTATTATTTTCAGTTGCATGTTATCATGCTGCTGATTGTGCCTTCATTTATAATTAATTTTTGGGGTGATCATCTTTATTACTGTGGTTATATCTAAATCACATCCGTATCAAATTTCCGGAAAGCTGCGCAATACGACAACCACCTTATGGATAGTCTTAATTTTGTTTACTACTATGATTTTTGGTTTTAAACCCCCATATTTTTGTTTTTCCTTTTTTAATTAATGGATTTTTTTTGGTTTAAAAAAATATTATTTATTATTCCTTTTGATTCTATAATAATAATAATACCCGACAAAAATAAAATAATCAAAACGAATTTGATTGCTTTTCGTCGACTCAATCGAAAGTTTTTTCTTTAAGGTTTTATGGAATCAAGAGAGTCGGAGGTAATGTTTTTTATGTTTGTTTTGTTTGAATGGTAGATATTGAGGAGGACATTCATTCTTTACAGCTTGACTCAGCAGGTAATCCTTAGGTATAAGTTTTTTGTGTTTTTATTCTTTTTGCTATGTGTCTATGTCTGTGTATGATTAATCTTTCTATCCAATCTTGATTATGATAAAGCAGAAGACATTAATGGGGTGGTAAATCCAGAGCATGAAAAGCCAGATGTTGATAAGATGGATGAAGGTTTGTTGCCATGAAGTGGTTGGTTACGTGTTTTATTTTTTTGTGTCTTCCAGTTTCGTGTTTATATTTTCTGTGAAGGCAAATCTCAGTAGCATCGAAAGTGGGCGTCATTGCATTTTATTATTCATTATTGTCTCTATTCTTTTTTCTTATTTTGGATTTCATTTAAAGTATCATCGTCATTGTCATTATCAATTTCTTTTGGTACCAACCTTTTTCTGCTTCTTACAATAGTACCTTCCATTTCCCCTTGTCACATTCATTTTTGAATTCTCAATTGTTCAGAAAGATGGTTTTGATGTAAACTTTATTCCCAACGGTTGAAAACGAGACTCTTAAAAGATATTATAGAAATGGTAAACAGATGCATTCCTGTCTTCCCTCCCCTTTCTTAAGGTCTCTTGTTACAATCATGTACTTATGGCTTATCTGTTTTGAATCAATGAATGATTGATAGCCAAAATAGGTACACTGTCCTCAAAATAGGTCTCATCCAATCATTGACAAGCTCAGTTGTGTAGTGTCTGTTTGCTTTGTCAGAACTAGAGAACTTGCTTGCCTATTATTTCTATTGTCGTGAAGTTCAGTATACAGTCTCAGCTGTTTCTTCTAGAAATGGATAATGCATTTGTTATTTTTGTGTTCATTGTCGATTGGTTTATTGGTTGTTTGCTGCCTATGTTATTGGTTTACTTCTGTAGTAGTATAACTTAACGAGGGAGATCGAGAGCATCGTATGAGGGATTTCAATTTGACTGTTTCAGATCCAAAGGAGGAGGTTCAGGCTCAGGCTGTTGAGGCCGAGCCAAAAGGTATTGGAATGTATTTAGTTTTCTAGTATGTCATAACATATGTATTGCACATTTATATTGCTGTTTTGAAATTAGACAACTCAATGCCAATTAAGATATCAGATCGATTTTCATGTCCTCACTCCATGACTTTGATTTGTAGCAAAAGATAAGGAAATTCCTTCTGTTCAAGATGAAGAAGTCGAGCAAACGGAGAAAAGACACTTGAATGTTGTGTTTATTGGGCATGTTGGTAAGTTGATAAATCCCACATGGTTGCTTTACTAGTATATATAGGTTATCTCTTATCAGGGTTCCTTTTTGTCGTTTATTCAGCTTTTATCACTGTGCAATTGGTCAAGATTATGGTCTTTCATGTCTATCATCTATGCATTATAGGATTGAATTTAAATGTCCATTGGTTCAACTTCAGATGAAATGAATTTTAGATGTTGGTCGTAGACCACTAGAGGGGATACCCTTGTTGACTCTTTACCGGTTACTGCCCTCTGAAAATTTTTATTTTCAAGACAGAGATGAAATGAATGTATTCTTGACTAGAACGGTGGGTTTTCACTGCTTACTTGTTAATTGTTATTCATGTGGAAATTCACCTATAATCTGTATGTGTCTAGTAAGTACTAAGTAGTAACTTGTTTGGTTTTATTAATATGGGAGGATAATCAATTTCTTTTATGATGTTTCGGAAATAAACTAAGCAAATCCAAACACAGACTAAACTTGCTCTGAATAGTATGCTCATATTATTAAACAAGTGAGGAATAATAAAAGACTTATGCTAGTAAGAGAGGTGAGGTGGAAGGGAATATACGTGGGGGATTTATTGTAATTGCCTGGATTTGTGGCAGCAGGGAAAGGAAAGTCAGTGAGGTGTGAATTTGAAGGGGAAAAAAAAAGCTTAAAAGAGGGCAGAGGGGCACAGCCGAGAGAACTGCATAAAGAAGAGGTGTTGGGTGTGGGGATTGATTCCTAATCTAAAATTATTCTATATTTTTCATTTCTGTTTGTTTTGTTTTCAAGATTTCTAGAGCTTATTTCTGGTGTAGGTTGTAAGGAGCTAGTCTCCCAACTCCCATTCATCAATATAAGAATAAGAACTCAGTTCCTGGTACTTTCTTTTTTCATATATCAATACATTTGTCTCAGGTTTAATCTACAATTCATTGACTATTTAAGTATTATGGGTCTTAAACAGATTTTAAAAGCGACCTTTCTCGCATGGTCTATGTGTTTCTGTGTTCTTTTAGTATAATGTTGTTCTAGTGGTGATTTTTTCTTGTTCTTCTTGTTCTAGATGCTGGCAAGTCTACAACTGGAGGCCAGATACTTTTCCTCAGTGGTCAGGTTGATGATCGAACTATCCAAAAATACGAGAAAGAAGCTAAGGACAAAAGTCGAGAAAGCTGGTAAGCTCATCTACTTTGTTTGTCTATTGGGATTGTTCTATTATCCAAATCCTGCTTTGCTGCCTCATCATTTGCTTGCTGCAACTCAGGGTCTTAATTTGTTGTAGTTGGCAAGGTACTTCACTGACGTGGTTTAATTATCACGATTTAAAAAGTCGTATAATTTATGTTGGACTATCGTAATTACTGAAATTCAGAATATAATCTAATAAATTAATGGGATTACTTTCTCTTTTTGTAGCATCTTGAACAGTTTTTGTAAGTTGGATCCAAATATGGTTTATGATAGAGAAACTATTAGGAAAGATTTAGAGGTTAATGAGTTGGATCCAATACGGTTTATGATAGAGCATTATGGTGTAATTTGATCCATGTAGCTGACCCCACTTAGTGGGATAAGGCTTGGTTGTTGATGTTTGTTAGGGGGATTTGACTCTTCTAAGGTGAGCGCTTCACTTTAGAGTGTACATCAAGTAATATAAACTATCGTTGAGAATATTGAGGGTTGATTATATATGCACATGTACAACAATTCTTGATTGTGTTTTAATATCAACCTGTTTGAGATTACTTAATTTACTTTCAACTCACTTTAGAGGAGCCAAATCATGTTGGGAGAGGGGATGGAACCTTTTAGCTTAGTTAATATACTTGTTACTAATCTATGTCAAGTTAATGATTTGAAATTTATATGCCAGGTACATGGCTTATATTATGGACACAAATGAGGAGGAGAGAGTAAAGGTATGAACAAATTTGCTGATAACGTGTAATTGGTTTTTCCCATTTAATGTAGGTCTCCACTTTCGCTTGTTAGTCATATGAATTTGTTTATGACTCATCATGAGAGTAAAGTTATGCTAATTACAGGGGAAGACTGTTGAAGTTGGAAGAGCACATTTTGAGACAGAGACAACAAGGTTCACCATTTTGGATGCACCTGTGAGTATATGCATTGCTTGATTCTCCTCAGATCAGTTTTCTGGGCCTTGAAATGCATATTCTGTTGCGCAATAATAGTTTCCCATTTTTTTCTGACTAAAAGTCTTACCTTGACTTAATTGTCATGGTATTTTTAATTTAAAATAACATAATTTTTTGCTAACATAGGAAACACCTAATATTTACATTTTTTTATGCAGGGCCACAAGAGCTATGTTCCTAATATGATCAGTGGTGCATCTCAAGCTGATATTGGAGTGTTGGTAAGTTGTAATGCACACTCATTCTGTTTCTTTTCTTGATCTTTCAGTTAATGATTCTTCACAAGCATTTGGTGATATGTTTGTCTTTTCCTTTCCGTATTTTATGCTCATCAATCAGGTAATTTCTGCTCGGAAGGGAGAGTTTGAAACTGGATATGAGAGAGGTGGACAAACTCGTGAACATGTCCAGCTTGCAAAAACATTGGGTGTGACTAAGCTGCTTGTGGTTGTCAATAAAATGGATGATCCTACAGTAAACTGGTCAAACCACACTGTCTCTCTCTCTCTCTCTCTCTCTCTCTCTCTCTCTCTCTCTCTCTCTCTCTCTCTCTCTCTCCCCCTCCCTCCCTCCCTCTCCCTCTCTGTCTGCCTTCCTTTATGAGCTTATATGCAATTCTAATGAGATACCTTACTGGTGGTGTTTTATTAGGTATGATGAAATCGAGTCAAAGATGATTCCATTTCTAAAGCAATCAGGATACAATGTAAAAAAAGGTATCTTCTGCCTTTTATTTGCTTAAGAATGTGGGAACTTTATTTTGTCTCTCTGTTTAATCCTTCTTTTTTTTTAGATGCTGGTATAAATGCATTATAAATAGTGGGTGGGTTATGTTGCTTTAACATCAGGAGCATGCATTACTAACATGCCAGGGGTGACAAACTGTCTACCATAGTTCACTTCTAAGAGTTTCTTACTCTCGTCTAGAGGAATGGGGATCGTCGCATCTTGCTGGATGCTCTGGAGCTTGGGACATGTTGAAGATCGCTGAGAAGCTTTATTTACTTTTAGGGAAGTTAGGATTAAGATCTGAGGGTATTTAGATCGTGCAAGGGCTAATTATTATCCCGCTCTGCAAGTTATTGTGTGGGATTTTAAAAGACTATAAAATTTTGAAATTCATTTCATACCAATAATTTCATATTTTGTCTTTACAAGTTAAGTGGATTATGCAAACATAATTATTTTAGTAATTTTTTTATTTAACAGATGTCTTGTTTTTACCAATATCGGGGCTCATGGGTTCAAACTTAAAAACAAGAATGGAAAGAAGCATTTGTTCATGGTGGGATGGGCCTTGCTTATTTGAAGCCCTTGATAGTATCGAAGTTCCTATGGGAGATCCCAAAAGACCTTTCAGGTACTGTATTTCTAAACATTTTGTTGCTTCCCCCCCTCCCCCCTAGAGGTCCTTTATAATTCTGTATTTTGAAAGTTCAACTTTCTTTTTCTTGCAAAGATTGAACTTCTGATCTTTGCAGGATGCCTATAATTGACAAATTCAAAGACATGGGAACTGTTGTTATGGGCAAAGTTGAATCTGGTACTATTCGGGAGGGAGATTCCCTTTTTATCATGCCAAATAAGGTAGTCTTTTTAGGGCGTTGCGAGCTTTGTCCTTCCGTTCTTTCTTCTGATTTTTCCTATTTATTGAAGTACTTGACAACTGCACTTCATTTTGCAGGATCAAGTAAAAGTTGTTGCTATATATATTGATGAAAATCGGGTTAAACGCGCTGGACCTGGTGAAAATTTACGCGTTCGATTATCTGGTGTTGAAGAAGAAGACATATTGGCTGGGTTCGTCTTGTCTAGTGTTGGTAAGAAATTTTGTCTTCTGTTTATTTAATTTTGCTGGACTTGACATGCATCACACCAATGGTACATTTTATTGAAAACATGTTCTAGAAAGCATAATTAACAAACAATTTTGATGCTATGTGCAAACGCTAGTTTATTTTAGAAGTATTCAATTCTTGGTCTGATATGAAACTTTTTGCGTCCTTGCATGCCATGAGAATTTGCCTAACTATATACTGTGACCTCGCATTTCCCATTCCAAACAATTTCAAATAGTGTTGTTTTCGTTTGGATTTGAAATTTATCCATAAATTATTGCCGGTTTAAAAAAATGATTTGATTATAATGATTCCAGATGGTGACAGAGGAACCTTTTCCTGCCATAAATGCTTCAAGTTCTACTCAATTGAATTTTGAGATCTATATCATTTATGTTGTGATCCATGTGCTGCATAATGGTTTCTTACGCAGTTTTTGTTTTCCCTTTTTTGCAGCAAATCCAATATCAGCAGTTACTGAGTTTGTTGCTCAGTTGGCAATCCTTGAATTACTAGACAACGTGTGTATCCTCTCTGTGGCATTTGGAAGTTAGCAGTAGTTTCTATCTATTGTCAATGAAATTGACATCTGTACATAAATTCTGCAGGCTATTTTTACTGCTGGATACAAAGCTGTTCTGCACATCCACTCTGTAGTTGAGGAATGTGAGATTGTTGAGCTATTACAACAAATTGATCCAAAGACAAAGAAGCCCATGAAAAAGAAAGTTCTATTTGTAAAGAATGGTGCTGTTGTATTATGCCGTGTTCAGGTGCATTTTTTACATCACAAATGTCACTAAATTTTATCTTTTTTTATTGGTGGACAATCTTTTGTTTGACTAAAAATTGGTGGACAATATTAAAAGATACAATGGTTTGGAATTTCCCTCGTGTGATCTAGTAGCAGTGTTGTAACTGTTATATTCTGTTAGCGGCATTAGTTGTTAGTTAGTATTCTTCTGTCACTCTAGAATATTGTCTCTGGTATAAACCATTTTGTACCTCTTTTTTTGGTAACGGCCGGGGTTTGAACCCCGGACCTTGCATATTTTATGCATTGTCCCAACCAACTGAGCTAAGCTCACGAGGACAAAAAAAAAAAAAAAGAAAAAACCATTTTGTAATATTAATTCAGTGAAGTAATTCCTCATAGTGTTTGGTTTTGGACTCAACCCAAAAAGCCAGCTCATGGGGTGAAGGTTGCTCCCCTTATAACCTTTATTTAGTTGATATCACTATCTGATGTGGGACTCTCGTGCTCAGGACTGGATATCTGGAGCATGAAGTATACAAAATTAGACATCTGGCGGTGGCCCAATAGATCCATGATAGGCCATGCTACCATCTTAGGATTTGAGTTTGTGTATAACTCAATTCTATATGCTAGCTTTTGGGGGCAAGTGTTGCTTCTACTTATCACAAGTTATAATCACTATTTAGTCTATATCACTATCTAATTGGGACTCTAAACAATTCCTATTGTTTTCTTCTCTTCCTCTCAAATCTTTTTCCTTCTTTACAGTCTATAATAAATATGGTATCAGAGCCTATATTTTAAGGTTCATCCATGGCTTTTGATCTCTCCCTTTCTTGAGGGTCCTTTGTCGCTGACAATCGTGAGCTTCCCACTGTTTCCCTCTTTCCAAAGGCAATCTGCGCCAATCACCTTCTCCTTTGTGAATTGCCATCTTGGAGAAATTGGATGACAAAATATTCTTAGTTTGGAATCAGGTAGAACATGCACTGAAGGGACGTTGTTTCCACCATTTCATCGTGAATCCAACCATTTCTATGTGCTTTCTATCTGAAGATGATTGCGACATAGGTTGCATCAACATGCCATACACAAATTGTGAGAAACAAGACCAACTGTTGCTCCATGGTTGCAGTCATCACTTACATCTACAATGAGGCCGTCTGCCATGAACTCAGTGGTTTTACTTTTGACCCTTTCCTTGAACCCGTGCATTTTGTCTCCCCAAGCTTCCCTTCTTATTTCATTGCTGACTTGCTGTAGATGGACTTCTCAGGGCTATGGATAAGACTGTTACGTGATCTTGTTTGTGCAGAATAGTTCCGTAGTCTTCAAGAGAGATTTATTCATTGCTGATGCTAGTTTTTTTTCCTTTCATCCGGGCCTTGCTAATTAGTTCCCAAGGGTATTTGTTGAGAAATCTAAAGATAAACATTGTTTAATGAATAGTATGTATGACACTTAATATGTTTGGCTTCAAAAGTTTTTATTTTTCAATTAATACCCTTTTCATTTTTGAATCCTTAACAGGTACCTCAAGGGTACTCATTATCATTTGTTTATTTATTTGTAAGAGTTTATCTACATCTTGTTTTGGTGATGTGGTTGCAGGTTAGTAACATGATATGCGTTGAGAAGTTCTCCGATTTTCCACAACTAGGGAGGTTCACTCTTCGCACTGAAGGTAAGGATTAAGACGACTGTTCAACTTGCAAATGTGTTTATAATATTTATTTATATATGTTCAAGCTGTTTGACTTACTCTGTCCTACAGGAAAAACTATTGCTGTGGGAAAAGTCACTGCTCTGTGAGTTTGTAATTTTTTTGACTTGAGGTAAAAAAATATTTCATATGCGTTGTTCACCTGTGCTTGCTTTTAACGGTCAACTTTGTAATGTTGTTCATCTGGTCTTCCATAGTTTGATTATGCTAACATTTATACCTTTTTTTTTGTTAATTTTGAAGTTATTAGATGACCTTTCTATTGGGTTTCTCTTTTACATCTAGATATATTGTTTGATTTAGAAACCGACTAGCAAATGGTTGAGAGCCTAAAATATCAAATATTTTATTTTATGCAATGTTATCGTGTCTACAGATTTTTCTGGTGTTTTATGTTTATTGAACAAATCAAATGATTTCACAGTAATAGAATAGGAAATTAATTTGCTACTGCCACTGGGTCGCTTGCATGGAAATGTCAGTTTTAATTTATGGTTCTCGCCTTTGTTTTTTCAAATTCACTACGACTAATCGTTGGCAGATTGGCATTTCTGCAGAGACAGATGGAGTGGCAGCGTTGGGGGCATAATTGACAGCATGGAGTCTGCCATATATCCATTTCATTTCGGAAATTAGGTTGCATTTTCTTGGGGTAGTCCTCAATGGAGAGTTAGTTGTTGCAGCTGGTGCCCATGTACTTGTATGCGTCTGTACAAGACCTGTTGCTTCAGTGTTATACGGTTGGCGTCTTCCAGCCATACTACATGTGATATATAATTGAAATGGATTGTTTTGAATCGATCCACCTAAGATTAGTTGTGGTATCTGATGACTTATATTTTAGAATAACAACAATGGAACAAACTTTGATGTTGATAAATGATTTGTTTTTACTATAATTACCGAGTATACCTGATGGAGTTTTGTAGAGTTGGAAATTTACAAGTTGGATTTACTGTTCCGTGTATTTCGACGATGAACTAATATGGCTAGAAATTTAACGTATAGCAACGCGGTTGAGTTAGTACTACTGAAACGAGCTTCATAGGATGGAGATATTGATTAATACTGAATCATGGCTCATGAATCATGATATACTAGACATAACGAACTTTAGAGTGGACCAGTATTAAAATCAATTATGTGAAACTAGTTTGAAAAAACTCTAATTAAAAAATTACACGATTAACAGACATTTTTGGTAGATAATATGTTTTCCCAAGAATCTGGTTAGCGTTTGATTTTATAAAAAAATACCTAGGCATCTGTTTGTTGAGTGGGGCCAATCTATGAAACTGGAGATTAATTTCTGGGTTTATCCGAAAACACTTGAGGTAGAGTTTCATTGTTAGTCCTGAAGGCATTGTTGTTACCTTGAAATGGTTTGGTTAATATATGTCGAAAGCTTTTAGAATTTGAAGATAAAATATAATATTAGACATGCGATCTTTAGAGATATGACCTGATAAACTGAAGTTGTAATTGTTGAATAATAACGCTATTGATGAATGATAAGAATTCAACCATCGATATAATTATTTCTATGTTCCCAAGCATTTGGGCATACAAAAATATACGGAGCACTCTTTAAAGACCATAAGTAGTAAGTATATTATGAAAATGCATGTAATCAATGTCTTGAAAATCGAAATATTTGACTTTTCTAGATAATAATTTCTTATTTTAGATAGCTTAAAGAGTGCCCTGAGGACACTCGTTAACAAGACCCTTCCTTTAATTATTTAAAAAATAGTCTTTTTTTTCCCTTCAATTGTGTATGTGTTAATTCGTGTCCAAATGCTTGTGACTTGTTCTCTAAAAAAAATATCAGGTCGAACAACCATTTATAAAATAGTTACTCCATCTTTCTCATATTATATGTTCCATTTGAGTTTTATGGGTATTAAAGAAATGATTAATGTTGTTGATTTCAATGGTTATTTACTAAAATATCCTTATTAATTATAGTTAGTAGAGTAATTATAGATGATTTAAATACAATAAATAATGGTACATTAATGGAAAAGAATTAATGGAAAAGAAGTCAATGTTGTATTGATATTGCTATGCCGTGCCTTGCCAATAATAATGTTGCAATTGCAATAACGATAATAGAAATTTGAGGACCACATAATCATAAATACTGAACAGTGAAACACAAACAAAGTATGTATATACAAAAAAAGGCTTTAGCTAGTTTAGTATCATCTGCTACATTTGCAAATGGCAATGAACTACTGTTGTATACACACATCACCGATTCATGTGTTGTACATCTCATCTTTTAAACCATCAAAGTCTCTCAGAACAACAACAACAAAACATCATCTTGTTCAAAGAACAAGAATAAGAGCAACCCTTGATGACATTCAAAACAACCCACTTGTTGTTCAAGACGACAATCCCAAAAGGGTATGCTTATGTTCTTTTCCTTTCCATTTGGATCCAACTTGTCCATAAGCTCTTCAATATATATTATGTAACAACTTATTGCTTATTGTTGTAGAAATAACTTATGCATAAACACTTATATCATAAGTTCTTAATTACTTCTATCTTTACTTAGGAAGTAGTGGAAAGTGTGAAACTGCTTAAAAATGCAGCTAAGACAAGAAAGGTACCAGCAGAAGAGATTCTTTCAGCACTGTCTCTCATTGAGAAAGCAAAAATTGATCCTTCTGCTTTTCTTGATACTCTTGGAGGAAAGGAATCCCCTGGGAGAACCTGGATGCTTATTTTTACTGCTAAGGTTAACCTATTTCATATGATTCTGGTTTAAACTATGTTTAGCAGTTTATACTTACTACAATTTTGTGCTGAATTTTAGAAAAAATTAGATGGTGGTGGATATTTTCCTCTCACAGCTGTTCAGAGATTTGATGCTGCTGTAAGTCTCTTTCTTATCATACTATCTATTAAGAGTCCATTTATAGTGGAAAAATTAATAGAGCCCTTCATTTGCATAATTAGAGACTTTTACCTTTATGTGTTCTTGTGCTTTGAACTACATTCTCGGGTTGAGATCTAATTATTTTTTTTTTAAATATAATTTTTACTTATATTAAGGTCGAGAGAGATAGAACTATTAATTCTGCATTGCATATTGTGATGGTGCTACTTTTATGAGGTTGTGAGGATTTTTGGTTGCGCTGTTGTTTCTTAGCCACTTACATGAAGTTGGGGAAAACACAATATTATCTTTTTTTATCCTTTGAATCAAACTCCGTACGCCGGGGTTTACAACACCCACACACCCTGCAAACCGAGCCACCGACCACTTGCGCTAAACCCTGGTGGTAAATCACAATGTTATCTGTAATGGCTCTTGTGGAATGTTTTTATCTATGAGTTAATAAGGCCCCTATAATAGATTCTTCATGGCCTTCTTAACTCTTCTTATGCAAGCAATGTTGTATTGCTGTTCTTTGTTTTATTCCTTGTAAATGTTGTATATGCCAAATCATCAAACTATGCCTAAATTATCTTTAGAAAAAAGCTAGGATATTTTTTATGGATTTCTTCTGTCTAAGTTAGACTTTATGTTGATGAATTGTTAGGCAAAAAGGATCGAAAACGGTGTATTTCTTGGACCTATCGGACAATTAACATTTGAAGGCAGACTGTCGTGGAAAAACAGAATACTATCTTTCATTTTTGAGAATCTTCGAATAAAAGTTGGACCTTTAAAACCTCTACAAATCAGCCTTGGACAAAAGGAAGACAGGGAACCAAGTACAAAGGATCCATTTTTTATCTGGTTTTATGTTGATGAGGAAATAGCTGTTGCTCGAGGCCGAAGTGGAGGCACTGCATTTTGGTGTCGGTGTCGTCAGGTTGATATTTGATTCTTTTGAGTGTCTTTTTCTGAGTTTCTGACTTATTGGAAAGAAAGATTCACGTTTTCCGCTCTTATTCATGCTGCTACTATGGTAGCAGCAGGAATTTTTCTTGTAGCTCGACTTCTTCCTCTTTTCATAGTTATACCCCCCATAATGAGTGTAATAGCTTT
>Ga0315914_1001126_pt1 | contig 38709 bp, 23 predicted proteins | sample MpolenodulesMG_FD_203920 | JGI IMG/M metagenome (GOLD analysis project Ga0315914, IMG submission 203920) | Medicago polymorpha root nodule microbial communities from Los Angeles, California, United States - elongated nodules | ecosystem: Host-associated > Plants > Roots > Nodule | place: USA...
TCTTTGTATGGATTAAAACAAGCACCAAGAGTGTGGTTTGAAAAGTTTAAAACAACACTACTTGGCTTTTCCTTTCTCCAAAGCAGCCATGATTTGTCTCTCTTTCTACAAAGAACCTCAAGAGGAATTGTTATACTTCTTGTTTAAGTGGACGACATTGTCATCACTGGCTCAGATCAAGAGGCTGTTACGACAATCAAACAATTGTTGAATACAACCTTCCACATGAAAGATCTTGGACAACACACTTATTTCTTGGGATTAGAAGTGCAATTCCAACATAAAGGCATCTTTGTCACTCAGCACAAATATACTCAGGATCTTATTCATATGGCTGGTCTCACCAATGCAACTCCAGTTGACACTCCCATGGAGATTAATGTAAAGCTACGACGAGATGAGGGTGAACTCCTGCAACCGAAAATTGGTTGGAAGTCTTATCTACCTAACCATCACAAGACCCGATATCTCTTTTGTTGTCCACACAGTCAGTAAATTCATGCAAAATCCGAGACACTTCCATCTTTCTGTAGTGCAACGAATCATTAGATACTTGCTAGCCACTTCCAAACGGGGTCTTTTCTTTCCGACAGGTGCAACAATACAACTTCAAGCATACAACGATGCTGATTGGGCTGGATGTCCAGACACCAGGAAGTCTACAACTGGATGGTGTATGTTTTTAGGAGATGCCCTTGTCTCCTGGAAATGCAAGAAACAAGAATCAGTCTCTAAATCTTCAACAGAAGCAGAACATCGCTCCATGTCTGCAGCATGCTCTGAGATTATCTGGTTGCGAGGTCTTCTTTCAGAACTTGGTTATTCGCAAACACAACCAACTCCGCTGCATGCTGATAATACAAGTGCCATACAGATTGCTGCAAATCCTGTATACCATGAGCGAACGAAGCACATAGAGGTTGATTGTCATTCAATCAGGGAAGCCTATGACCGCAAAATTATCACTCTGCCCCACGTGTCTACATCAGTTCAACTTGCTGAAATACTCACAAAATCCATGACACGTCAGCGCCATAATTTCTTAATTAGCAAATTGATTGTTGTAGACTTACCAGCATCAATTTGAGGGGGGATGTCAATAGAATTGAAAGCATCAGAATTATTCATTAGTGCTGATTTGGTGCAGATTTGTTGGTCATTAAACCAGCAGATTTGCACAGACTTTATTGCAAGTCAAAACAGCATATTCTACATTATTGTACAGTTATAATTGTGTAATTATGTATTTAGTCAATGGCCTAGCTGTAGATAACAGTTACAGATTGTATCAGCACTATATATATGAAAACATTCCAGCGAAAGGGATCATAGTTTTGACCCTATTTTCTCTGAGTTTAACATGTAATACTCATATAATAAAAATGCACCGACACCACAAATTTATTTACCGCTTTATGCTTAGATGGTGAGTGAGGACCAAAATGAATTAGGGACAAACTAGGATTAAATAACTTTACTAATTTGAGAGCCTTAAAAATGAACAACTAGTAATTTTATGATGAAATTCTACTTGGGATCCAACATCCTTAGTAATTCCCTTCACATTTTTTTTTACGTTACGTCGAAACGTGTAGATTTTTACCGTTAGCATAGAAAAACCTTTTTTATCCAAAAAAATCAAATATATCAAATTCCAAAAATATTTTCTTAATAAACCTTGGACTTTAACCCAAGAGTTTCTTTTTCATTTATTTTCTTAATCAAATTTTTAAGCAATTTTAATATCCATATTAGACTTGGATTTCTTTTAATTAAAAGCAAACAACTTCACCTCTTTCATTATTCTATGCCTTGAGGCCTCTTTCCCCTTCTTAAAACTATTTCCAAAAACTCTAAAAATAACCCAACCCACAAAAATAATTTTTTAAGAGTAAACTACATTGGTTTTGATCCCTTTTTAGGGTATGTTGGCAAAAGAGTTAATCCTTCCAAATTAAATAAAAAATAACAAAAACATACTTCTTCTCCCTCCATTCTTTCACTTAGACATTTAGGCAAGTATTTTCAAAATAAGTAAATAACTTAACACAAGATAAATTAGGCAAGAGGTTCCTACGGAGTACCGTAGTCATTTAAGGTGCGTAAAACCTTTCCTTTGCGAAACCACCCCGGATCCACAATCTCTAAGGGTTTTTCTCTCTTTTTCCCTTCCCACGAATAAAAGTAGAAAGTTCAAAGATTTTATGATTCAAATCAATCAATGGTTTGACATCCAAAATCGAGGAGCACATGGATTAGTGGATTTTTGGCCTATAAGGATATTTTAGTAATTTTTAGACTCAGGAGCATTTTGGTCATTTGGTGAGCAAGGGTAAATTAGTCATTTTATTCAGAGGGTTATTTTTGGTGTTTTAAATGGGAATGATTTTTTTTTTTAAGTTACTAGTGAGTTGAGGTAATTAATTAGAGACGGTAATTATTCATTATTTTGGCGGTTTAAGTGAGTAGTAACTTAGGGGAATTAGTTGGTAAGACCTAGCCCAATTATGTGGTGACTATATAAACACAACACTTGTAAGAAAATTAGGTCTTTACATTCATTCACTCATTTCACAAAAAAAATTTGAGAGGTAGAGAGAGAAAGTGGATTAAGAGGATAAAAGAGGAAGTTAGACGGAGAGCTTGAGGTTTGAAGAGCTAGGAGCTAAAGTGAAGCTTAAGCTAGAGGAATCAAGAGCTAGAGGCAAGGGGGATGGTTTATTTTCATCAATTAAGTCATAATCTTCAATTTTCAATTATGGGTTTAAGTGCTTTTATGTTTTTTTTATTTTTAAAACTCGGTATCCCATCCAAGAATCGACTAATCCGAGGGGACCAATCCCACCGCCCACTTGCGGGGGCCCCGTTTAAAGCCAGAACAAGCTCTGTATGGACTTAGCCCACCGAAATTGGCACCAGAGGGAATCGTACCTGAGACCTTTTGGAGGAGCGAACTCCAAGATCCCAAGCCAACCACTAGGCCAACCCCAAATGGGTTAAGTGCTTTTATGTTAATCGTGTCTTTTGGGGATTTTTGATGATGAATTTTGTGCCCCTAATTCATGTGAATTTGTGGGTATGATAAACTTCATGAAATTGTTGTGTTATGTGCTTAAACTTCATAGTTGTTGTTGTTGATAAGTTGTTTCGGTGATTTTTAATTAATTGAGTGTAAATCATGAAATGGTGAGTGATTGTTGTTGAAACACGATTGAATTCACTTCATAAATGTTTTTTTTTTTATGTTTGAATGTTGATGGGGTTTGAATTGGTGTAGTTGCTTATGAAGTTTGAATGAAAAATTGAGAAAATTGTAGGTTTTGGTGGAAAATGAACTAGGTGATGAATTTGAGGTGAATTGGTATTATAATTCCAAGTTTGTTATTATTTTGAATGCCTTTTTATGTTTACAAAGTAATGTACAAGTTTTGGGGTCGAATTTAGGGTGAAATTTGGGGAGTTCCCGAGAGGGAACAACCAAGAACAAGGTGACCTGTTCTGGTGTAGCTCGCTAGGCGAGCAGGAGCTTGTTGTAGCGAGTTGCACAGGACATACACCCATGTTTCGGGTCGTTCCGGACATTTGGGGTCGATCCGAGAGGTTCCAAACTAATTGTTTTGATGTACTTAATTGTATTTGAACTTTTTAAACCTTTGAAAAAATCAAAAAAATTGGATTGAACCAGCTTTGTAATGTGTTACTATGGGAGCATTCAGAAACTGACTCAGTTGCTGAGTGGCTAGAGAAATGTCTGGTCTAGTAGTATTTAGATACAGCAATCGACCAATCAACCTCCTGTAGCAAGACACATTTTCAAATGGTTTGCTTGTGTCTTGATGCAATTTGATTGAAGTATCTAAAGATGTTGATGCAGGCTTAGAACCTAAGAGACCAGAAGACTCAAGCAGATCAAGACAATATTTTCTCTGAGACAATACATTTTTCTCTTTTCTTGGATCAACTCCTTCCGTTCTTATCTGAATACAATAATAGACACATATATGCAGCTCTGAAACCCAAATAGAACAGAAATTCTGAAAAATCATATTGAGGAACAAGTTCTCAAAACTTTGCTTCAACATATCATATAGTTTAACCATTTTAAGATTGTCCAAACATCTAAAGTATCAATCAAGATAGCAAAGAATGGCAAAAGTCCAATACTCCAGCCGCTAATACAAGACTTTTGTACCTGAAAGAACATAAGGATAAAAAGAGGTACAATAAAGGAAACATGATATGATGGTATATGATGTGTTTCTGTTACTAACTTTGAACTTGAATATCAAGACATAGGATTAATCATGGACAGGAAAAGGAAGTACCTTTCATGTTTCTTGCTGGTATTTAGCTCCTTGCTTCAAGAGCAACAACTTCTCTTCCATGAACCAGTCTGCAAATAAAAATGAACCACAACTATGTCACTGAGTTAGAGCAAGACCTTCAAATTTTCAACAAAAAAAGTACTTGTTCATGCATATTTTTCCACGTTTTATTATATGTATCACCTATGCACCCAGTTCAATAAGAAAAAAAAGTTTGATTTTTCTTTTAAGGGAAATTTGTCCAACTTGCTTGCATAAAGAAAAATAAACACTATTAAACTCCAAATTTCAAAAACCACAAAAACGATGAGACAACAACTAAACAAGACATAAAAGAGCAGAAAACATGTAGCAGAGAAAATAACTTTAGAAGATAAACAGTAGAACCATTCAGCTTTAGAGTACATTTTGGTGACTAACAAACATACACCATATTCCTACTACATTTTGCCTTGGACTCTAAATACATTCTGAGCGTCCAGTCCTGTTCTTGATCACTTTGTCCTTAAGCTGTTTGTTGAGTTCTACAGCCACGCATTTTGATCCTTGACATGTGCATATATATTGGTTACAATCTATGTACCATCAACCCTTCAAAGTTCAAATAGAAGGTGTATCTGAGTGTCTGACCCCAACACAACACTGACAATGTGGTTACATACAACCACTTCCATTTTCTCAAATTATTACCGAATTCTACATGACGGTGTCAATGTTGTGTCCTATGTTTGTATCAGTGCTTCATAGGTTAGGATAGCAAGGTAGTAGATTATGCTTGTAAATAATTACCCTGGCAAGTAGTCAATGAGGTCACTGTTGTCTATCAGAATGTCTTACCTCCTTGTTGGTATATATTCTGCAATGTAGTTTATTAAGTAGATGTTAGACACATCCTAATTAATTAACAAAAATTTTCATTCATAATCTTCATTTTTCAAAATACTAGGTTGCTAGTTCTTTATAGAGGCTATCCGGCTTGATGATAACACATATTGTGTTTATGTGTTCATTGCTTATGAAATCTATAATAAGATGACCATTATTGTCTTTTCTTGCATGCTTATGGAAAAGTCTTCACCATATTCTCCAAAAATTTGGCAGAAATGCAACTGTTATCATTATTATCTCTCTGTCTGATTTGGAGTCTCCAAAGTTGTAGATTGCATGAAGGTGAGTTTTTCAGCTCCACACCGTTTACACAGAGCATAATATAACAAGTATGGTTATAAAACTCGCAGGTCAACTCGTAGACTCGACCGAGTTTATGAGTCCAGCTACCCCAAATGAGTTGACTTATGATTGTTCTGTCCAACTGATGTTTGTCAAAGATATCAAAATTGATTACCAGATTAAATCAAGATATGACAAGAATATTCAAACCTGGCACACACACTTTGGAGAAATATGCTATAACCTAGCTAAGAAATAGAAAAAACGTTGCGCCACAGAGAAATGTATTTGGGTCAGAAAGCGAAATTTTAACTGCTTATATACGCTTATTTTTTAACAAAGAACCTTTGGCAAATTTGGGATTATCAAGTGCATCTCCAACAATAAGGACTAAACGACCTTGAAACCTTTGTGAAGATGTGAAACCCTTGTGAGAAATCTCTAACGGCAACGATGAATCCGTCGTTTCGTGAGTTTGGAGAACTGGGCGAATCTTTATGCCAGACCGCACGTTGGGCACCATCTGTACTTGCGGTGAGCGCAACAGTGAAGACTTTGTCGGCGATGTACCAGGTTTGGTGAAATGTGAGAAGTGGGGATGAAGAACTGAATGAATTTTGGAGGAATGGATCCTCCTATTTATACAAACCAAGTGGTTTTCCTATACCATCTGATCATATGATTTAATGTTAAAGTCACCCCTTTCAGTTTATTCTGGACTAGGAATTTAAACAATTTAAATTTAAAGTATATATTGACGAGAGAAGATACAATGAGTAAACCAGTACTGACGTTTAAATTACTAGTTCAAAAAGCATGATAGTTCTAAAACAATACATAAGAAAAATAGCTGTTGAGGAAAGCAAAACATAACCGGTTTAAGTCCTGATGCAAAAAATACAACTTGCTTTACCGCCTTGTCATAACCGGCTTTGTACTGCACTGAAATTTTAAACTTCAGTGCTTCAATTTCAGCCTTCAACTTGTCAACGGTAACTTTGTAAGCATCTTCTTTTACAAGTAATTTCCCTTTATTCTTTGAATTTTCGTCCATTAGGTCTTTTTCTCTTGCGACCATTCGCCTCTTTTCCAATATTGTTTCTTCCAAAGAATTCTTCAATTCATCTTTCAGATTACTGAGCTGAGCCATATCCTTCTCATAATCAGACAACTTCTTTTTCAATTCAGTAATCTCTCCAACATAATTCTTCTCATATTCAGACAACTTGTTTTTCAATTCAGTGATCTCTTCAACATAAGCCTTGTTTTCCTTGACTGTATCCCCTAACTTTTGCCGCATGATATGAAGAAGGAAGGTTGTACAAACGGAACCAGTCAGACTAGTTTGGAGTACTCTTTCAAATTCCATCTCCTTAACTTTTTCATGAAACTTTTCCTGACTGAAATGCTTATTAATAAGGTCTCCAAAAGGAAAATCATCTCTCGAGACTGATGTGGTATCACCATCACCACTACTATTGATCTCAGTGAAAAATGATGTCCACATTTCATCCAGCCATTCCAAAGAACATCGCTGGTTGTTTCCAGGAATTTTTACAGGAGCTGAACTTGAAACCTCCAGTCGAGGCAGTTTTACTTCAACGGTTTTGAGGGGCGTGTCCGGGGAATTATTGGTTGGAGCTTCCTGTGGAGAGTTCCTTACATATCTTTCATCATTATGTTCAAACAACTCTTTTCCCGACACATCTTTCACAGACATCATGGAGACTCTTCATAATAAAACAAATGGAAAGCCAAGTTAAATGTAGAAAGCAAAAGAAATAAAATCAATGAAGGAATATTAAAAGAAACTACCCAAATACTGCCACAGGACTTTGTTATCAGCCATCACCACTATTACTTACTACCACCACCAACTTAATCATAGATGAAGTTTATTAAATATGGTCCAAAACAAGTAGTAGCTCAACATTTAAGCAATAAATCATATTAAGAATGTTGTTTAGGATATTTATAATCAAACGTATTAAATATTGTCCAGAACTAAAAGGATGCTAGATTTATGAATCTGGACAAAGAAAGGAAAGGAAGCTCTTCCATGGTATGGCTTAGTTAGACATCAATAACCACAAGAGAAATCGCGGCTTGTTTGGCTCATACCGCATTCTATGACTTTTCCGAGGAATACACATTTACTAAATGAATGTTTCTTGCATTGAGATGTTTATTATAACAGTTAAACCACAATACTACCAGCAATGAACCTCAACTATCAAGACTATTAGTTAAACAAATTTCACAAACAGGTAAGCCGACCGACGAAAAGTTTTGAAGATGGCCCATATATTATTTGGATACATGGTTCTTTACTCACAGCAGTCCATTTTCTCTACTCACTCCAACACCTCATTTAAAAACACCTGAAACCTCAATTTAATAGACTACAAAGAAATCTTTTTCCTCAATAACATATATACCTCACAATATTCTCACCATGTACTACTCATCTTCCTTTCTCATGAACTAGTAAAATGTTTGATGAAACATGCATAAAAATCTTATTTCTAGCCTAGTATCCCAATTTATAAAGAACTAAGTTTAATATAATACAAGGGATTTTATTTTACATGCATTCAATCTAGAGTAGAAAGTGCAACACTTGAAATCAATAAAACACCATATTGAGCTTAAATGCATAATCATTCGAGTACACATGCATATCAACTATAAAAAGGGACATGCAAGCACATATACGACCTTGATTTTAGATGTTTTCTCCAACTTCAAAAGTAGAAATATATATGAGAAACTCACCAAACTTAAGGGAGATGATGACAATGATCTTGATTTCAAAAACAAGAACAATGGTCAAGTCGCTTTGCACAAAATCTTCTTCTCCTTCTATCTAGTTCAAACTGAGTGTGTAGTGTGTCTCTCTCTTTCTGAGTTTTGCAGAGAAAATATGCAGTGTAGGTGTTTGTCTTGTGAGTGTGAGTGTGAGTGAGAGTGAGAGTGAAAGTGAGGGAGTCAGACTGAGATGTAGTGTTTTTAGGTGGCGTTTTCCCCTTTTTACCCCCAAGAATTCATCTAAGGCTACTACAAGTCTTGGCCATGAATATTTAGTTGAGGAGTTTTATCTCAACAACCATTTGGTTGACAATTTATGAGACAACCATAATTTACAAAGAAAAAGTAGATATTGCACGACAACCAAAATAATAGAGAGATAAAGTAAAAAATAATGTGAGTATGAGAGAGAAAATCGTCACAAAATTTATCACAAAATAGATGTTCAGATACTCCCTCACTGAGCCATTTGCTTGATCAAGAAAAAGAAAACTGATTTATTTGCTTATTTCACACGTATTAAGAAAAATATATAAATGAAGGAGAGAAAAAATGGTTTTAAGTATTTTTGTTAAGTATTGGTGTATTTTCCACTATCATAAATGCAAAGTGAAATATATTGAATTAAGAGTGATGAAAGTAGTATTAATTAAGGTTATATTTGAAAAAAAAAGTCATTAATGATGTATATGTATTGAAAAGTGAAATGGATCAATTTTTTTAGGACAACATTTTTTTGCAAATGACTTAGTTATTATGAGACGGAGGGAGTATCATTTATCTTTTTCCTAATATCTATTACTTGAGAAAAAAATAAATTGGTGTTAACCCTCTAGCTCATAGGAGAAGGGGCCCTTTTAATCCGAAGTTCGGCCGACAAGTAAGTAAGTAAAGTATGGTAAAATTATTTCTACCAAGAATCGAACTCAAGTTCACCCAAACAATTTGTTTTAGGGGAACTCATTATGCACTTGAGTTCAATTACTTGGTTAGCAATTACGGAATTTCTTTTGCAACAAACAAACCAACCTAAATGTTTTAAGATTTTATCTAAAGTGCACAAATAAAATGATCTTACACCATGCACAAATGTGCTTGTTAACATTAGATTAATAAATCTCATCATATCTTATTTGATCGAATGATGAAATTTATTAATTAAACTATGAAAACTAACATGGGCATCATGTAAGATTTACCTCTCACTTATGCACCATAGAATTGACATTTTTCTAATAATTGAAATTTATATTGGTCCTACTATTTTTATGCATGTTTAGTTAGAGTTTTAGAAACACATTCAGAAAGAAAGAAAAAAATGCAAAATGACTTTCAAAGTCTAAATGACATAAAGCTGAGTTTTTTCGTACAAATAAAGCTAAGAATTTTCTGTTTGATGAAATAAAATTGAGATTTTTATTAATTACCCTATTTGACATTTTGTTTTACAATAACTGTGGGGACCTCAGTAATAATTTAAACGTTAATTCATCACGGAAGCACTCACGCTAATTGTGGGAACTCTCACGGTGAAAGCACCAAATCATAGATATGATCCTCTGAATTAAAGGACAAAGAGGACCTCCTAGGAATAGAGAGATAAACAAGAGATATGAATAATTTCATTGATTGTAATAATAGGGAAACTACAAGATCTTATATAGCCAAACTTATTCTAGATCATTCCGATGATACTCATAACAAAATAGTGAGTCATCGATCTTCTATACTTAATGGAAATATAGTCATTCCACTTCTTAGGTTTTAATCATGAGAGAATTATTTTTCCCAACCTATGGCCTTCTCCCGCGCCGTGTAAAATTTCCAAAAATGCCCTTGTGCATTCCGGATTTTAAAATCCGGATTCATGTTTACTATTTTGGATTTCATATTGAGGATATGAAATTGTTCATAATTGAATTGTTGATGATGAAATTGCATGTTCATAATATGTGAAAATGGAAATGTTGTGAATTATGCTCTAATTGTTGAATTGTGCTATGTTGTTGTTGTTTTGTGGTGGAATTCATGATTAATTGATGTTGTTGTTGTTATGAGATATTGTTGTTGATGATTCATAACTTGGGTGTTCATAATCATGGGTTTGTGATGGATTTAAGTTGTTGTTGATAGTTTTGTGGAAATGGGTTGATTTGGTGAATTGTGTTGAAATGGTATCTGATTTCATGTTTGATGTGTTTTTGAAAGCCCTTTTGAGTATATGAACCTGTAAACAACCTTTGGAAACGAATTTGGGTATTGGGAGATCAAAATTTGGGTTTTTGGGTGAAAAAGGGTTGGAACCCGAAAGTTTTTCTGCAGAACTGTAAGCGAACGGTAAGCGAACAGCTACGGTAACCTTCTGGAACTTGGTCACTTGAGCGAACGGTAAGCGAACGAGCCCAATTTCAGCTTTTTTTGATTTTTGTTCCAGGCGTTTGGGGACCAATCTGAGTGTTGTATAATGCTTCTTTCAACTTGTTTAATCACTGTTTATACTCCTTTAACTACTGGAACATGTTTTACTTATCCAAACTTGTGAATTTCTAAATGGTTTGAAATGTGTAAATGTGTCGTTTTCGGTTTTTCGGAAATTGTCGGAAAATGAAAATTTATGAACTAAAAGGATTACAAGCTTGGTCTACAATTCATATGGGCTTAGACAAGGCTTGTAAAGTTGGTACATTGCCTTAATCATGTCAAACTTAATTTTCGGGTGGAAATGTGGAATATATAAACTTGGGGTTTCTCATACGAACTTAGACTAATCTTTGAACCAATGCTTGATAGTTCGTAAGTGGCCTAAACTCATGATTACATGATTGATTAAGATCGAATGGTAAGCTTTCAAACTTGAACAAGTTACTTTGCTTTGAAAAATGTCAATGTTGGTCGTTTTTGTAACTTGATACGGACTTTGTCGAAAATGGTTCTTTAAAGCCGATTACCTATAAATCTTTCGAGGATAACTTTATATGATTAAATGAAGATATGTGAATGATTGTTAGGCGTTGAATATGATGTTTATCATAAAGTGTTGTATTTTCTCCTTTACTTGAATTGTGAGAAAGTGTATGAAGTTGTTGAGCCATATTATGTAGTTGATGTTGATTAATGTATATATGACAATTGATGTTGATGTTTGTTGATAATATGGTGAGGACTCTTATTTGAATTGTGAATTGTTGATTATGTGGACGTAAATACTTGATAATGCAATTGTTGATGAACTAGTCAATGTAAATGGAGGTGTACTTTTACATTGTTGTTGGTGGATGTATATGTTGAAGGTTTTGCATTATTGGGTATTTGCTTCATGTTCATGCATCATAAATCATATTGAGTCATATGAGAAATGTAAAAGGATGTGTACTTTTACATAGTTGAATCGTAAGAGGAGGTGTATTCTTACATAAGATGTTATGTTGGCATCTAGTTGTCGGTGATATCGTATATAGGCGCATATCATATTGACATGAGTCTTAAGTGATGTATGTGGATGATGGTTGTTGTTGGTAAGTGTGTTTGATGAATATATACTCGTGACATTGTAATTGTTGTGTGTATATGCATATGAAAGTTAATTGCCCCTGATAATTAATTGAGACTTAATTTGATTCATTTATGTCCAATTGTTTATGTTGATTATGATTGATGTGAAACTAACCCCCAATGGTTTTGACCGCCTACCTGTTTGTATGAATAGGTAGACGGAGTGCAGGAGTAGTTTGCTTTTGGTGAGTGCTTGGATAGCGGGAGCTAATCTCCGTTATCGTTTCTTGGAGTCTTAGATTAGGCTCTGATTAGGACGTCGGTCTTTATGTTTTTGTTGGATTTATTTGTTATTGAGATTTGACCCCTATGTCGGGGTTTGGAGATTTTATATGATGATGTATATTGATCTCATGGCATGTATACTTTGGAGATGTATGATTTATATCCGCTGCGACTGTTGAGAAATTTTATATATGCATGTTGGAATTTGTTTTGTTGAAAACGTAGCGTCTATTTCTTATATATGTTTTATTCGCGTGTTTTATCGCTTTAATAGAAATAGGGCGTTACAAAGTACAATCATGTATGCGAATAGAATTAACTAAATCATGTCAATCTAAAACATTTAAATTCCTTAATCAATCTATGAGTATGATTGGGTTATGCAACACTAATATATAGTAGAAAGGAAAATAGGTGACTTTATTATTATTAGCAAGAAAAAGTAATGATGTTAAATTTTGGTTTTTTACTGACTTTCTACATCCATTAAGGCTAAAGCTCTGTCAATTTAAAGTGTCATATTTACTGAAAAACCTAAAGTCCTAATTTTTCAGTAACCCATATCTTTTTTACTTCAAAACTTGAATTTGATCTTATAATTTACCAAAGAGTTAGATTTATTTTATGGTTTGATTTGATTTTTAGACCAATTTATGTATAAATCAAAAATCCCCCATTGCTATGTTGAACATGTATTTCGTCTCATTATTTTGAAAAGCCATAATACCATTTTTTTTTATACATTGGAATAGTGCTTTGTTTCAAATTTCATCTTTGATGAGTCTAGGTCCTAACATCAAAAGTGATAACTTTTTTGGATGAATATGTTTAAAGAATGCATAGGGGTTATAGATTTTCCTAATAAGGTCTTCTTTCCATACAAATTGTGAATACAAAAAGAACTTATAATAAAACTATTCTATTTTTAAAAAAGTCTACACTCGCCTCTTCATTAAGATGTTATAACTTCTCAATTTAGAGAGGATATATAATTTGCTTTCATAATGAGAGCTGCAAACTGCAAAAATGAAAGAGGGTGATAGAAATTGAATGAATACCATCAAATGATAGGTTCTGAAGTAAACATCAATTGTTGTTTTTAGCTTTAGTTATGTGTGTTTGTCGTGTTGAAGTTTGGAGTAATTAGCGTATATTCGACATTATAGGAAGCCAGAACTTGGCAAAATTTGGTTGTTTATATTTGTGTCTCAAATCTTAATACTTTTTTTTAATGATTTAGCGGGAAAAAATCCAGCTTTGCATGAAAATTTCTTGAGTTTGAGTTTTAACTATTAACTTTTGGATGATTTAGTGATCTGTTGAAAAAATCTAGGTTTAAACTTTATTTCCTGAGTTTGAACTTCAGTATAAGTTTTGTATGATTTAGTGAGAAAAAAAATCCAGCTTCATGTATAATTAAATGAAAAGCATAAAATGATGTATAGCAGAAATTTGACAAATTACCTTTGCATATGGGGAAGTTAAAAATGAAGAGGTTAAGTAGTGTAGTTGGTAGTAGCAAACAATCCCTCATATTCCTTTGCATTTGTTGTCTCTTTAATCATATTTTTTCTCTTGTAATAGCTTTTATAATAATCCCCCTCCTTTTTCTTCACTATATTATGCAGGGAGAGAGGATGAAAGAAAACATCTGAGAATTCCAAAGGAACATGTTGACTATTGAACCTACACAATGAGGTTATGACAGGAGTAAGATCTGGCAAAGCATGAAAAACTAAGCGGAAGGAAGGAATGCTGGCAACAAAGCTGTATAAATAAATACGAATTGTATGAATAAATAATTAAAATCTTATAGGTTTTATACGGGGAAGGTTACATTCTGCCACTGACACAGCCTTGGCATTGCATTTTTCTGACACTGTTACTGACACAACTGCACTGCCATTCTCCTTAGAACTTGCAACTGATTTCCAATTCAAATCTGGGCGCCAAAATCCTTTCACCAAAACACCATGTAAAAATTATTTATTATTGATAGAAAATCAAATAAGACAAAAAGTCTCTTAAGATGACCTAGGGCTGGACAAACAATTCATTACCGCCCGAAACCGAGCTACCCAGCCCACTTAAAACCGAAACGGGCGGTTAAAACGGGTTGAGCAGGTCAAACGGGTCAAAATAGTTGGTTTGAAATGGTTAACACAGGCTCGGTTCGGTTTCAGTTTTTAGGCCCTACGGAACCCGCAGCTGTCCGGCCCAACATTTATATAATTATGATTAATTAATTAATAAATACAACCCCAACCAATACAGGTGAGAGCTCACATGCTTAACCACCTTTTTGGCTTTTTCTCATGACTTCTTTTTTGTTCACAATATCATCTCTCAACAACTACCTTTCTCTCTTCTCTCTTCCAGACTACCCTTTTCTTTTTTCTTTCTTCCAAATTCCTTCCTCTTCCTTCTTCACCACAATTCTTTTCCAAACTCTATCATATGTGAGTACCATTCTCTTTTTCTTCAACCCAAATTAATAAATGTAGCTTTTACATCAAATCTGCTCAATTAAACTTTGTAGATCTACACAAGATTCAACATATGATTCAAAGAAGAAGACAATCTTCCACCACAAGCTTTTACCCTTTTTTTTTAATTAATTGTTGGTTGTATAAGTTGAAATTCAAAACTTTGATGTTTATTTTTGTTTGTAATTTTGTATGTGAGTATTGCTGCTGAATTGCTTTTATCTTTTCGATTATTATTCTTTTCTTTTCATTCTCAACCCAAATTCTGGATGTGTGAAGCTATTTTTTTTTTTAACTAAATTTTGTTTAAAGCTAAACCGATGTTATCCATCTGAATCACCGTGTAAACCGTTAAACCGAAACCGCTTAAACCGAACTACATATATGAGCGGAAACGGACTATGATATTGCAACCGTCGGTTGAGTCGGTTCCGACTTTTCGGACCGAACCGACCGTTGTCCAGCCCTAAGATGACCTAAGATGCATCGAATTTAGATAAATAACATGTATTAAAATCATTATCCCATTAGGCTGACACCATCTATGACCTAACCCAATTAACTGGGCCACTACCTATTAAAAACTTTTCTTTGAAAAAATTAAACCAAAAATGTACCGTCATTAGAATGCTAGCATATTCCAAGGCATCATCCTTGTCCTTATCCTTGATAAAAGAAATTCATTAAATGCTAGAGGACAAAAACGTCCCATTGGGTTGGATGAATAGTGTATGAGAGTAGAAAACATCACGTCGCATTAAATGGAAGACTCTGAGAAGCCTTGGAGGAAAGTGTGAACAATACTTCAAAGTTTAACTCAATATTGAAGATATTGATGATGATTTTGATGATTGTGACTTTTGTAACGAAGATAGACATGAACATGAAGAAGTGTTTTGGGTTTTATTTTTATTTTATTTTTTTGATTTCTTTATTTTTTTTATTTAAAAATTGATTTTTTGGTTTTTAAATTTTTTTTAATTAATTAATTACACAGCGTTGAATAAGTTAAAATTGACCAAAAGGACCAAACATTCAAATGGCTAAATCTTATGGGCCAAAATTGTAATTTTTGTATTTAGGAAAACAAAATTGCAAGTTTTTGAAAGTTAGAAGTGGAAAAGGGCATGGTTCAACAAAGTCATATTGAATAAAATTTGAATTCCGACACATGAAAATCCTGGCTGCTATATCTCCTCATTTCAACGCCAAACCTTCAATCGATCTGCTAATTCCTCACTCTCAAGCCAAACCATCAAGCGTCATCCACGATTTCTTCATTCTTCTCCGTCCGCGGCGCAATTCCTTCTTTATGTTTGTAGGTAACCCTAAAACTGCTATTGCTATTACTTTTTCCATGATTTTCAGCATGTTTTGTTTTATCACCGTTTGTTACTTTGTATTTTGAAGCAGAGTAAAATACAAAGCTAGGTTTTAAGTTTTTTTCATTTTTTTTTTAATTACAAAAGTATCTACTAGTAGTCACTTAAGGATTCCGTTAAAATGGGTATCAATTAGTTTTCTGCAACTATTTCTTTAGCAATTAATCGATCTCACGAATAAAATAAAAAATGTACAATAAAGTTGGTTGTGCATGTCCGCCTGACTTAGCTTAGTTGGCAGGAACATTGCATAAATTATGCAGGGGCCGGGGCTCGAACCCTGGACAGCCCACTTTTCCACATTTAATTGTGTGGCTCTGGCCATTAGGCTAGTAGACCAAAAAAAAAAATTTGGTTGTGCATACATGTGGAATTGATTTAAAAATCATTATTGGCTTGCTACTACCGTAGATGCTCTGACTAATCCATTTCTTTTCTTAATTATAACTATTTTTTTATTTTTATTGTTCAGTTTAGATAAATGCAATCCTCGATTTTGCTTCGATGCAACCGTTCAAGATCAGATGCTATTGTTGGTCAATCAGTAATATTTGTCCTGTCTCAACGTCGACCGTGATTTCCTTGATTAATTAGGTGAGATCACAATGTTTATGTTACCATTGTTGTTAAAGAGTTTGACAGCAGTTGAGAGATAACACAAGCGTTTATAATTGGGGTAATCCTCACCTTGTAAGTCGTCGGTTTTGTGAAGTTGTGTTATGTTCAACCACAATTTATAAGATTTGTGACGTTTTTTGGGTCACCATTTGCATCCATTGGGATTTTGAAGTTTGTTGCTTCGGTGGTTATGTCCTTAAAGAGTTTTTCATTAGAAATTTCATTTATCTTATCCTTTTGTGTTAACTGATCCTTGATGGGATTGTATTTGGAATTATGATAATTTTTTCGGATACATGCTTTGTTGGTTATGTTTGGTCTCTTCATTATACAACTCTTCCTTGTAAGTTTTGCGCTTTGACTCGATCATGCTTTTCCACTATTTAACGATGAACCTTTTGAATTTTTTTTCAGCTATCCTTGATGGCACTTCCACGTATTTCCCATGACAATAGATTATTGAAGCCCTTGCAGATTATTTGCTTCAATAGAAATAAAGGAACTTGATTTAAAAGACAAGTGGATACACATGAGGAAGAAGATGATTTGAAGAACAAATGAAGGAAAACAAATGGAAAACATGAAATGGAGTAACATAATTTGAAGGAAGCACAAATGGAGAAACATGACATGAAAAACATATGGAAAAACAAAGGAATTAGACGCGCCGAGGTTACTCAAATAGAAGAGAATTAAGTGATGTTAACATGTCATATATACACAAATACTCATATAGCTTGACCATTTGATTTGTGTAAATTTATATAAAACCCGACTCTTTTGTAACGTTGTCACATAATAGTGAAATCTCAATCAAATATCTCTTCCTTTGTTATATTGTTACATAATAGTGAAATCTCAATCAAATATCTCTTAATCTGTTATAAATAATTCATATATGTAATAGTGAAATCTCAGCAAATATCTCTTTATTTATTTGTTAATTCATAGATGTTTCAACAAAATCTTTCATGTATCTTATCTTTACAAAATTTTAAGCTGACACAGCCACAAATACCATAGCTAGAATGCATGGTATAGAGGTAAATAGTGTCTCAAGAATCTGGTTATGTGTGACAGGAAAACATGTCAAATATAGCTCTTGAATTTGAAAATGGTCGATGTTGAGTTGGGCTTTGAATTCTCACGTTGGAGGACAAATTCAGCTATTGTATTGCATTTAATTCAATACATTAAGTTACGAATCTTTTGCTAGTTACAAATTCTAGTACAGTTACTTATCTTACTTATTTACTTTCTTACAGCTATTGTATTGCATAGAATTCCATTGCTTTGAATTCTCACTTTAATACAGAAAGCTCTAAATTGTTTCCATTAACTTATACTTTAAACATGATCACAAATATGATGTATATTGGCCAATGTTACTGCCCTTCGTTTTCTAATGTACCTCTCCACACTCACCAGATTAGAATACTCTTCTATATCATTTTTCTTGTAATCTAATTCGAAATGAAAAATATTGACACATGCTTTGAAGTCCAATAACTATTTTCTTTTTAAAAGGAAAACGAATAATTCACCCTCCGGAAACTAATTTTTTTGTTTTAAAATCCATATTCATTGTTTTCGAACTTTAATTAAAAACACAATCAAGGGAAAGTGTAGCACCACCAAAACAAAAACAAAAAAACAATTCAAATAGGATGTAGATTAATCAGAAGCTATTTCCTCTTTTATTATTTTCTTTACCGCATTATAAATATTAATTAATTAAATATGTTGAAAAATAAATAAATGCTATGCATCAAACCGTGCACATACACTAGTTATTTTACAATTCCACGGTGTGACAGCCTATGAGACAGACTCAAGATACACTTATACATACACAAATTTTATGTGAGAAAAAATCATGTATATCACTGGTTGAATGATTTCCTGCAGTGGAGATAGTATCATATTTTAGGAACTTGACCTTCCTCAGATGGTGTTAACCACACACTGGTTAGGTAATCCAAACTTCTTGTTGTACTTGTGGCCAATTTGTTTCCTCCAAGGGTCATTATGTAACTTGTAGTGTAAAACCTTGTTTAATACAAAAACTATGGTCAAAAAGTGATATAGAGACAACACACCAATAAATTGCATAGTATATTAATTTCTACTTTGCACATAATGTTAATGACACAGCATCATGCTTCTGTTCCACAATAATTGAGCTTTCGAAAAGCATAATGTGTTAAAGGTTCTGTTAGCTTGACTTCAGAAGAGTTGTTTCTACATTTATTTTTTTGAAGAAGCTAAACTAGTCCACCCAAATTGACACTGAGAAGAATCAAACCTGAGACCTTGAGGAGGAGCACACTCCCAAGTCTCAAGTCAATACCACCAGGTCAACCCAAGTGGGTTGAGTTGTTTCTACATTGAAAACAATATTGATTTTTTTTCTCTCTTTTTTCAGCCTCTAGGGAGGGAGCATTCAATCAGCATTTTGTGCAATCAATTTGAATTTTTTGTGCTTCCGACTTCATTTTCTCTATATGTCTACAAGTTCTGGCATTTAGTTGCACCATTGATTCTAGAATAGTTTTGACAAAGGAAGATAAATACCTGTATTAAAGTGGTGGTGACATCATCCTCTGTCAATTTTAAAAATTCAACTGCCCAATCATCAACATGTCCAAAAGCAGCTTTTTGCCTTTCAGCTTCAAGCAAAATAGAATCACGATACAAGAATCTTTGCCAGATTTTCTGAACATTTGCTAACTTCAAATTGATTTCTGTCTCATTGAACCCCTGCATATCACCAACCATTCATACAACAACTATATGCAAAGGCTCTGGATTTACACTGTATGAAATCAACTATGCAATGCATAAAAAAGGGGGGCGAAATGAATACCCGAAGAATCTTTATCATGTTTGGAATTTCATCTTCTGGTATTCGAACAGCAAAGCTATCATAGTTGAGTACATTTTCGTATGGTAAGAAAATCCCATCCTACAGAACAAGGAAACAAAACAGAAAAAGTTCTATAATTACCATCATTGATGATTTCAGTTCAATCATTTAGTAACTGACTATCAACATGAAGAAGATAGTTTCAATTAGCCTCTTTCATCACTATACCAATGCTCATGAATCGTTTTTAGAGTACTAATGATAAGTGAAGCCACAATACTATGAAGATGAATCACAAACTATATCAAATTTCCTTATTTTACAAAGCTTGTTCGCTAGATAACAAAGCTAGCTAGAAACACAATTAATAAAGAGCTTACAAAGCCATCTTTTAAATTAATTCCTGGGGAAAAAAAGAGCACAACCTATTACCTGAATGACCACTGGGATGCATCCTTGTAAAACACTGTCTTCCATGCGTCCACTCCAACCATCTCCAGGAAGCACCCCACAGAAAACAGAGCTTGCTATATCTGCATGATAGTTATCAGAACGTAGTGGGGTCACAATGACATCTTCTGCATGTTGTTTCCCTAGTTTTCCATCCTTATTGGGGCTTGAGCCAAACTCTGCTGCTAACTTCTGTCTTATACCCATACTATACCTGCATCATATTTTAAACTGGGTCTTCTATAAAATTACAAAAATATATCAAAACTTGAAGTAACCTATGTTTACACACAATATACCTAACAATGCTTGTTCATACAAATCTTCGGGCAACAGTATGTCAAGGTTACTAACAAGAGACAATGTGAACATACTTTGAACATAAAATGTGTATCATGAACAAACTAGAAACTGCAGTTTTCTAGTAAACTTACGAGTCTTCTGGTCTCCCATGCGGGTAAGCTGGTCCCAAATTCCCGTTGAAGAAAAACAGCGTCTTCCGCTTGTCACGGGGCCTGAAAACAAATCAAACCATGGTTACATTATTCAATTTCAAGAACTATATAAATAGACCAGTAGCTTCAAGCATGACCAGGAAAAGCAACTATACCAAGCCCAAAATTTTGAAGTCAACATGTTTGCATCAGGAACTTTCCAAGCAGGAAGCACGAGATCTTTGTCAGGGTCAAAGCATGGATGAATGCCTCTTCTGTGAGTTGAAATCTTATCCCAGTTATCAGCCCAATAAGCTGTGGTTGAATGGTTATGTTTTGCATTCGTGTTTCCCCAGTGCACTAACATCATGCTGTTCCATATTTCCTTAGGGGCATAACAAGCACCTTCATCCCATGAAAAAAACTGCCTTCAGAGACAAAAATGGAACTATTAGCGCTTGCTTCTTACAAGAGAATACAATAGGCATTACTCCCTCCGGAATGAAATATAAGCAAAAATGGTAGTAGAAAGGTCAATGTATGTGGTTAAGAATTTAGTATACATGCATCAACTTTTCAACACCCTTTTTGCTTATAATTCATTCTGGAGGGAGTACTTAGAAAAAATTTCAAGCCATAGAATAAACGATTCCCCTGGCACATACCCAGATGTGGTCCCTTCCTGATGAGCGATTCCAGTACGGATACTGCTCAAGAATGTGATAGTGTGCGTTCTGATAATATTCCAAAGTAAGTGAGCTTCTCAACCCATGATGCCTCTGAAATTGTTCAAGAAAAGGTGAGAAACATTAATATAAAACATGGAATATGTAGCCAAGACTACGTAGATGTATCCAATTACATATTCCAAAAGATCTACGATCCAAGAGTAACATAATCTGAGAATTTATGAAAATAAAGAACAAACAAGTAACGAATGACTGGAAGTACTTTTATAAATCCATCCAAAAAGAGGAAAAGAAACATGGAACTAATGTTTAGTTTGTTTCCATTTTTAAATTTTTTAAATTACTACTTAGGCACATCAACATAAAGTAAATCCATGTACATCATAACATCAACATTAGTAAGGATTTCATCCAACTAATCATAGATTTTGTAATTCAGAAACATCTGAAAGCGCTGCTAACATGCACAAGCATGAAACACTAAATCACTGATGCAGTCTACCTATAGATAATTCATATGCAGTAAATATAGCAGTTAATAAAATATACCTCCATACTCAAGTGAGGAGCATCATCAGCACGAGTTATGATGCATGAATCAAGAACAGGAACAAAGAAAAAATCTGCTTCTTCACCATTTAGAGTTCGATGAGGGCTAGCTAACAAACTCTCATAAATTGCCATCTGCAGAGTTGCAGGCCCGCGACATAAATATATTGCAAAAGAAATAAAAATTTACTAGCTGAAATGCTCGTGAAATAAAATTCATGGAATACCTGAGCTCCGTACAGGTGCTCTGTCCATACTGTTGCATTATTGCCATCATAAATTCTATTTACACACTCTAACTTGAAATGGCGTCCCTAAATAACAAAAAAGAATAAATAAATTTAAAATAGAAAAACATCAAAAATTTCTCTTGAGCTGTAATCAAGAGAGTTAACACTTAGATTATCCTCACCTCCAGTAGTAGGCTGTTGTACTCAGAGGGCAAATCGTAAATATATATAAGAGGCCTTTTCTTTGCCACCACAGCATTAAGATTGATTAATTTTTCACTAACATGAATATTGTCAGGAACATCAACCCGAGCAGGACGGAGCCAACTAGGCCACTCTCTTATAGAAGATATCACAGATGGTGTACTGCAATCTGCTCCATACCAGCCATTATCACACTGAAAATAAACCTTTATTCAATTTATCTATTGATAATGGATGGAAATGAACAGCGTCACACTGAAAATATACGGCATTAAGCTTATCTACAGCAATCGAATGGAAATAAAATACGATTTATATTGCACAAAATGTGAGTAGTTTCATTCTATCCTACTACTGCTTTCCTTGAGAAACTTATCTATATGATTTAAATGAATTCCTGGTTGTGGTATGGTTTGTAATGTAGTGTTTTGTGTACTTGCTGTTTCTGTGTTGTATTATTATTGGTTGAATCCTTCTATATGCTTACGGTCCTATATTTATTTTCAGTTGTCCCAGTTAAAGAATCTTAAATTGGGGACTCATGCAACATCTTTTAAACTGTTGAAATTTTAGATTCTGTATTAGGTTTTAAAATTTTATTATTAAGTAAACTTTTACTAAAGTTTACATAAATCATTAATAATTTCTAATTGAAACATTATCTCTCTTCCAGGGTTATTCTCCTACATCTTCAGGTTATTTGATCACAAAATAATGATTGTAGTCAGCATCAATATTTAAAGGGATGAGACTTTTTCATCATGAATGTACCTAAAAACTTGAAGGAAAACAAAAAAAAAACTGCATCAAACAAGTTTTAGTAGTAATTTGTTTACTACAAACCAGCCAATCCATGGCTGCAAAGGAAAATAATAAATGGCTAAAAAAGAACTTCTTCAAGTAAACCATTGAAACGCCAAAGATAGGTGCCATATTATTAAACAAAAGAATCACCTGACAAAATCCACCACGACAATGGCCATGTCCGGAGCACTGATTAATGCAAACAGATTCAACCGGCACTTCACAAAATCGGCCCCAAAGACCGTCATATTTGCAATCACATTCCTCTTTGAATTTTATCTTTCCAGCGTATGCTTCAGCTGGGTCTACATTACACCAACCTTGTATACTACTATTAGTTGTGTACACATCTTTATCAACTATTGTCCAATTCACTATTTTTGGAGCACCGGGTTCAGAAGGTGGACTGAAACAGATTTAAGGTGTGTGACTTGAATTGTAAATGGAGAAAATAAACTAGAGAAAGAAACAGAATACAAGTAATTCAATTTTACATACTTAAACTGAAACCCACATGTCTCTGCCAGTGGTCGAGATGGATATTTTGTTCCTTCTCCACAAAAGCACATTGCCCTTGTTTTGTCGCAGTTGGCTGGGCATATTGATACAACCCATCGCCCAAATGGCGCCTCTGGTGATCCTGGGAAGTTGCATTCTAACTCCAGTCTGTTGCTGCATCCATCTCCTGTCAACTCAGAAAATAGTATGATTTTTTAAATCAAATAACAATTATGTTTTGGCGCAATCATCAAACATATTCAAAAAATGGTAGCATAGCAACAATTTATAAGCTAATATGTTTGTGTTCAGAGAACAATTCTGCTCAATATATAAGCAAACTGATATGCCATGCAAGATTCAGGGAATTCCGACTTATGAAAACAGAAACGTCTGATAAACCAGAATAAATTAAGAGTATTTTCATTTCTGATTTAGCAACTCTTATTTTGTTCTTTCATCCCAACTTCCTTTGTAACATAACAAAAGAAAGGTTCCTATGGATATGCAGAATTATATTTAGAATCCATTCCCACTTATTCAGCACTAGAAGAATCTTACATCTAAATGTGTCAGGGTTTCACAAAGATAAAAATAGTAGTACGATCCCAAAAAAAAAAGTTACATGTCAGCCATTAGTTGGTGGAATAAATATTGCAGGAAATATATCAAATAAAAACACAAAAGCTCGTTATCTAACAAAAACTCTTCATTTGAGAAAATGATTTTAGGCATGTTTGGGACTAATAAAAACTATGTGCGTCCTTAACATGGTGATTATGTCTGATTTACTAGTTAGTAGTTACCACAGAATGTGCATGAATATCAATGTCCTAATAAACTCTACAATTCTGATCATCATTGTATTAAGAGAGTAGATAAACAATATGAGAAAGCTAGAACTACAAGTTTAACAAAATGAGTAATCTTCTCCTATATGCAGCTTCTGATCAAACATTCGTTATGTACCATGTATATAAATTGGAATAAGGAACAGAACTAACCAGCATAACCATGAAAACATCGGCATTGTCCCAACTCTCGATTACAAACCCCCTGGCCACTGCAATCGTTTTTGCAGTCATTACCGCCTATTATCTGTAACCAATCATATTATTAAGCAGAAAATTTTACTTTTGGTAACCAGATATCAACTCAATGCCAATAACAATTAACAATCAACTTAAATTAACAAAAAAGAGTGGCAACCTCAGAAATGTTGACTTCTTTTGTAATAGAGTCGCAACCTGCAAGCCATCGACCAATCTCAGCCTTCCACGGTGCACCCTTATACGCAACCGAATCATGCGAGTCAGCTAAGAACTGATGCTTCAAATCAATTGCAGGTTCATCCCATTCCCAACCACGCTTACTTATCAATTCTGCCGATGCATTAGTTGATATACACGAATCCGAAGCTAGTTTAAAATAGTTTAAAGAAGGCGTCAAAGGGAACAAGAACAAATGAATTACAGAAACCAATGCTAAAGCCGATGCAATTGTTGCGGCAAGAGACCAAGAACACCTCCAGGTTTTCATGGAGAACGAATCTAACAGGTCTCTTGCCATTCCCCCGAATCGAAACACTACAAAACAAAGTTGTCTAGTTCACGAATCTCTCTTGACATCATAACCTGAAACAACATAAATAAAATATAATGGTGAAGTATTATTTATAATGACCTTAATCATAATCATAGAGGCATAACATTGCAAAGTGCAATTAGGCTTAAGGATGTGTTTGGATTGGCTCATTGGAGCTTATCTACTTACATAAGCAGCAGCACCTTTGAGCTTATTTTTAAATTTTGGTAAATTAAGTAAGGGTCATGAAAAGAGGATAAAAATAAGAAGAAAGAGTCTAAAAACCTATTTAAGTAATGAATGAAGTTGAATAAAGAAAGGAATTAATGATAATATATAACGTGAATTCTGACAATGGCAAAGTGTTGAGTCACCTTTGTTCACGGATCTGAATCGAAAACAGAGAATCTCATTCACTCAGACTCACCAATGTTGAAGAAGAAGTAAGGGACGTTTTCGAATGCAGGCTTCTAAAGGGTAGGGTGGTGATGATTTTGGTCAATTGTGAACAAGAGTTCAATTATTATTTAAAGGGGTCCCATTCACCAAAATGTAACTATGTAACATTCTCATTTTTTTTTTTGAGGGAATGTAACATTCTCATTATTGAGTTTAGCTTTCATTCATTCGTTGAAGGGAGTATTTATTTAATATTTTTTGGTATAAAGGGAAAAACATTGAATTTGTTGGGGTTTTCTATTTTCGTTTATGTAACGTGGTGTCCAAATATTCATACATCATTGCTTGCCCTGCCGGCAATCAACCGTCCTCATCTCAACTTATACCTGTAACTTGCTAAATGTCTAAATTCATCGTTTAAGTTGTGGAATATATAATATAAGGAATATTTTATGGTGAAGTCGTGAAAATGATTTTTTGATGAAGTTAACAATATAACATCAAAAGTGTAGTGAGTCAAAAGTTCAGTCCTCATAGTATCATCAATTCAACATATTAACAAGACTACACTTAATCTAATTTTGTCCTACCTTGTTTTAAGTGTAACACCCCACAAAGTGTAACACTTAAGACTATCACATAATATCATCAAATCTGTTTGCATGTTAAAGATGTCAACGATAAAATAGTACATGTAAGTCCAAGATGTTGCAAACATTACTGGATGAATTACTATTGATCATTAATCAGTAATCAACCATTTAAAAATGAATCAAACATTAAAATCAAAATTAACTTTTTCAAAAAAGTTAGTTTCCTGACCGCACCGTAGAAGCTCCCGGTATATAAACCCTTATCTATTGATTGGCCAACTTTAGTGTTTATGAAACATTTAATATTGAGGTGGTTGGTCAAAAAATGATTTCTTACTCAAAAAATAATCTTATTATTTTTGAATTCAAGCTTAATTTTAAAGATATATATTTCATCAACAATGTTATAAATCAAGTGATCAATCAATTTTGTTTTAAATTAAGGTTGAGTATACATCTATAAACCTTAGTTTAAGAGCGATGGATATTTGAACATATGAACTTAGTATTAAACGTCCAAGTAAACTCTTTTTAACTGAGTTTGATAAAAATATAATCATGGCGTAGATATTTTATGATTTAAATGATCAATTTGTAATGAAAATAAATTAAATGATTGATTTGTTATAAACATCAAACACAAATGATTGTGGATGGTATTTGACCCATTTTTTAATCAACATGTAATACTACCTTTTACAAATATTTTGAGTTTAATTAGTGTACTTTGTGTCGATGTACGGTTATTTTAATCATGTGTTGTCGCATCAATTAACAAATATGACAACTCATTTTATTTTTTTGAGGAAAAATATGACAACTCATGTGATTTCATATTTATTAATTGACATAACAACACATCACTTGTTGCATGTGTAAAATAATTCTACACTGACAAAGTATATTAATTAAATTTTGAAATTATATATATACACACCACGATGTAACAAAATTTTGCATATGAATCCAATGATGTGTTGTCACATAAATTAATAAGGTATAACAAGTCGTGCATTTCTAAATTACTAAATGATGTAGCAATACATCACTCAATACAAGTATAAAATAATCATACACTAACAGGTTATACTAATCAAGTTATATTTTATCGCTGCATGACGGCCTTGTACGATCTAGACGATTGATTTCAGTCAATTATGGACGGTCAACAACACATATTAATTGATTGATGGTTCAGATTAAGAGCTGGACGAAAGGCATGAGAGGATCTGCCCCTATGATGTCACTCTTTTAGGTTGATTCATAAAGTGTCTCTACAAATACATATACATATACATGTGTATGTATGAAGATACATACATTTGAGAATCAACAAATAAAAGTTTTAAAAATCAGATTGGACTGGCCGATCGAACCGGTCAGAACGTGAACCGATGGCATATCTGGTTCGAGTTCTATGATGGATCGGGCATGAATTTAAATCGGTGTGACTCAGCCAAAACTGATCAAAACCAATGACTCGGTCGGTTTGTCAAACCGGACCAGATCAATGCATCAGTCCCGAGTTAAAAAAAATAAAAATAAAAAATAGATGAAGAAAATGAGACAGGCAAGATGGTCTGCAGTGGATCCGAAGAAGGGAAATAACAAAGAAGCAATTGTGTAAATTTGTTGAATAACATCATAAATTTAATGGGAGGGAGATGCTTGTGGAACTTAATCCAAAATATTAAAGGAGGTGAGATGGATTAGACTAGTTACTAGTTAGAGAGAAACTTGAAGAAAAAGAAGAAGAAAAAAAGAGAAATAATCATCATATGAGATGGAGGACAGCGTGCAAATGTTAGAACAAAAGTAGGGTTTTCTCACTTGTTTGTCTTTTGTATTACCCTTTTCTTTTGTTTTCTTGTATTTTTACCATATTTTGGCCTTTTCTTATTTTATGTAACGAATTGCTTTCTTATTTTATTATTATATTTTTTTTTGTACAAAAGCCTTTTTATTTTATTTTTTAAAAAACACAAAGGCCTTTTTATTCGTTTTGAAATGAATGTTGGTCTTTTTTATGGTAGTCGCTTTGGCAATTTTTATTTATACAAAGTGTGCTTGGATTTTCTTTCAATTAATATGGTTTTATAAAAACATTAAATAATAATTTGAAAATTATATTTTTACATTTATATTTAAAAATATTTTTATATTTATATTTATTTTAATTTAGAATATTGTTTTGAAAGGTTTATATTTTAAATATTTAATGTATGCATTTCTTACTCACTCTAAATAAAATTATGTTATTTGTCTAGTAAATTTTTTTTAATTGTCATGGGTGTTATTTTTTTTTCTTCACGCTGAGTCATTTAGTTCAATCTGGTTTAATATCTATATGTGTTTTTTTTATAAAGTTGGGTCATATGAACGAGTCATCCGAATGAATCTGATTCACTCATGCGGTTCAACCAAAAATCCAATGGTTCGGCCAACGATCCAATGACCTTGTTGATTCGATGAAAGGTTTGCTTTTTAACACTATATATGCATAAGACAAATACACGTGTACAATAATACGCCGCCTCAAGGCTACGCACTCAAAGGAGCATGCCAACTTGCCTGCGTCGTGCCACACTGGTGCACGCCTCCTTGTCGGAATCACGCTACACGTGTCCTTTTCCGCTCCTAATCATACGCCGCATAACACAGAGACGGTTATGCCACGAGCGCGCCTTTATAAGGGTGAACTTGCTTCACCCTCAAGGTACACAACACTTTTCACAGCACTTCTTAGACTTTCTCTCTCAGTTTCATTACTGGCTTGATCGTCTGAGTGCTAACGTGTCTGCAGACACCTTTCGTTCAATAGTAGAAGACGCTTCGCCGCCGCACTGGAAGCCGTTACCGATCATTGGAGCATTCTCTACAACCGTTGCGACTAAACTGTTGCTACCGGACAAATCATTTGGCGCTAGAAGGAGGGGATCGATCGCTAAACCGCCACGGTCCAACGATCCTCCATTGTAACCGTGTTCGGTTACACGTTTCTCCACCGCAACGGTTATCACCTACCGCTCCTACCTTCGAAGTAATGGCCGGAACTCGCAGAAGAACCGTCGTAAGTCGCTCCGCCATCTCTCAATCACCGCGTTCGACGATCCAAATTCTCCAAAGTTGAACGATTCCGATCCTCAAACCTATGAATCCTAAGGGAAGCGATGATATCCTCGACACTGCAACTGGTGTTCGTGCTGCAACCGCCTGTGAATTGTGGAATTAGGCTTTTTCTAGTTATTTTACTATGTATAAATAGTAGTTTTCCATAGGGAAAATGAGTCGCAAATCAATTATAGAAATTGTAAAACACTCGAAGTACCAGCGCGAGAGAAAAGAGTTATACAGAATGTATGTAACATGATTTGTCGAACTACCTTTACTCTAATGCAATGCAATTTACCTTTTCTTTAAGTTTATGCGTTTTAAACTTTTAGTCTTTTACTTGCATTTACTGCGTTTCTTCTTGTTTTATACTTTTTTCCGTCGAAAGACACCACGCAAATTCGTCTTGTTCATAAAGCAACCTATGAACTTAATGAACGCTCACTCTTTTTCTGTAAAAAAAGCTTTGCACAACATGTCCTAGGGTTTCTAGTTTGATCCTTCTTGTAATAACCAAAACCAACCCTTCTTGTTTACCAAAAACACTAGTAAACACCATGTCTCTTCCTTTTAGCTATGTGGTGTTTAGGAATCATGTGTGATAATTATTGTTGTTAGTTATACCTTTGGGTTTGTCTATTATGTCTCGCATATGAAGATATTTGCTTGGGTTGATTAAATGTTAATGATATGTTTGAGTGACACATTCACGATTTTCAAAGAGAATGTGAGTCGTTTCATCCTAATCTCTCTCATTGGACCATCAGATGGTGGTGGGTGACTTAAACTATAACCTTTTTCTCTTCTCTTTGTAAATATGTTGAGAAAGAATCAACTTTGTTCCTAGATTAGTAGCTATTATAAGAACAAAGTTTCACACAGTTTTTTTTTTTATCACAACCATTGATTGCAGATTGGAAGATCCATATTACGTATTATCAAAAACAACTATAAATGATCTCAAACTTCAATTTCAGATCGCATGACTACGATGAGTAACAGCGTGACGCATGTACTGCGTCAAATCCAATTTCCTATTATAAGGTCATAACTTATATATGTTATGAAATGATATTTGTTCAACCATTTTAGAAAAAACTCTCTCTCTCTCTCTCACACACACACACACTCATTGTGCTGTTATTCTCTCTCTCTCTCTCTCTCTCTCTCTCTCTCTCACTTTAGTGTTTTTTAACAATAAAAAGAGAGAAGAAGAAGAAGGTTGTCTAAAAAGTTGTCACAAATGTAATTACTACTCGGGCGTGCATGATTCATAAACCAAACCAAACTCAACCAAATTTATGATTCGGTTTGGTTTCTAAAACTTTTTCAATAAAGACCGATTTTTTTGCAAAACCAATTCAAATTTGGTTCCGATGTAGTTTATATCTGGTTTCCGTTAAAAAAACCAGTTCATTTTCTCGAACCGAATTTAAAACCAAATTTTCATTTTCCCAAATCAACTAAACATGGTGATAAATTTATTTTTGTTGACAAACAACAATAAAATATAGCTATAACCATAACGTCTTTGCAAATCCATCTTTATTCACACAAACTAATTTCCGATCTCAGACACACGTCAACAATCGTTTACAAAATCTGTGAAATTCTTTGTAATCGAGATCGACATCAATTCATTCATAATCCCAAAAGTAGTTTCAAAAGAGACTATATGATCAATATCAACGCTAAAATCATAAACAAATTTGATTTTGCGATTTGTTCTCTAAATTGCGACGAGAGATTATCCCAAATTTGCGGGTCATAAGCATTTATTTTAGTTTTATTTTTTTATTTTTATGGTTAATATGAATTATATTTTAATATTAATAAGAAAAAGGTTTTAATATATATACAAAAACACTAGATGTAATTTTGCCTTAAATAAAATTAGTGTAGCTGTTATTTGCACCTCCTCTAGTTATAGAGGAGTGTTAACGTATGTCGCTCAAACACTTTTTTTTTCATACTCTACTTAATTGGTCCATATCATCAATATTTTAAACCTTTTATTTGGCTACTGGTTGTTTATATAATAACATTAAAAAAAATTATTTTATTGTTTAAGTTTGGATTTCACTTTATCGTCGTAAATGAAGAACTCCAATGAAAAAAGTACCAATTCAATGGTTTTTTTTCTCCATCTAACCACCACCTTCATCAATCATTGTCGTTAATCAAAATCACCATTAGCAACCATTAAACTTAATTTTGGAAGTAAATCTCCCCTGCACAGAATACCAGATCCACCGTAATCAAACCTCGTACTACCGCCATCATCTTAGTTCGTTCTCACTGGTAAACGCTACCGGCCCATCGCACACCGCTGCCTTCAAGTCATCCGGTCCAACCTTTTCATCGGCGGCGTCATGTGCGTATTGTGACCATAAACATGATCTCACACCTCTGTGTATGTCGCGAATCCCAATTTTTGACGACCTAACATCGCAACCGCCCCACCCTCAAAAGGCATCCATTGAATCAGTGGCACCATGGAAGGGAAGAGACAGTGTTACTATCAACGAACGTAACAGTGGGTTCAACATGTAAAAGATTATTTATTTATTTATAAAAGGCTAAACTTCACTTTTATCCCCCTAAGTTTCAAAATATTGCGATTTTGGCCCCCTATTAAAAAAATGAAAATTTTGTCAATATCTTTGTTGGAACAAAATGTGTTTAACATTACCACCTTTAAATTTTGATGATAACAAGGTATTAAACTGTCAATTGGATATGTTAATATTTGTTCAACTGTGCAGGACCATAGACAAAGAATTTATAAGTCTTAAATTCAAGTATTGGTTCTGAAAGAACAAAAGAGAGCAATTGAATGTATAAAGGAAGCTTATGTTGCAAGACAGAGTCTAAAGACAACAAGAGTCTGAAGACCATCAGAAGCTGACGTCATCAGAGAGTCTGAAGATCCTCAGAAGCTAAAGTTCATCAGAGTCTGAAGACTGGAAGCTGCAGTTAGTTAAAAGTTGTTATTCTAAAGACACATCATTGCAAAAGGAATAGAAGCCTGGAGCAACGACTATTTTAGAGGAATTAGAAAGCATTGGATGCTTATCCACTAAAAAGCGCAGGAAACATGACATAATGCAATTGTACAACCACTACTCTACTACTTCACTCTTCATGTCTGTAGTAGTACAAGATAACAATTGTGTTTACGTTGGTTATTCTCTATTCAAGGAATGAATTTGAAATTGTTCCCTCCTTGGACAATAACCATATCAAGCAACAAATCATTGGTGATGATCAAGCTTCAACAACGACTCTTTTTGATGTGCTGACAATCAACATCTCTTTCACACCTCTATATAAAGGAGTGAAGACTTTAAGATTAAAAGAGAGACTCAAGAACAATTTACAAGTGCCAAAGTCTGCTGAATTGCTTTCACATTAAAGTTCACTTAGAATTTCTTAACAACTTTCATATCTTATAAATTCTAAAGTCTTAAAGAGTCTGTATCTGATTTGTATTGTGAACACCACTGATTGTATATCAAGTGTTCAAACCTCAAACAATTTTCTGTGTAATTCTGTTTCATTAGAAGTCCCTTGCTTTTGTGCTTGAGCATATGAATTTTCTTGCGTGTGTGCTTGAGCATAGGAAACCTCTTGCTTTTGTGCTTGAGTAGTTTGAAGTCTCTTGCTTTTGTGCTTGAGCAACTGTAATCAGATATTGTTTTTAGTGAACTATCCTTAGAAGTGCAAGGGGGATAGAACTACTTCCGGATTGTGGAAGGAACATGTATAATTGCTTTGTGTCTTTCTCTTCTCTCTCTCTCTCTCTACATTATCCGCTACACAAGACTCTGAACTCTGTTCAAGACTCTGAACTCTATCAGACTATGAACATTAGACTTAGTTTTAAAAAGAAGAATAAGCTAACACAATTCAACCTCCCTTCTTGTGTTTTTCTCACCTTCAATCCTTAGGGAAATATGCTCTTTTGACCCTTTAACTTTATGGAAATATGCTCTTTTAACCCTCTATTTTTAGGAAAATAAGTTCTTTTGACCCTTTATCTTTACAAAAAAATTGCAATTTTGGCCCCTTGGTTTGAGACACATTGCGTCTTCTCATTAGCTTTGCAACATTTTATAAAATTAAGAGGTAAAATTTTTATTTTTGTAATCGGGGACCAAAATCGCAATATTTTGAAACATAGAGGGTGAAAAATGCAGTTAAGCTTTTATAAAATTAAAATACATAATTTTGTCTAACCTGTTAAACCAGTGAACAGGTAAAAGGGGGAAACGAATTGATGATGTGGCACAATATAAAAGCGGATGTTGAGAGGCGAGTGCCCAGGCAAGTGTATTTAGCATTTCCCCTAGTTAAATAAAAAAAAAGAGTATAAACCCTTTTGCGGTTAAGTCGCCGGCACTCTAAACCCTTCCTTGCATTGCGCGCGGCCGCCGTTGGCAGGTTGCGGTTAAGTCATCGCCCGTATCGTCTCCTTCACACCGCACACTCTCCATTTCCAGGTAACTTAAACCCACAACCATTTTTCTATTTTCATTTTTGAGTCTCCACATATAACTTGATTCATCCTATTTTACTTTCGTTGTCTTTTTAATAGAAAAATTGGTACTAATTTGTTGTTGATATGACTATGTTTGACCGTTGTTGTTATTGCTCTTGATATGCCCAAATGAGCCAAATTGTTTTGTTCATTGTGCAATTCAATGATTATCATTTCACTTTTTATATCATAGCATGAAGAGCTACGTTGAAAAAAGGGTTATGAGTCGAAGACTAGCGATAAAGATGTGCATGTATGTGAGTTTTAATTTGTATAGAGACATAAAGAGTCACAATAACTTTTAAATGAGAAAGTCAAATGATATTATGAATGATGATGAAAGGGAATTTTTGAATTTCAAATGAATGGATGATGATTATGATAAGAGTTTTGGAGTATTTAATTGCTTTTAAATGAGAAAGTCAAACGATATTATGAATGATGATGTGAGGGAATTTTTGAATTTCAAATGAATTGATTATGATTAGGAGTATTTCATTGCATTTAAATGAGAAAGTCAAACGATATTATGAATGGTGATGGAAGAATTTTTTTGAATTTCAAATGAATGGATGATGATTAGGATAAGAGTTTAGGAGTATTTAATTGCTTTTAAATGAGAAAGTCAAACGCTATTATGAATGATGATGGGAGAGAATTTTGGAATTTCAAATGAATGCATGATGATTAAGATAAAAGTTAAAGAGTATTTGATGCGCGACAAAGGGAGGGAAAAAATTAGGATAAAATTAAAGTTAAGGTTAGTTAGACAGATTAAGCTTTAATAATAAGAGATAAGAGATTTGCACCACCTATAGACGCCAGATCCTCTGGTGGCTTCTCGGTGGTCTTGTGCATGGTTTCCATATCTGGTTTGTATAGACTGGATCTGTTTTTGTAAAACTGTTGGCGCCGCAGCGATGGTCGGTTCTCTTGGTTTTGCTTTAAAACCTGTTGGGTTGGTTCCATTCTTAATAGGTATGTCGCTCCTATGGTGGTGGGTGTCTGTGTTGTTTTCACGATTTAGTTTTGCACCTACCACTCAAAGGATTGGACTGCTTTGGGTTGTTACCGTATAAAAAAACTGATTTGGTCTCCGGATCGATTTTGGATTATGTGGCTAGAAATGGTCGTGAATTTGCGTGGTTTGTCACAGTAAATTGTGGGTGTGCGATATTTGTCTCCATGTTGGCGGTTGAGTTCATATGTCATCCTTAATATGTCTCGGCTGTGTTTGTATGTTCACTTGATGTGGGCCAGAAATGGCTAATTAATCAGTTGGTGCACGTGAATTCGTTAATTACCGTGTTGGCGATCAAATCCACCCCCATTTTCAAGCATTTGTCTGTTGTACTGTATGGACTCGAAAGAGTCGTCAAAACTTGTTGTCTTTGTTATAGGAAGTTGATGGTACGTGATCTGATTTCGTGTTGACGATTGGTTCATTTGCCAAACTTTAGACCCGAACTTAATTGTTAGAAATGTTTAAGGTTGGATCCACTTTGTGAATTTTTTATTTTTAGGTTGTGCCCGTTAGGGTTGTTGACTGGGTCAGGTTTTATGCCCCCAATTTTTCCTTTTTTTAAATAATATATATGAGCAATTAACAACAGATTAGAGTAGGGTATCAACTTAGTTGGACACTATTCTTTTTGATGTCATTTTGCTCTTGGCGAATAAAAAAATAATAACATTAAAAAAAATAATTTTATTGTTTAAGTTTGGATTTCACTTTATCGTCGTAAGTGAAGAACTCGAGTGAAAAACCAATACCAATTCAATGGTTTTTTTTAATCCATCTAACCACCATCTTCATCAATCATTGTCGTTAATCAAATCACCAGTAAACTTAATTTTGGCAATCAATCTCCCTTGAACGTAACACCAGATCCACCGTAATCAAACCTCGTATTACTGCCATCATCTTCTTTCGTTCTCAGTCGTAAATGCTATCGGCCCACCGCGCACTGCCACTAGGTCCGTTTCTGAGATTTTGATGGCCTAGGGCGAACCTACAATTTGGGTCCTAACCTAAGAAATGCTCTTCTCCCATTTAGAATTGTCCATTCCTATAAAAAATCCGAACGTGAGTTAACTCACACAGGTGTATTTTCAACGTGAGTTATGCATTTTTTAGCGTGAGTTAACTCACGTAGCACATGAATGAGCAAAAACAAATGAGAGAATAACAATTCTCAAACATTAAAACTAAGCAACATATTTTAGGACCTAATAGACCTCTAAAAAAAATTGGGACGTAAATTCCATACTTATTATTTTTTTTGGGCCTAGGACGGTCGCCCTACCTTAGATACGGCCCTGACCGCCTTCACGTCATCTAGTCCAACCTTTTCAACGGCGGGTCATATGCGTATTGTGACCATAAACATGATCTCACACCTCTGTGTATGTCGCGAATAGCAATTTTCGTCGACCTAGCATTACAACCGCCCCACCCCGAAAAGGCATCCATTGAATTGGTGACACCACAGAAAGAGACAGTGTTACTGGCAACGAACGTAACAGTGGGTTCAACATGTAAAGGATTATTTATTTAAGGAGAATGCTAACTAGTGCCCTAAGGGAAATGGTTAAGCATCTAAAACAAGTAAGTTTTCATGAGAAAATTTTGTAATCATTACTTTATCAAAAGTAACATCTTATATTTACAAGACACATTTTCTATTTGTAGATTCTTTAACCATTGCCCTGAGGGCAATGGTTAGCAAAACCCTTTATTTAATTTATGGGAAATGCTAAATAATGTCTTAGGGTATGGGTTAAGAGAATATAAATAGAAATAATTTGTTGAAAAATGGTGAAAAATGTTGAACTCAACTTTCTAAAAGTCAAAAAGTTGTAATTTCCAATGCAAAACTACTTACTCCCTACGTCTCTAAATAACAGTCGTTTAAGGTTTATGCACGATTATTATGGAAATGATTAATTGTGTTGATTTTAATGGTAGAATTAATATCATTTACTAAAACACCCTTATTAATTGAAGTTAGTGGAGTATTTAAGTTTGCTGAAACTCAATAAATAAGGTGTAATAATGGAAAAAATTAATATACGCTGCACTGGTATTCTAAAGTGACAATTATTTTAAGAAAAAGAGAAAATAGTAAAGAGACAATTATTATGAGACGGATGAAGTATTATTTATAAAAAGCAGTAAAACCCATAATTTATTTATAAAATTAAAATACATAATTTTGCTGAAACGGGGTGAAACGAAACGATGACGTGGCACAGTATAAAAATGGGTGTTGAGAGGCGAGTGTGTATTTAGCATTCCCTTGGTTAAATTAAAAAAAGAAAAGAAAAAAGAGTATAAACCCTTTTGCGGTTAAGTCGCCGGTAAACTCTAAACCCTTCCTTGCATTGCACGCGGCCGCCGGTGGCAGTTGCGGTTAAGTCATCGCCATTTTGCTGTGGTAGTCTGACTGCTAACCCTCTCCCCGTCTCGTGTCGTCTCCTTCACACCGCACACTCTCCATTTTCAGGTAACTTAAACCCATCACCATTTTTTCTATTTTCATTTTCGAGTCTTCACATATAACTCGATTCATCCTATTTTACTTTCGTTGTCTCTCATTTTGAATACAAAAATTGGTACTAATTTGTTGTTATTGTTGTTGATATGACTCTGTTTGACCGTTGTTGTTGTTATATGCCCAAATGAGCCAAATTATTTGGTTCATTGTGTAATTCAATCTATGAAGCACTTATACGGACACCACCGGACACGATACAGGCACTGACACGCTGACACAACTAATAATTTGAAAATATGACATAATTCAGTGTAATTACATGTGTCGGTGTCGGAGTAGTGTCCGTGCATGATTATTATTTCACTTTTCATATCATATACTCCGTTGAGTAAAAGATGGTAATTTGGGCATGTGGGGGTTGTCCCTATATATAACCACATTTTGCTTTTTTCACTCTTGTTAAGAAAAGTTGGTCGTGTAGTTACAGATCACATACTCCGTTGTAATGGCGTTGGATAAGGAAAAGCTTGAAGAAGAATCCACAATTCATCGTTTCTACAAGATTATTCTTGCTTGGGATTACGTTACTCTAGAAGCCGAGGCAATTCATTCTCCATTTCTTTTCTTTTTTCCATTCCCAAATTCATATCTTTTGCTCACATTTTGTGTGTTTGTGTGTGTTTCAGAATAAGAAAAGAAACAATAGGAAAGCTACTACTTCCAAACTCGCTATGGTCAAGAATCAATACAAAGATGTTCAAGATTATGAGAACACTTATGAGCCGCTCATTCTTGAAGAAGCCAAATCACAAATCATTCGTGGCAATGAAGATGAAGGTATTTTTTTTTTCTTTTACTTTTTACTAATTAGTAATACTTAGTTTGTTCAAATTCCCAATGACATAAATCAATGTAATTTTAGTTTATATGTGTCTGTGTCATGTCGGGCACGATACATATCCTATATCGGGATACACCTAATAGGAGGAGTATCTGTGCTTCATACACGCTTATGTATTAGCTTGTATAAGATGTTTTTGTAGCAAAAGATAAATTAACGTTAAATTGTTTTTGTATATGCTATAAGTTGATTTTATAAGCTATACAACAACAACGACAACAAACCAAGCCTTATACCACTGAGTGGGGTCGGCTACATGAATCAAATTGTGCCAGAGAGTTCTATCATAAATCTTATTTCAATCCAACTCGTTAACCTCTGAATATTTCTTACTAGTTTCTCGTATAGTTTTTTATAAGCTATGTTGGAGAACTTATGACAATAAGTTGAAAAAGCTTATGAAAACATTCATAAGCTGTTTTCATAAGTTCTCCCTAACAGTCTAACCAGTGTTGTTAAATATCCAGTATATCGGTGCTGTACCACTATTCTGTGTCGGAATTCAGGGTACCCAATACGATTAAGCAACTTTGATATTTCCGAAATATCGGCGAGATTTCAAAAGTCTGGTATATCAGTCATGATGCGCATATCGGAATTCTGCAATTTTAGTGTGTATGTTTTATGATAAAGCCCAAAATTATATTTTATTGGAAACTGATGGGTCGGTCAAATGGGTAGCCCCAATATGATGATCCTGTCTTAGTAGAATCGGAAGTAGAGTTTGTGGACATTGATTCAGATGATTCAATAGAAGAAGTTGAAGGATGTGCCTCACTATCTGAAAATGAGGA
>Ga0315914_1001127_pt1 | contig 38699 bp, 22 predicted proteins | sample MpolenodulesMG_FD_203920 | JGI IMG/M metagenome (GOLD analysis project Ga0315914, IMG submission 203920) | Medicago polymorpha root nodule microbial communities from Los Angeles, California, United States - elongated nodules | ecosystem: Host-associated > Plants > Roots > Nodule | place: USA...
TTATTTGGTATATAGTCATCATACTTTTGACAATTAGGAAATAACAATTGTTTTAGTAAAATAACTAGTTTGTTCTTTATACATATTAGTGATCAAATGAACAAGAAAACAATCGAGAAAAGGGTAAAGACAAAGATAGTTATGTATCTTGGACTATGGATGAAACTATTAGGTTGTTGCACCTCCCCGTGGATGCTATAAATAGGGGATTGTGTGATGCTAATAAGTGGTTATCAAACAAAATGTAGAGCGAGTTTTTACGCAATAATCACTTTTTTTATTACGGAAAAACAATAATCATTTAGTTAGTAAAAAAAATTTGTATCGGTTTTTCTTTATTCAAATTTTAAAAAAAATGTTAAAAGTAGTGTTATAAATCCATTGAAATCCATTGAAATCTTTCTTATAAATCCATTAAAATCTGTGTCATAAATCTTGAGTGTAAAAAGTCTTTTAAAATCTCACAGAATCAATACAATTTTACAAAGTCTTTTAAAATCTCAAAGATTTTTTTTACCAAAATAGTCTTTTAAAATCTTAATCGAATACACCCCCTTAATATCTCACAGGTGGATATAGAAGAATACTTGTTACAATTGGTTAGTTCCTTAACTGAATATTCATGTCTTGAAGATTTAGTCTCAAGAATATTCCAGCTGGGGGATATATTGGAAGAAAAAAAAACATTAGCCCGAATTAAAATACCCAATATGAATGTGGCTGGCTTATGCTATTGCTAAGTATGAATTTGTTGATGATTGTGGACATTTTGAAGTGGCAACATAATTAGATATGTCAGAGTTTTATAATGATGTCTTTGCATGCTCTTGATTTATTAAAAAACCTAGGATATGTAGGAGATATACCTCCAAATTGTACCAATAGTCCAAGACTATAATATGGTAGTTTCTAAAATGAAAATAGCATGAATTTATTACGTAGTGCGTAAGAATCGATAGATGATGGATTCATATCTTGCTCTTAAGCAAGATTCTGGGTTCAAGATGTTGTTTTTTTTTATAAGAATAACTATTATAAAAAAAAATAGCATATATACATATTACCTAACAAAACAGTGATTAAATAGAAAAACGTCTAATAGCAAGACCTCTCATTGAATTTAACAAAATGGTTTAATTTCATCAAAGTTTTTCATTCGGAAACATAGTATAATAATAACTAGTGCGCAACGAAAATAGACCAATCTATATTAATAATAATCTTATTGATTGGTGATTGTCAATTCATAATTCATTAATTAAACAATTAACCTAACTCAAACTTGTATATATTTTTTAATGGCAAACTATATGCAGTATAAGTAAACATAAAAATAGTGAGCTAAGAGATTAGTCATCGACAAAGTTAGAGAATTCTTCCGATCACAAACATAGTTACTAAAAAAATTGGGTTAAAATTAAGAGAAATGATATTTGTACAACCAATTTTTAACAACTTTTGAAACAACTCTCTCTCTCATATTCACATGTGTTTTTATTCTCTCTCCATTGTTTTTGTTCAATCACAAAAGAAGAAAAGTGGTTGTCACCCAAATTGTCTAAGTATTAGTTGTACAAATATCACTCCTCTAAAATTAATAAGAGTTTTATATGTTATAAGAATCTTAGTATAATAAATTGGTGAGTCATGTAGTGGATGTCATTTTCAATCCCCTGCATTAATTACTCTCTTTTATCTCTCCATAAAAGAAACAAGCAAAAGAGAGAGAGCAAAGGTTAAAATGAAAAGGAAAAGAGAAAGTTCACAAACAAACAAAGAAAATCTCCCAAATTAATTATTAATTTTATTAAATCAAACCATCATATAAGTGTTTGGTTTCACTCATCAAGGTAAAGAATATGGCTATGATGGAGTGTGATGTAGAGGACAATAATTTCATTGAGTGGCTCAAACCATCTAATTCCTCTCAATCATATGTAACTTCATCATCATCATCTTCTTCTTCTACCACTCAAACTGAAACTATACAATTCTTTCCTATTTTGAGTGCAAAGTTTTCAAAAGATGAAGAGCGTGAAGTGCCACAAATTGAGGGTTTTGAGTTGAAAGAAGAAAAAGAGACAGTGGCTTTGCATATTGGATTACCTCATGACACTAAAAAATATCTTGATGATGAGAAGAAGTTTTTCCATGTTAAAGAAGAAGAAGAAGAAAAGTCTTCAAAAAAAACCTTCCAAAGGTTTTGGATACCAACTCCTGCACAGATCCTTGTTGGACCTATGCAATTTGCTTGCTCCATATGCAACAAAACCTTCAATAGGTATAACAACATGCAGGTTAGTTTCTTCTTAATTTAATTTCATGAATATGAGACTTAGAAAACTTTCATAATGGAAAAAACTATAAATAAACACTACTAAAAAATAAGTTAGTGAAGAAACTAGAGATGTAAAACGTAAAACCCTCGATCACTGAATTTACTTATGAGGGTTTTTTAGTTTCATTACTAAATTTCGTCACTAATTTTATTTTATTTTCTAGTATTGAATATAAAATCTATAAGGTCTAGCAAGAGAGAGTTTAAAAAATGAAAATTAATTAAACTTTTAATTACTCTATACCAAGAAGTTCCTTCAATTTTTGAGTGGCAAGGCAAATTGTAATTTAAGGGATTTTGGACTGATTTTTTTTCTTCTTTAAACTATACCTTTTATTTAAAAAAACCAGTTAAATATCATTGTAATAAGAAAATTAGTTAAATTCTTATTTGATTGTGTATATTTCAAAAAGAAAATTATAACCATATGCGATAAGATAAATATATAATTAAACACAAAATACACAAGACCGCTATATAACATAAAAAAAAACAATAAATGGGAGGGGGGGAAACACCCGAAAGATCCCCCAACAACGGGGGATCACCATAACAAACACCACTTCTACAATCACCGGCCCACCCAAAGAGATAGATGTACAGGAACCGTCTCCAACAACATTGTATGCCCTATCGGTTTGAACACGAGGTATGTTGCACCTCCCACTCATAGAAGGAGCATTGGTTTTTCAGGATTTTTATCAAGGGACTGTTTCCAAGACGAGAACTTCATTGAAACCTTTAATTTGTTTACTTCGAATTTGAATAGATTAGCACCTACATTTAGGTATACGGACAAAATTATATATGAGAAACCAAAAATAGTTTCCATGAATTTGACAAACACAAAGCCAGCAATTTGATCTTTTTATTTTATTTAAGGCTATTTGACCTTAAAAACTGCTTTTGTTCACTTAATTGCAATATATATGATGCTTTAACCCTCCCTAACTTTTCTCTTCTCGACAATAATTTTCTCTTCTCGAGCTAGCTATAGCTAGATGGTCTCTTTTGTTCCTCTAGCATTCCCTTCACTTTCAAAAAGTTAAATTTTCATCGGTTATGATAATTTCAAAGGGAACTTCTAATAGTTTTCAGTCTTTTTTTTTTTTTCTTTCGTGTTAGACCTTTTCTAATTTGGGTTGAAAATTTACCCCTAGAATTTGTCTGCTTTGTGTTGGTTAGATATCGAAAAAATATATGTCTATAGTTCCATTACTAAGTATTCAAAACGTCATACTTGAAGATCAATTTTATTTTTGGTCACTAATCTTTATAGACAATTCAACTTTTTTTCTACTTAACTCCGAGTGAGGGAGAGAGCTTTTTCTTTTCACTTTTTTAATTTACTATACAAATAAATGGAATACAAGGGGCATAGTAATTTGTCAAAATGGGGGTAGGTGTGTAGAACATGTAACATCGAGGCTTTAAGAAAAAACAATACAAAACTTTGGATTCTCCTCTTGATTACACTAATTAATTGTATTATATTCTTTAGAAAGGATTCAAATTTCAAATAGATTTTGTTTTATTTCAACATTCATGGGTCTAGCAGTAGCTACTTTTGATTAGAATTTGACTTATCCTACCCCATCAGTGAAAGATTAACAAAATTATTGGCAACAATTAGGGGTCATATAGCTAGGTCAAATAATTCAGGCTATTGCTTGTAGATTATTTTTTTATGGTCTAATTTAAAGTAAGGTTGTTTAAGATACATTATAAAAGCCTAAAAAAAGACAAGTTATAGTAAATAAAAAGATGATTAATTGTTCAAAAAAATAAATAAAAAAGATGAAATGCATTATTTCACTTATGATTATCTTACAACAATTTCTTTTCTTAAGGTTATATGGTCAAACTTTTATCACTACACCTCATGAACAAATCAAAGATGAAATGAATTAAGTTTATTTTTGTTAAATTCCCATAAAAAAAAAAAAAAACAAAACATGCATGCATGCATGCATGTGTTCTTTTAATTCATAAACTCAAACTACAGCACCAACTGAATAAATATTTTTCCATTAGATGCATATGTGGGGGCATGGATCTGAATTTAGGAAAGGACCAGACTCACTAAAAGGCACACAACCAGCTGCAATGCTAAGGCTACCATGCTACTGTTGTGTTCAAGGTTGCAAGAACAACATCAATCATCCAAGAGCTAAGCCTTTGAAAGACTTTAGAACTCTCCAAACTCACTACAAAAGAAAACATGGAACAAAACCATTTATATGTAGAAAATGTGGGAAAACATTTGCTGTAAAAGGTGATTGGAGGACTCATGAAAAGAATTGTGGCAAGTTATGGTATTGCACTTGTGGTTCAGATTTTAAACACAAAAGATCTCTCAAAGATCATATTAGGTCTTTTGGAAAAGGTCATCGTCGTCTTCCCTCGATTGATGATCAAGCTTTTGAGGAGGAGAAGGAATGTGTTACTGGGTCTGAAGAAGATGAATTTGCTCGTACATGATCTAAGTATCTAGCATTTCTAAATTTGAATTGTCTTTGTTATATTGAAACAGTTAGAAAAAGTTGAAAAAGCAACAAAAATTTAGAGATGAAAATCAGAAAACTTGTCTCTAATTTTTGTTGTTATTTTAACTTTTTCTAGTATAGTATAATAAGTAAAATGTTGCCAAGTTTAATCACTATATTCACTACTCTTGTGCTCAGCAGCAAAACATTCTCAATAATATTGATCACGCATGAACATAGGAATGTTTTGCTACGAGCACTTATAGGATAGTGAACGGCTATCATATCTATAGAGGTTTGATTTGTAGTTAATTTTAATAAATACAGTTACCTCAAGTGGTGAAGTAGATGAATTTTCTTCTCATGGTAAAAGAGGGTAGGTGTTATGTCATGTTCAATTTTTGGTATCCCTCTTCAATGGAGAAAATTTATCGACTTCATTACTAAAAGGATTTCCGTATGTAAGTGTTGCTAACATCATTGTGAACTTTGATAAACTTTCTGGAATGGAAATCATTGTCGGCTAGATTATTATATGTTGTTTTATAATGTTCTAACTAATATACAATAAAATGTCAAAAAATACTAATAGACAAATTACCTAAAAGCTTGTTAAATGTGAAACCAAAGTAATATTGCTCAGTGGTGAGTGTATATGCGGAGTGCAGGGTTTGAATTCTTGTACTTAACCTCTCTTTATCACTCTCCAACTTGTATTTTTCTTTACTCTTTTTTAATTGAAATAAATCAAGGTCTGCGAAATAAAGAAAAAGACATCCAATACATAGCTCCTGGTTCAATTAATGCAGCATCGCAGTCAATCTTAGTATGCTGTGTGCGTACACATTTAATCGTTTGGTTTTAGGGTTTTTGGTGGTTGTCTCTACCAACTGAGTTAAGTTTACAAAAACTGATTTTAGGATTTACCTTACATACATTGATTTTCTTATTTTATATATTTATATTACTTTTTTTTTTTTTGTGGTGGCGGGGTTCGAACCCCGGATCTTGCATATAGTATGCATTATCCATACCAACTGAGCTAAGCTCACGAGGATATATATACATATATACACACACATTGAACTACTTAAAAAATTTCAAGGATAAAACTTAGGTACAATTCCTTAGGTGTTTTTCGTATGGTTCTTAACTAAATTTACCATGATTTCCTTAAATCCATAATTCTCTCAAAGTTTGTTATCTCCAAAAAAGTTGTAATTTTAGTTAAGAACCATACGAAAAGCACCTAAGGAATTGTACCTAAGTTTTGTCCAAATTTCAATTAAAAATCTAAAAGTGGTTTAATTTTTTTCCTACATATTTGCAACTCCTTAAATAAGAATAAAGATGAGAGATATATCTATTTATGGACAAATCCCAGAATAAGATATGGGTTAATGGTATGATCGAATAAATGTTTTTAACAATCTAAAATGGAACATATTAAGAAACCACACGTTCTATCTAGTGGCGGTTTCACCGCCTAGCGACCCCGGGCACGCGTCCGGGCTCTAACCCAATTTTTTTGCAATTTTCTATGTAAATTCCTCTGAATTTCTTATATAAACCCCTATAAATTGGGCAATTTCTTTAGATTTTTTTATTATTTGCTTGCAATTTCTTATGTAAACCCATATAAATGTGTTGCAATTTTATTTACCTAGGCTTTGTAATAATCCTGGCTCCGCCACTGGTTCTATCCTGAACAAGAAGTGTCGAGAAAGAACATCAAAAGTTAATTACAAAGTCACCACAAAGAAGATGTTGAAGGAATATGGAAAAAAAAAAAAAAAAAAAAAGCTACATAGTGAATCCCATGCACAATAGGGTTAAGCCACTAAACATAATAATTTAAAACGAAAATAGAATTTTTTGTCTTCAACACCAAAAAGATTGCAGCTTAATTTTATCTGACAATTGGAGCAGTTGAGCTTTTTTGTTGCTGAAAATTTTGTTATTCCTTTCCTTCCATATTGTCCGGACACATGACAGACAAATCAGATGCATAAAAGGCTTAAAAGATCTCTGAATACCACCTATTTGGCTAAACTGCAGAAAGTGATCTGATAGATTAGCCGGCATAGCTAATGAAAAGCCAAGCCAATTCCATATATAGTACCGCAATGATGACAAATCATCTTACTTTATTCTTAGCATATTTTTTCAGTCATTTTTATTTCAGTTTGATCCAAGATAGAGGAGTTATAGAACAATTACCTATGATTTTCTGGACATTTTGTAATGTTTTCATTTCGAGTCATGTAATTTTAGTTTTCCCAAAACTTAGCAATTTAAGGGTATTTTTGATGTAATTCAAGAAGAAATCATGCAAATCGCCAAAGCAAAACATCTTAATGATTTGGTAAGACAATGAATGAAGATTCAAGAGGCCTCTAAAGATATTAAAAGAAGGAGAAATTTTGTGTCAAGTCTCAAGACAGATAATATGGAAGAAAACACCAAAAAGATGAAGAAACGGGCGATTACGTACGAGAACATGCATTGATTGTTGGATTTATTTAGTAATTATATGAATCATGTTTAATCTTGTTACGCAAATTCTTAATTTGACCTGAAGTGAAACAATCATGAGATAACGGTAATTAGGAAAGTGACATACATTATGTTCGATGAAAACTATCTGAATCAGGAACAGGAAGTAACTAAGATACGGTGTTAACCATCCGAATTAGGGAAAAAGTAGTAACAAAGGTAAATGAACCTAGGAACTAGCATAATAGTTCTACTCTTCTTACATCCTTGGTAAGGTAGACGAGATAGGGTTTTTCGTTTGTAGAATTACCAATAGGGAGAATGTTGGTAAACTTCTAAGATTCATAGACGAGGGAACCTTTAGGAACATTGAGAAGTTAGGAACTATAATTTAATTTTATACTTCAATTACATCTGAGAGAGTAAGAACCCCACGTACATCTACGTGCGAAGCTGCACCCTTTATAGAATTGACGTTCACAAGCATTGACGTGCGTAGAAACTCCAGTGTAAGGTTCCAACTCGACAGCTTAATGAGAATAAAACCCCACGAGCTCATCACTTTGGAAGACATTTAACCAATCCCTGAATAATGCTTAACTATTATTTAATTCGAGTAAATGAAGAAAGGGGATTCAAAGAATTCTAGCCGCCGCTAACATTCTGCAATCAAAACAGGTTACTTCTAAACTCTCGCACTGAGAAAATAGATCAAATTGCACAAACTTGTTGGAGTAAGCCCTAATAGTCAATCTATATTGATTGATTTTGGCTTTATATCATGATATTTATATATTTGACATTTCTTTATTGATTTTGTTTTGTTTCAAAATAATAAAGTCCCTAGAATAGTTAGTTTGTGAATGGAACATTAAGTATAACTTAATCATGAGACTCCATTAAACATAAGGACATTATTATGATAGTATATGTAGTCAATATTTATTCCGAAGTGGGATAGCATTAAAGCATAGAGAAAATTATGTGCATAGACTAATGATCACATCTCTCGAATAATGGATAAAGAGTTATCAAGTCTTCACATAGATATAAATATTAGAAGTAATATTTATATTAGATTGACCCGCCATGAGAATACAACATAGAAAGTTATGTAAATGTCATAACTTATTCTCATAGTGATAAGTGGTGTATTTCACCATTCGACCTGAAATCACTATGTACCCTAGTTGTAGGAGTCAATTACTTTGTTGTCATACAAGTTGTCTGTAACATGATGACTATAGAGTCAATTGATGGATGATCCACAAATCATGTTGAGGGACATAAGTGACCTAGATGAAATTGGCCCTCCTACATAATAGAAGAAATATCTAAGGGTCTAATATTGAATTGGACAAGGGTGATATGTTATGCCTTGTGTTCAATATATACATGAGGACAAAAGGGTAATTAAATACAAGATCTTTATCACAGAAAGGTTTCGTCATATCACTTGACATTATTGTCACTTAGGTGGTAGTGATGTGTTTCTAGATAACAATCAATGTTTACAATATTAAAAGGATTTAATATTATTGGCATTGTTACAAAAATATGTATGGTCACAAACAAAAAGACGGTTAAATGAGAGAAATAAGGAGACTTATTGTTTGAGGGTACATCTAGAAAGTGGATCTTATAGTTAGCAAATCAATGAATGGGTTGTTGGGCTTACAGAATCTCAATAGCGTTTGACTAGTTGAGCACACAAGTGGTTCTATAAATAAAATCATTGTGTTGAACCAAGTGTACATTGAAACCTAATTCCGCCATTCATAAACCTTAGTTTTCTGAACCCTAAAATTGTCCCCTCCTCTCTAAGCCTTCATTCATAAGTAACTAGTAATGTGAGTGAAGGAAGTTGTTTGTGTGGACTGAGTGGAGGTGTTGTCATCAAGTAGTACTTTGATCACTCACTCTCTTTGTTGTTTGATTTGTGATTATTAATTTAATCAAGATCCGTTCATTGAGATTTATTCCTCTAAAAGGATTAAAATTTGAAAAACCCCTCTTAAAATCCCAACAGAACTACCTGATCCGACACTCCAAGAGAAATCATCTTTAAGGGCTTATTTTGCATGAATGATGGAAGACCAAGTGGTTGAGTCACTTGAGCGAGTACTAGCGTGAAGGAGGTTAGGTACAACGACATACATGTACGACATGAGGTCCAATCAGATCGTTATGGAAGATTGAACCATGTCTCAAACAAGCTTGCCCAAAAGATAAATATTAGTTTCCCTAGCTGTTTTGATGCTAAGATCACTCTGATGCTTGAGGCGAGCAATTTTTTCCAACATACCAAGTGAATATCTTTGTTATCTGCATCTCTCCATATAAATTATAGGTGGTTTGATCAATGTTATCACGTGTTTATAATGTTTTTTCACTAATTTATAGTGTTTTTATAAAATACTAGTGTACGAACACTTATGTGCCTGTTAATCCACTTTTTATGGAGTTAGCATGTAAATTATGAATTTTTATTTTTTTTTAGATTTTGACTTTTAATTAAAATCAATTTTTATTTTGATTAAAAATATAGATATAAAATATATATTTGTAACTTTTAAATTGCAACAAATCCATGTTTGTCTTATTCAATGACACCAAAAAAAATAACTAATATAATATAAGTGTTTTCACTAACACCAGCAATAAAATATTATTGGAGACAAACTTGTTTAAGGGTTTAACGGAAATAATAAAAATTTTAGTCCATAATCCCTTATTCCATTTATATATAGTTATATATTTCAAGGAGTATTTGTGCTTATAATTTTTTCACAATTTTACTTTTTTTTTTTGAAAATTAATACTTAATTAAAAAAATATTTTCATGTCAATTCAATTTTATCAACTATTTCAACCACTAATTTTATCAAATACTATAAATTCAATCCGATAAAATTTTTGCTATAAATTTATCTATACGCTGTATTTTTTTATCAAATATAACTTTAAACGTGTATATTTTTTAAGGAATGCACTAATTAGTTTTTTTTAAGGGATGCACTGATTAGTGTTAGAAATACGAATTTGGTAAAAGGCACAAAATATCTGGGCCAACGAGTAAATACTGAAATTCGTCCTTGAATTTGCAAGGATCAGCTAAATTCGTCCTCCAATTTTTTGAAATATCAAATTAGTCTCTGAATTTAACAGACGTCTATAAAATTCACCCTATGTCTGATCCCTCCATTAGCGAGGCTGACGTGTTGTTCTATATGCTGTGTTGTGATATCCACGAGTTATCCAGTCAACCATGTGTACAAGGACGAATTTGATGGAAATGTTACAAATTTCAGTTTTATCTTTTCACTTTCAATTTTTTCTATTTTTTCTCTTTTACCCTTTTAAGGGTCGATTTGATAGTATCTGTAATAATTTAGGGACTGATTTGATTGAAAATTTTAAAAATCTATGGACTGATTTGATCGATTTTATTGTAAGGAATGAGTACAAGGAGGTATGGCATGAAAGGACTAGTGATTTCAACTGAGAAGTCTACGCAAACACCAGTGAGGGGTCTTGCTCTCCACCATATCCAACTGCTCCTGGAGTTATTAGAATGACATATCCAAGTTTTGGGCCATCCAGGTTCTACTCAACCCTAATTCATGGAGTTTATTCCAACCTCTGGATTTTCAAAAAAGTGGTGTTTGATGCCTGATTAAATTATGCTTTTGGAAAATTTAATATTTAGACTAATTTAAATTATGCCCCCTAGTTAATGCCCTATAGTTGAGTTTCTTTTTGCCTATGTAATATTCCTGCACTTGTAGTGTAATGACTGAATTACGACTTATTTGATGGAATGTATGACTTTTGACTAGTTAATGCCTCATAGTTGGGTTGCTTTTTGCCTATATAATGTTCTTGCACTTGTAGTACAATGATTGAATTACGACTTATTTGATGGTATAATCAAGGATCAAATTGTTTCGCTTTACTTTATTCTGCACCTATATGCACCAAGGATCACATTGACATCTGTTTAAATAATTCAAGGACTTATTTGATGGTATTTTTTATATAAAGTAGGGATCGATTTGATACTTAGGCAAATAATTTAAGGACTAATTTGATGAAAATATTTCGACAAAAAGGTTGCATTCATTCATCTTCAACCTCTTTTCATTACAACAATACACTTGCCTAGTACAACAAAGTAGCATGTTAAACAACTCAAACAAGCAAATTATGACTCAAATACTTAATCAACCTAAGCTCACTTCCTACAGAGTCAACTTTGTCCATCAACCTTGCCCTCCAAACCTCTTCATTGCCACTTTTTTTAGGCCGACTATTATAGTTGTTTTTGCCCATACGTCCATCACCCATCATTTCTGAACACCAAAGCTTGAACAATTTTAGGGATTTTTGGATTTCGAATTCAATAAAAAAAAAATCGGTTTTGAAGTTTTTTGAATTGGGGAAGAAAGTTGTTATCAATTAATGGAAGATATTTTCGGGATTTTGAACTCTAGATGACAAATTATAAAATTAGGGTTTCAATTTTATAAATTTGGGGAAGAAAGAGACGTTGGGTAACAGTTATTTTTCTGCAAAAATGAGTTCAAATTTTTTGGAAATCAATCGATTTGGTCCTTAGAAATTTTTTCATTTTCGACCAAATTAGTCCTTGCTTGCGTGACATCAGACATGGCAAGCCTTGTGAGAAGTTAACAGTACACGTCACTTCCATTAACAGGCCAACTTAACAGAGGGACTGATTTGATTGACATTTACTCAAGGATGAAGTAAACATTTAAAAAAGAAAAATTGAGGTTAGCTGTTCGAACTTGGGTATTTACTTCTGCGCCAACCGTTACTTTATTCATGCATTCAAAAATCCCCTTTTTTGGTTATATAAAAAATCCATGTTCAACTATGCTTAACATGATTTTTTTGTCTCAACCCAAAAGGAAAAAAGCAAAGGAAAAAAAAAAACGTTCATCTTTATTCTCAATTGGACTGCACCGTTTGTGTAGTGCAAGCAAAGACAAAACAGAATCAGAGAAAGGATGAGAACAAATGAACAATTAATATGATGTTGTGTGTTAGAGGTGGAACAAATAACATGGCTTTTCCACATGTCAGCATTGCAATGAGGTAAAATATACATAGTTGTCCACGTGTCAAGAACTTGCAATCCTTAGCTGATGTGGCATGTTGTAGTGAAGACAGAAAATTTTGGTTTCTTAGTGAAAACTTCATGCACGTGGCATTTCAAGGTTGTTGTCTCAGCTACAACCTATGATCATGTGAAATTGTTCATAGAAACAGAATGGTTATTTAGTGCATGCCATGTTAAAGTTCAAAAACTCTTAAGTTACATGCTTTTCTTTTGCTCATTGTAAAAAACGAAACACAAAATGAAGGTATGTTCATATTCTTTCATTGATATGCTTTTCTTTTTCATATATATAGTTCTATTATATTTGATTTTATGGAAAATATGATGAAGGTTGAAGCGAGGTCACATAATGTTCATGCACATGGGGAAGAAGAGAAGGTGATGACAAGGAAGCAGAAAGCAGAATCCAAGGCACATGAAGTAGAGCATTCTCCTAAAAAGGCTAAGGTGGAAGATGAAAATGGTCACACTAATGGAAAATCTGCTTCTAATGCTGTACAAGAATATGATGAGTTTTGTAAGGTCACTAATGAGCAACTATCTTTGGAGCAAATGAAAGAGATTCTTGAAGCTAATGGTCTTGATTCCTCTGGCTCTGATCTTGAAATTACACGAAGATGGTTAGTGATATAAATAATAAATAGCTCCTAAAGAATATGAATTTTGTCACTTTTATGATGATATGTTCATAGGTTAGTGATGTGATTCAATTGTGCTACTTTCTTGAACAGCCAAGACTTGCTGTTTTTTGGTGCATTAGAGAAATGCATGGTTTGCAATGGAAACATGGAGTTTGATGGAAGACGTTATGGATGCAAAGGTTTCTACAGTGAGTGGTCTAGTTGCACTTTCAGCACCAGGGACCCTCCAAGAAAAGATGAACCCATTAAGCTACCAGATTCTGTTCAGAACTCTCAAGTTTCAGATGTAATTTTCTCTTATTTTTTACCATTTGTTTCTTCATTGTATATGTATAGTTTTGTTGTAACTTGTCACCTAAGAATTTGTTATGACTTACATGTGTGTGATGTAGTTGCTGAAGAAATACCAGGACCCAAGTAAAAGGCCTCAAAGGGATTTAGGCTTAGCTATAAAGCCTTTTACAGGAATGATGATTTCTTTGATGGGTCGTCTTAATCGAACACATGTATGCACCTATGTTGTTTTTGTTGCATTAGTAACTAATTAACCAACTGCTACTGAGTTTTGTTGATTGGATTTTGTCTTTGGTTACTTAGCAATATTGGAAAAAGACTATTGAAAAGCATGGAGGGAAGGTGGCAAACTCTATCATTGGTAATGTGATACAATTTTCTTTTCTCATCCTTCTGTTACTAGGAATTTCTATAAACTTGCTAGTTAAATCTTTCAGGTGCAACTTGTTTGGTGGCTTCACCTGCTGAGCGAGATCGAGGCGGAACATCCAAACTTGCAGATGCCATGTAAGTGTAATCAAAATTTATAGTTTTATCAATTTTATTCTTATTGCATGAAAAAGGATAAATAAACATGCTTAAGTAACTATATACCTATCTTACTGTAGGGAAAGGGGCATGCCTGTGGTAAGGGAGGCTTGGTTAACTGACAGCATAGAAAAGCAAGAACCACAACCTTTAGAAGCTTATGATCTTGTTTCTGATCTTTCTGTGGATGGGAAGGGAATCCCTTGGGACAAACAAGATCCTGGGGAGGAGGCTATTGAATCACTCTCAGCAGAAGTACATAATTTACTTACTCTTTCATACCTTTTTTATTATTATTATTTTATAGAAGAAATATAGGTCCCTTTTGTCTGTTTGATAAAATTTGGTGAGTGTTAACAGCTCAAGCTTTATGGGAAGAGAGGGGTCTACAAAGATACCAGATTGCAGGAGCAAGATGGAAAGATATTTGAAAAAGATGGGATATTATACAATTGTGCCTTCTCCCTTTGTGACCAAGGGAGAAAACTTAATGAGTAATGATACTACTAAGATCAATTGCAACTTTAGTCCTTACTGACATTTATAAGATGACTATGCTTAATTAGTTTTGTTAATTTGGGGCAGCTACTGTGTCATGCAACTGATTGTCGTCCCAGAGAATTGTTTGCATTTGTATTTCAAGAAAGGAAGAGTGGGGGACGATCCGAACGCAGAGGAGCGATTAGAAGAGTGTGAGAATGTGGACAGTGCTGTGAAAGAGTTTGTGAGGCTCTTTGAGGAAATAACAGGAAATGAGTTTGAATCATGGGAAAGAGAGAAGAAGTTTCAAAAGAAGCCACTTAAGTTTTACCCCATTGACATGGTACATATATTTTGCTTCCTGTATTTGATGATTTATCACTCCTATTTTTGGTTATTAAACATATATAGCATTATGGCATTGAATAGGATGATGGAGTTGAAGTTAGACATGGGGCGTTAGGTCTTCGGCAGTTGGGGATAGCATCGACCCACTGTAAACTTGAGCCTATGGTTGCAAATTTTATGAAGGTCATGTGCAGCCAGGAGATCTATAAGTAAGCACAATAACTCAACACTAATTTGAATGATCCTTGCCTGAATTTTCACATTTACTTTACATTGAATTCAGGTATGTATTGATGGAGATGGGTTATGACTCTCCAGACCTTCCAATAGGAATGGTTACAAATCTTCACCTAAAAAAATGTATGTAATGGGAATTTGGAAACAATTCTTTTCATATTTATTTACTGTTGTTTAGAATGACTAACAATTGAACTATCAGGTGAGGAAATTCTGTTGGAATTCATAGAGAGTGTGAAAACATTGAAGGAGACAGGGCCCAAGGCTGATGCAATTTGGTCTGATTTTAGCCAGAGATGGTTCACTCTGATGCACTCCACAAGGCCATTCATTTTTAGAGATTATCAAGAGATTGCAGATCATGTAAGCCTAATTAGTCACTACATTTTATTGGTTCAACTACTATTTTTGAAGACTGAATCTTTGTCCTAATTTTCCTAGGCTGCTGCAGCCTTGGAGGGTGTTAGAGATATAACCCTTGCTTCTCACCTCATAGGAGACATGAGTGGCTCTACCATCGATGATCCATTATCAGACACATACAAGAAACTGGGTTGCTCAATTTCTCCCCTGGAGAAAAATTCTAATGATTACAAGATGATTGTGAAATACCTTGAGAAAACTTATGAACCTGTCAAAGTTGGTGACATTGTAAGAATATAATTGTTTCTGTTTGTTTTATCTACACTGCAAGAATGCTCAACTCTTCTAGAATTTTTACTGTTTATGTTCTATGAACTTTAGGAATATGGGGTGTCAGTTGAAAACATCTTCACTGTGGAATCAAGTGCTTGCCCATCTTATGATGACATAGTAAAGATGCCAAACAAGGTTCTTCTATGGTGTGGTAAGACAGATAGAATAGTGTTCAAGTTGTAAGCCAAAAAAATGGATTACCTTGGTTGTTATCAATGACTAATACTAATTCTATGATTATAATATGGAAGGATCAAGGAGCTCAAATCTTTTGAGGCACTTGCACAAGGGGTTCTTGCCAGCTATTTGTTCACTACCTGTCCCAGGCTACATGGTATTTAAAAATATATGATTCTGATAGTAGTCTGTTCATTTTTAATGTTGGCGTTTATTTTCTTATCACTTGTGTTCTTGGAAAACAGTTTGGCAAAGCCATTGTTTGCTCTGATGCTGCAGCAGAGGCAGCAAGATATGGTTTTACTGCTGTAGACAGGCCAGAAGGGTTCTTGGTTTTGGCCATTGCCTCACTAGGAAATGAGATTACCGAGCTGAGAAGTCCACCTGAGGTAAGCAATAGTTACTCATCCTTTATGGTTTCTTACTCACAGAATTTGTATTTAATGATTATGCAAATGATTTGAGACAGGACACAACATCTTTGGAGGAAAAGAAAGTTGGAGTGAAGGGGCTTGGAAAGAAGAAAACAGATGAATCAGAGCATTTTATTTGGAAAGATGACATAAAAGTTCCTTGTGGTAGCATAATTGCCTCAGAGCATGAAGATAGCCCCTTGGAATACAATGAGTATGCTGTCTACGATCCTAAGCAGGTACAAGCCAGATCTTATGTTAAAGTATAAGCCAGATTTCAGTGGGGAATAATACATTGATTATATCATTGTTTGAGCACAATTTTGTTTTGCAGGTACGTGTAAGCTACTTGGTGGGGGTGAAGTATGAAGAGAGAGATACAGTGATAGACACGGCAGAGTGAATGGCACAACAGAATAATAATCAACTGAAAACTTTTTTGTGATGCTAAGTACTTGGTTCAAGACTATCTTGTTTGAAGCTGTTGCTCTATCAAACTCAACTATAGGTTTCTTTAGGAAGATCTTTATCATTTTGGTGTAAATAAGTGAATTATGCAACAGCAGAATATGTCTATGTTGATCTATGTACATAGGTCCTACTTGTGGGTAAATGTTTTGCCTACTTATGTATTAAGCTAACTTAAGAGTAAATGTTTTGCCTACTTATGTATTAAGCAACAGAATGCAACTTCTGCATAAACACTTGGTTGAAATATGAGCATAAACACTTGGTTGAAATATGATGATGGAAATGATATGGTGTGTAACTGTAAGCCACTATGAATAACAAAATATCAGTAACTACAAATATCTCATAACTAAAAAAGTTTGAAATAAAATAAAATGAGAATACATATTGAGCTAAGTTCTTCCAAGCTGGTATCCATTGACCTCTGAGCTATGCAAGTATATTGCCATGTCATAATTTTTCTGATGTGTTTCTCTAAAATCTCAGCATTTTTCTCAATGCATCAAAGCATCTCACAAATCTTCCCACCAAGTCTGTTGAACTTTGATTATGAAGGGTTTCCAAATTTCACAATGAATCTGTTACATTTTATTATTCCAATAACCACTGCATTGAAACCACTACATCGAAATTATATCAGTTACATGAACAAAAAAAAGGTTTTATCGGTTACACAGCCTTCACAACCTTGCATCTCTCCGTTCACTCCTATGTTGCTTATTCCACTCTGGAAGGAAAAATCACAATCTACATAAAAGAGAAAATTGCAAGTTACAATCTTTAAAGTACAATGCTCAATGACACTATCAAAGGCTCCAAAACGATACTCCATTTGCAAACCTTGGTTGAACCGTGGTCTTCACCAACCTCAACATATCTTTAAGGCCTTCACCACCGACTTATACGCCAAGCTTGGTTGCCTTCTTTGATGGTTTTCAGGATGGTCCAAAATATGCAACCCTTATATTCGAATCAGATATTATGTTGCAATCCTTTTTAATCATACCAATACTTGGGTTTTACTAGTTTTTCTAAGACATGTTTGACCAAAACATTTTGGTGTGTCCTATGTTGTCATTGAAGAAATGCAGGTAATTTGCTCAACAACTAATGAGAATTAGCCTCATGAGTAAATCTGTAAGTGTACCAACAAGTTAATTTTTACTCCACTTGCAAACTTACTCATTGACTAATTTTCACTGATTGTTGGGTAAATTACTTACAATTTGTCAAAGACAAACTAGAAAAGAAAAATTAAATCTTTGCTCTAGAGGATAATAAGCAAATAACCTCCCAAATCACAAATATCAAGCATAATATCTAAAAATGATAATTTTTATGATACAGTTGGGTGATCAGTATATACTTGATTCAAATACAACAATTTTTCTTAAGTGTGTATAAAACAAATCACATATGCATAAAATAAACTTTTTGAACATCAGTACATTATAAATAACATAACAAATCTAAGATATGAATTTATAATTTAATACAAAATACACAGCAGAGCCTCAGTCTAGTTAGTAATAATTGTTGGTAATTTTAGATTACCTTCTATCACTGTCTCTATGTGGTTTAGTTCCTTTTTCTTTGCTTGCTACCTTCTTTCTCAAATCTACATTCCAACAAGATACATTACATTCTCACAACTCATTCTGCACTTCCAACTCCTCTGTTCACCCCTTCTACTATTTCCTTCAACTTAAACAAACTAATAACTAGGTGAAGTTTATATAGAATACATAATATATTGTTCTAAATCCAGTCCTCCATGTGCAACTTTTTCCCTTTTGCAGTAGTCAGCTTCTATGGCTCATATTTACGGTGGAGTGCAGTTGAAAGATAGCAACAGAACCCTGCATTAATTTTTGAATGGGAAAAAGCCATGCAGCATGATATAGGCTTCAAATAAGAGTAGTAAAACAAAGGCTGCACATTAATTTTGTTCAAGAGACCTACTATTACTGTAATACTATAAATGAAAGAAAGGATAAATCATGAACACAATTAAATGTCCGTATCTTGGAACAAATCAATTGATTTAATTGGAAAGTAAGAATATAAGTTATCATTTGATTTAGTAACTTTTTAAACAATAAATATTGGTAATTAATAGTAACTGTTGGTAAAGGTTAGAACCCAATATGACATGAACAATAAATCATGGTTATGAAGCAATAATTGCAAGTGAAACAATAATGACTCAACTTAAGAAAAATCAAAGAAAAGATTTCTGAATACCACAAAGCTTAGATGCACATACTTCATCATCATTTTGTATTGATCTAACCAAAATTTACACTTGGGTGTTGCCTTTGAGGCCACATTTGGGACAGTACAAACTTGAGAAAATAAAAAATGAATCTCAAACCAAACTCAGCAATCCCTTCCACTATCTGTTTCTGTTCATTCCACATGTATTACAACAGGATAACACTTCAACTACGATAACACATGAACAAAACCGACCCCCCGAACAACACTTCGCAGCTGTCATCGATACATTACAACATGAGGTATCTTAAACTTTTCTCCAATACAAACACACTGTCATGTCATCGATACATTACAACAGGAGGAATCTTAAACTTCTCCGATACAAACGGTATAGGCTTATCTCCCTCCACAAGGTCGCGATAAAAAGCATACTCCGCTTCATAATCATGCAAATGAAGTTCAGCTTTCTGATTAGTATGATAATGATGCTTCGCTGCAGCCGATTTACCAAACCCAAAAAGACTAACTTTCTCACAAACCCCTAAAGCCAACATCACAGCTTGCATCCCAGAAGAATAATGAAACAAAGCACCATCATGCGCCGAACCCCATTGCTCCAAACCCTTCCCAGTTTCCTCCACAAATCTCTTCAAAGAATAATACTTCACAACCCTAGCACACAACACATCGAACCTCGGATCCGTCACCAACAACAGCGACTTATGTGAAGCATTACAAACAGTATAATCCAAGAAATGCACAGCTTGACAAATGTACATAACAATAGGAACATTTGCACCATATGGATGACAAAAACACCCTGATCTTCTTGCACACAAATGCAAAATGTTGCTATTCACAAAGGATATACTTGTCTTTTTCCCAACTTTTGATTCATAGTTATCAACCCTAGCATTGTTTAACCTAATCACAAATTCATGTGCATCAATTAATGCACCATAGTTTCTATTAAGCAAAATTCCACTATTACCAACAACAGCACAAGATGAATATTTCTTCACATCACCTGAATCAACATTAACACCTTTGTTATACCGATCGATCGGAACTTTCACCGATCGGGTTAATTCGGCCATAATCCCCGGTTGAAATCTCCGTTTTCTCGCCCAATCATGCAAAACTCGTCGAAAATCAATCCAATACCGGTAAAACAGCGGTGACCGGAGTGTCGCCGGATAACTCTTATCACCACCGTCATGATGGATGAACCTCCGCCATGAGACAAAGGTTCTATGACGAGCTTGACTAGCGAAGTTACCGTCGAGAAGCTGCTGAATCTCTCGGCGGGTTTTTTCCTCACCGATCTCGACGGCGGCGTGGTGGAGTAAGGTGGCGTTTAGCGACGGTGGATCGCGAGTGAAGACACGCGCTTCGAGCTCGATTGAGAGTATACCTTTACGAAGAATAGCGCGTGAGGTTAACGTAGCGATGAAAACTAAGAGAAGGAGGAGAATAAATAATGGTCGAACGGTGCGTTTCATTTTAGGTTTTGTGGTTGTTGAAAAATGAGTGAAAAATGAATCGATGAAATTTGATTTTGGTGTTTCATTTTCAGATCCATCTTTTTGTTCAGGAGATTTAAGCATTTTAATGTGTTTATGTTAGGGATTTGATATGGAAAGTAGGGTTTGGAGATTAATGGGTTTCATAATTGGGGTTAAGCAATGAAATAGCGAAGAAGGGTACAAAGAAAAAGGATGAAAAATTTGCTGTAACAGCAGAAACTGAACATTGAGAAGTTGGAACATGAAATTTTGGAATTTTGTTTTGTTTTGGTTTGGTATGGTGTGGAACCAAAACCAAACCCTAAATGGAATCAATGATTTAGAGTTCTAGGGAATGATAAATTGTTACTTTTGTGTGTGAGAGAAACTAAGTTAAGTTAGGGTGTGTGGTTTATGTGGTGTGGGGAAGAGTGGGTGGGTGAGCATGTTAAAAAGCATGATTTTGTGGCATGGTTAGTGTGGGGGTTGAGAGTGTGTGGGGTAAGGGAATTATGGCATGGGAGGTGATGTGAATAATGTGAGTGATGGTGTGCTTTGTAAGTGAATGATCATGAAATCAAGGGGTTTGAGGTGGGTCCATGTGATTAGTTTATGGTTATGTAGATCAGAAATCTAACATTATCTTCGTCCTTTAGCATAGATCTATTGATATTGATATGAATGTTTCATTATGGAATAATAGGATTTAACTTTTAAGAGGGCAAGTCAAGTGGCTTTATTCAATTTTAAGTTAAGTTTTGCACATCTTTCCAAAAAATGGAATCTCTTTCTAAGATTATTACCGCCTGCGTGAATGTCACTTGGTGCATGCTTTCGGAAACTATATTACTTCCGCGACACGGATATCATTGTAATTAAAAACAGGTTAAGGAATGCTTCATAAGTTACTAAATAATGATATGTTTTGATAAAAGTTTGTGTATTTAATGCACCGTTGATTGAAAATTTTATTTTTTTAAGTCATGTTAACAAGTGTTCCGGCACACTAGGAAGTAAAAAAAGAAATTTTTCATAAAAAACAATAATGTTTTTGATTTTTATAAAATTGAACATTCTACTTTTCACCACTTCTTTATGGAAAGTTTCTATATTAATCTTCTTAACTAATGTCTCAGGGGCAGTAATTAACATTTCTCTATTTTTTAATGAATAATTTCTTATTTTTTATTTTGTGTTCCGAAGGCATTTCCCATTAAAAAAAATAGAATTTTGTGTTTCGAAGGCATTTCCCATTAAAATTGACTGTTACTTTTCCCACCCTATGCCCTTCTCACGCGCCCTGCAAAAATTACCAAATTGCCCTCCGGAAAACAAAATGTGGAAAACTAAAGACGGGTCCGGATTATATATTTCGGACATATTCGAAGTATAAAAGGAAGTTCACCCCCATTTTTACAGTTTCACTTTTTACTTATTCTCTTTCTCCCTCTAATCCCAAATTCCGATCGAAAAAATCCAACCAAAATCGGTGAAATCTTGCCCAAACGGACCGCATTTCAACCCTTAATCAACATCACATGGAAGGTTAGTTCGATTTCTCTATGAATACATGTAATTTGTACCGTTTTTTTTTCTTATGCACTGATGCAATCTGGATTTTGTTTTCCGGACTGGATTGTTGCAATCCGGAAAATAAATTTCGGAAACACCCAGAATATGTTTTGATCGTCTGTTTTGTGCTGATTGTGGTGTGTGCGTGTTACAGAAGGTTCATCCTCTACTCAGCGCGTAAGGGTGGTAAGGCATGCTTCCCGTAGGAGAGAGTGTACCCAACGGATGGAGGAGGATGGTGTTGTTCTGAGGCGTCGAGGTGGTGCCAGAGGACGCCATGTTGATGTCGAGCCTAATGTCGAGCATCAGCCGGAGCAGCATGAGCAAGAGTATATGGAAGATGTCGTGGACATGCAGCTAATGGAGGAGCAGGAGCTTGAGGAGGAGCTCCAGGCAATGGACGAGGATATGGAAGATGCCCAGCCACAGCGAAGGCGAACGAAGAAGAAGAAGGTGGTGGACCCTGACCCACTTGATGACTATCCAGGTGGCCCACACGACACTGGCTTGTTGTGGAGGTACCATGTGCACGTGGCCAGAAAGGTGTCTGAAGCCGAGGTATTTATTAATGTTAAACTTACTTTAATATGATGCTAATGTATTGTTTATGCAATGTTAAATTGTTAAACTGACTGTTTGTGAAGCCATGATTGTAAACTGATGTTTAGGTATTGTTTTTAATTATTTGCAGTGGCGTGGCAATTTAAAATGCATCAGCAAAGGAAAGAAGATAGACGTGATGCATGATTCAGAGACCACCCATATCATGGTTGCACGGTGGTGAGAAGACAGATTTCATGGCACCGATCTTGGTTGGCTTCAGGATACTAGCTACAACATGATTGACCAAGGTCTCATTTGTGCCTTTGTGGAGAGGTGGGACGAGGAGACTTCGAGCTTCCACCTTCCTTTTGGGGAGATGACACTGACACTTGATTATGTGTCATGTTTGCTGCGTCTCCCCATTGATGGCATGCTTTTGTCCCACGCGTCCATATCATGGGACGAGGTGGTGGAATGGATGGAGACGTACTTGGGGTCTGATCCGGGTGAAGCTCTTGTTGAGGTGACGAAGACCAAAGGTGCACATTGCCGATTTGGCTACTTGCAGATGATTTTCAAGTAGCATTTGAAGGAGCAGTTGGAGTTGGAGACTGAGCATGGTGGTGTGACTCAGGAGGTGCGGAGGTTGTGGAACCAGGCTGTCCGCATATATTTACTATACTTGGTGGGGGAACACGATCTTCATTGACAAGAGCCAGAATGATGTGGATGTTGTCTACCTGAGGTACTTTAGAGACCTCGATCTTGTTGCTGGTTATTTATGGGGAGCTGCGGCACTAGCTCACTTGTATAGGGAGCTCAACAATGTTGCACGTTGGAACTACGGTCAGGTGGCAGGATACCTGACTTTGTTGCAGGTATAAATTAAAAATTATGTTTTATTTTTTAAAATGTAAGTGTTTATGGTTTGTATATTTATATGTGGTTGTCATTGCTGCAAGCTTGGGTGTATCAGCACTTCCAAGGTATGGGAAGCAAGGATACTTGGGCAGGATATCGGGAGGATCAATATCCACGCACGATGCTTTTTCTACCACTGTCTGGTTTGGGCACACCAGACAACTACAGAAACCGTCTGGATAGGCTGGATCTGAGTGGCGTTGTCATGGCCCCATATAGAGACCACCGTGAGGCACGTCCGTTTGAGTGGGTCAGCCTTTACTCTAAATGGCTCAGATACGGAGATCGCATGGTGAGATATTTGCCTGAGTGGGTGCTTCGTCAATTTGGGAGGGTTCAGACCATCCCTCCACATCTTGCTGAGAATGCACCTCCTATGATTAATTTGGCGGAGATCACAAATCGCTTTCAGCATGCTCTTGATCATGCGCTGACACCGGAGCAGTTGGGGCAGTGTGCAGTTCATGGCGTGGAGGCAGTAGAGGGATACATTGAATGGTTTTATCACCAGTCTCATCCATGCACGATTCTTCTTGATATCCTGGTACCAGTGTCAAGGCCACCAGAGCGTGAGGTTCTTGATGTACTTACTGCTCAGAAGGATGGATAGCATGGGTACTTACGGCTTAGCGGGAGGATGAGCCGCATCAGAGACCATGTCTATGTTGTGATGTCCAGTGGTGTGGTTCTGCGAGGGTCTAAGGAATGGCAGCATTTGGAGGAGGTATTGAAAGAGGTGCATGATGGGAAGGTTTACCGTCGTCGGGGAGCTACTGAGGGTGGAAGGGGTGCCAAAGGTGGCAAAGGTGGTGGCAGGGGTGGTGGCAAAGGTGGCAGTGGTACAGGTGTAGTTATTAGGGGTTGATTGTATTTTATTTAATTTTAAAATTTGAATATTTTGGATAATTATGTTTTATTAATGTTTGAATGTTTGAAAATTATGTTGTGTCGTTAATGGTAATGTTATAAGTTGAATTTTATGTTTGAACAACTGATCAAACGCCAAAGCAGTTGAGTACATGCTCCAAAACAGATGGCTTCTGCCTCTGTACTGATGCAGTTCGGATTATATAATCTGGAACCATCATTTTCCACCCCATTTTGTTGACTTTCAACGGGGTGATTTGTACATTTCGGATTACACAATCTGAAAATTGTTAGAACATTTCGGATTGTATATTCTGAATCCATCTATTCAAAATTAACATCATCATCCATCAGGGTGGTTTAAGTACCTAAATCCATGAATGTATTCTGAATTAATATTCTGGAATGGGTTCAGATTATATATTCCGAACCAGGGGTATTTTTGGAAAAAAAAATAGGGTGCGCGAGGAAAGGCATAGGGTGGGAAAAGTAACGGTCTTAAAAATTTGGGTTAATATAGTTTAAAGTAATGTTTTTTTTTCCAGATGAATGAAAGTAATTTTTGTTTAGAGAAATAAATCTATAGCATTTCATTAATCAAAATATATTCAATACAATATTATATACTTCCTCCGTCTCTTTTTATAAGACTAATTTACAAAAGAAGTTTTGTCCCTAAATATATGGCTATCTGCAAATTTTTATACGCATTCATTATTCTTTTTTCAAATACACCAATCATTAATATTATCAATATACCTTGAAATATGAAAAGTTAACAATAAAAAGGGGTAGTAATAGTAACATACATTTATGACAAATCTATTACTTCAAGCACTTTTCTTAAAACTCGTGTTTTTTGAAAATTATTCCTATAAAAAGGGGCGGGGGGAGTATCAATCATGGTCTGGAAACTAGATGAAATGTGGTCGTCTTGGTAAACGTAAGGGTTGTCTCATTTGCTTCTCTTCGCACAAACTAAACACTGGAGTTTACATAGTATTGTGTAAAAAAAAGCCTTGCATTTTTGAATAATCATCACAAACTGTTTATATCATGTTTAGAGGATGACAAACTATCCACTACCTTTTCAGAATCAAGCTCAGTGTCTATAAGTTCCAAACTCAACTATGAACTCATTCAAAAGCAGTTAAAAGTCATAGAGCTTCACCCAGCAACATGTACCTCGGAAATTGGTTCAAACCATTCAGTTTTAGCCAACACAAAGTTGCATGTCTCATCCCTTATACACATTCTAATCCCAGCTTTATTGGTTTTCTTTGAAATAGACACATCAATGTTACATTTAAATCTACCTACATTATGTTTAGACCGCTTGGTATTACATATATGTCTTTGTGTGACGCATGTTGAACTTCTTACCAATATGACTTCCTTTTAGTCTTCAAGCATAGTGTTGGCACACTCTATTACATATGATTGAGCATCAGTCACATCATTCCACACCTTATTATTCCTTTGTTTCCAAATACGTCAAAGCACACAACACAACTAAAGAGTATCGTGTCTTCAACAAATAAAGCATGCAAAATATTAAAAATGATACCTTCAATATCGTCGCCCCCTTGTTGCGTCCAGCTAAGAACAGTAGAAGAAGCGGGAAACATATTCCATATATTACGACTGCATGAACAATGAAAAGAAAGATGAAGTCATCTTCATCACTAGAGTTACATAAAACAAAGATAGATGGGCACGTAGCATCTTTATCTTTGAGCCTTACACAAGTTGGAAGACAATTCCTAGACATTTTCACTTTTTGTGGAATTTTGAGCTGCCAGATCAATTCCCAAGATCCTTGAACTTTGAAATTGAATGTATCAAGTAACTTTTACATGCACTGCCCTTAGGTACGTTAAACCGAATACTCACCATTGCTTTCTTTTTTCCAAATTATGTGATCTTCAGTTAATGATGAGAACAAAGGTGTGTTTGTAATATTCCCAATAATTTGATTATCAAAAATCAAGTTCAACAGTGGTACATCCCTTTCCTTGTTATGTTGTAAAATGCAATCAGAAACTCTAATGCTAGCAAGAAGGGTATCATCAACATTTTGCGAACATATAGAAATATCATTTGTAATCCAATTGTTTTGTCATACTAGTATAGATGTACCATCCCATACACTACATCGACTCCCTGCCTTAATAAGTATTTGTAATTCAAAATGAAAGTAATGTTGATGGCAGCAACTTACTATCAAATAATGGAAATGAATCCTCTCCAACCATCTTTATTCTCTCTCATATGTTTCTCATCATGTGGTTAGAGGTGAGGATAGGTCAACTCAGACTAGTCTTTGAAATGTTGTAGTCTGTCTAACGAAACATTTGGAGGATTGAGTATGGCTTATAACCTTTCATAGGCTTTTTTTTATCTAGTCTGACAAATTTAAAAGTTTGGTCAGGCTTGAAAGTTTATTTCACATTAAGGTCATTAAATAGTCCATTTTACTTACTTCTAAATAGGTTAAACACACCTTAAGCCTATTTAAAAGCTTTTTTCACTATAAGGCTCGTAAGTTTCAACAATGAAATTAATTAATGGTCAAACATTATTCAAATATTGATCTTACATCTTCTATTTAAGTAATGAGTTCATGAGCTTTTATTATCTAACATTTGTCGAGTTGCACCTACTGATCACTCGGCTTTGTACGTGTGGGACCTTACTCTCTCAGAGGTCTGGGTCGTTTATTCTCCTCCAGCTGTCGAGTTGCAACCTTACACCGGAGTTTCTACACGGGTTTAGTGCTTAGGGTCGTCAATCCTATAGGGAGATCCACCTTCGCGCATAGAGGTATGTGGGGTTCATACTCTCTTAGAGGTATTTGAAACAATTAAAATAGGGTTCCCAAATTCTCAACGGTCCTAAAGGTTCCCTCGTCCATTGAATCTTAGAAGTACATCAACATATTCTCCAACTTGATAGTTCTACAAACAGACAGTCATATCTCATCTTCCTTACCAAGGATGAAAGAAAAAAAAAGTTACTATGCTGATTTAATTCCCTAAAGTTACTATGTCTCCCTAATTAGGTGGTATGTTATTAGTTACTTCCTGATTCGAGTAGGTTCTCATCAATATTAGGTATGTCACATCCCTAAGTACCGTTATCTTAGGGTTGATTCGCTTCAAAAGAAACAAATATTACGCTATATAAAAAACTTAAATGAAATAAATCAACAAATAAAATAGAGGTTCATCTTAGAACCCTACTCTAATATGGTTTAGTTACTCGTGGTAACTAAAGAAAAATTACAAAAGAAATAAAACATACCCTAGAGACTTAGAGTAAGGAGAGACTCCCCTTTTGAAACTCCTATTGTTTGCCTTCCTCTTGAACCTCTACGTTCTAAGTGAAAAACTATGAATGAGATGGGTTGTATTTATTGGCAAGTTTCCATCTGGGTTTGGACTGAAAAACTGGGTTTTTCCACTAAAAAAGTGGAAAAACCAGATCTGACTCAATCACAACTTGCCCAGGGCTCATGTTGGGGCGCATAGGTGCCTTTTTGCATGCCCAAGGTGCATTCCTAGGGCGCATGGCAGCAGCCCAGGGTACATCCGTGCAAATTCTTGCACAGAATCGCCTATTTCATCTTTCTTTTTTTTGTGATTCCTTCCATATAAGATGTCTTGGGACTTGGGAACAAAATTTCCCTCTTTGTAACGTCTTCTGAGACCTCTTGAATCTTCATTCATGGTCTTCCCAAGATCTTCAAGTTGTTTTGTTTTGCTTTGCCGATTTGCATGATTTCTTCTTGAATTACATCAAAACACCTTATAGTTGCTATGTTTCGAGAAAAACTTGAATTACGTGACTCAAATAGAAAACATTACAAAATGTCCTAAAAACCGTAGGCAATCGTTCTAATACTCCTCTATTTTGGATTAAAACTAAATGAAAATGACTGAAAACCATCATAAGAATAAAGTAAGATGTTGTCAAGCTTCAATTTTATTGTAAATGTACTATGAAAGTATTTATATATTAATAAAATGAGAATTCATATCATCTTTGTCTCTTTACTTTTTATGTCTATTTACATTTATTTTATGTTTTTATCATTTTTAATTATGTCATCAAAATAATAAACGAAATCTAGGCAAAACATTGTTTCATTGTTTCATATAATACAATCTGAAAATACCTATCAATCTGTCTTGGATTATACAATCTGAACTGAGGGTATTTTGGAAGAAAAAAAATAGGGTGCGTGAGAAACAGATAGGGTGAGCAAAGTAATAGTTAAAAAGAAGTTTACTTTAGTGGAGCCCAAACAATTACATTATAAAAAACAAAGATTACTGCTCTTCGCCCTGCACGTTTCGCTCCCACCCAGTGTACTGGACAGTAATGCCCCTGCGTGAGTTAAGTCACGCAGCGTGTCTTAACTGACGCACGTTATAAGCTCTGCGTGACTTAAGTCACGCACCACTGGCATGTGCGCGAGTTAACTCACGCACGTTGGTCAGTGGTCAGAGCTGAAGAACAAACATTTTTTGGACTATGGTCAGTTTTTCAACATTCAATCCACACATTTTTTTACCAAATTTTACACGTTTTTTGACCACATTAATGGTGTTTATAACCTATACTACCATTCTCACCTATAAATACCCCTCCGTACTTCCCTAAATCCTCACACCATATCACTTTCTCCCCCTCCTCACTCTCTCCCTCTCTTTCTCTTTTTTTTTGTCAATAGTCTCTTTGGGGGCAAAAGTGATCAAACTTCTTCGGGGTAAAATAGTGAGTAGCCGACTTGGGGAAGTGATCGACCCTTGAGATAAGTTTAAATCTGCTTTTTTTAACCCCATAAACTTTTTACCGTGGGTAAAAAATAATTCTTGGGGTAAAAAAAAACAGATTTAAATTTAGCCCAAAGGTTGATGATGTATTTTCCCCAAGAAGGCTGCTCACTATTTTACCCCAAGAAGATTGGTCACTTTTTACCCTAAGAAAGAGAAAATAAGCAGATTTAGTGAATTCGAATAAATTATTGTATGAATTTGTATTGTATGAATTATTAATAAAATGATATATTGTTATATGCCTCATTTCTGGTCATTCCTTGTTATTTATATTTGCTTTTATTTTCTAATTTTGTATTTAATGAATAAATATTAATTTAGTTCATTTCCTTTTATTTATATTTGTATTTATTTAATGACTAAAATCGAATCAATATTTATTTTAAGTTCATAAATAAATTAGAATAAAGTAAATACGTAAATAAATTAATTTTAATAAATAAATTAGAATAAAGCAAATAACATAATTTGAAAATAGTAAATAAATTAAAAAAAATAGCTATTTTGTGTCACTTAACTTGCGCCACTCAACTTAACTTGCACCACTTAACTTGCGCTACTCCATTTAACTTGCGCATTATTTTAAACTTGCGCTAGTTAACTAGCGCAGTGGCATTTTGGACATGGCTACAGGGTGCGAGTGTTTTGTGCTGAGGGAAGAGCAGTAATCAGAAATCAGACTACACAAGCAATTGAAAAATTCGCCCTTAATGTTACATTTTTTTCTAGTCACGCCATAAAAATATTCAGACACACCCAAACTTAATTAAAATTATATGTGAATACTGATAGTACCCTTGTTCTTGTAAAGTTAAAAAAAATAAAAATAAATGTTTTCATTCTTTACTCAATATCTTCACATCTCTCCAACATACATTCATGGGTGGAAATTGCCCTTTTTTTATATGGAGTATGATTAGAAAAAATCTTCATATATATTATTAGAGAAATAAAATATTCCAGCATCAAAAAATAGGAGAAATGATCTAACTAAATAAAAATACTTTGTTGTTTTGGCACAAAATTTCAGAATACCGTTGAAGGATCATATAACCACTAACATCAAATATCCATCCCAAAAAAAAAAGTATCTATGAAAAATATGAGTACTTCCTGAATCCAAAGTAAAATAACAGATGAACAAAAAAAATGGCAACAAATTCAACTAAATCTTTGAGCCAAAAACTTGAAGTTTAGGTCTTGTAATTGGTATTCTTGATTTTATTCCTTCCGATCATTATTGTTGTTACCTGTGATATTTCCATTGTTATTGCCTTCTGTGACATTATTGTTGCTATCATTGTGATTTCCTTCGGTGACATTGTTGTCATTATTATTATCAGTAGAAGCAGTGTTGTTGTTTGGCTGAGTATGACCAATAATGGAAGTAAGAGCAGGTGACAATGATGCAAGAAAATTTGGATTAGCAGCAATGGCAGCATTAAAAGCCTGAGCAATATTTGGTACCGCTAATAATTGTGAAGGGCCAGCTGCATATTTTGACATTTGTAGTCCAGAAAATTTTGATTGGTTTTGATTAGGTATTTGAGGGATCAAAGAAGATGAGGAATTTGCAGAACTCTGAGAGATTAAAGGAGTTTGAAACTGATTTGGGTTCCTTTGTGGAGTATTTGGAGATTGAGTATAATCAAGTGTAATAGTTGAAAATGAAGCAGGAGCTGAGATAGTTGAAATACTTGAAGAACAAGGAAGGAGTGTTCTTGTGGGTAAATTTTCATTCAATTGTCCACCATTACTTGATGTTGATGCTGAAAGAAGCATCTTTGCAGCTGCTGAAGTTGTTTTTGCCATTTCTTTGGTTGTTGTAGGTAAAGGGTGGCTGTGATTTCCTTCATAAGTTGTGATTACAACTGTTCTGTCAAGAGCACACCTTTGTACCTGTTAAGTTTGAATTAAATAAAATAATATTGCCATTGCAGTACATACCATTTCATAAGTATTTTAATTAACCTAGCTAATAGCTACCATTTTGGATTTGAGTTTGTTGCATTCAGCGAATCCAGACATTCACATAGTAAGTACGTCGACGTCTATGGTCGTTGTATCGAAGATTAGATGATCCAAACTTCAATGCATATTTTGATTTTTAATGGCCATCAACGTGATGGAAGTGTAAATGCATGGATTGTGGAATGGAGCAAATCCAAATCCATTTTCTAGCATAGAAACATGAGCTTTGAAAATGGAAACACATTTGAATTAAATTCTATTGTTATCCAACCTCGTGCAATGCATATCAAATAAATCATCACTAATAATGTTTATGTATGTAGAGTTATTTTGTAATAAATTGAAAACATACATAAAATAATTATTAACTAACAAGGTTTTAAAATATGCATGTTTGTGACTGTGATCTAGGAAACAATTTGAGAGTTTAATGTCGTTGCAAATTTAATGCAGTTGACGTTGCATAGATCATATTTGATTGTAATTCTCTATAATATTGAATATAATAATGAGAAAGCAATCATTAGGGTAATATAAATTTAAAACCTTAATAAATACTCTTTCCGTTTCAAAATACATGTCGCAGTCAACCACTGCACACATGTCAACACACAACTTTGACCATTAATATCTTTAATTATATATAATAAAAAATTATAAAAATTTGATATTTTGAAAATATTCGTCAAGACAAATAGAAAAAAAAAACATCTTACATGCTATTATTTGTATTTATATATTAGTTAAAAAAAATATGGTAAAAGTATGGTAAAAGTAAGCTATGTGAATAATGCACATTGTAAAATTGCGACATGTATTTTGAAACGGATGGAGTACATGTAATTTGGATAATTATAGAAGAAAGTTACATGTTTTCGGACTGAGCAACCATGGGCCATGCTGCAACGATAATAAGATTTAGGACACGGGTTTCCTTTCGACAGTTTTTGTCCATACTTTCTCCATTGACATCCATCAGTGATCTAACACAGTAAAAATAAATTCTTTAAGCAAAAAGGACAACAAGTTATCATATATAAACTTACAAAGTTGAAAGTTAATATACACTTTAACATACCATGGTTTCTTCTGATCTAGCTCTAATAGAAACTCTTGATTTCATCAATGTTGCCTCAACATTATCAACATTAACATCCGCGTTCTTACTAAGGACTAACTCCTTTGAAGCAACCCCGATGCTTTTCATCGCCGATCCTAACTGGTCCTGACTTCTACGTTTTCTCATTGATGAGGAACAAGCTTCATGATCCATCGTAGTCTCAGCATTAGTAAGCAACACAAGATCTTTGCATTGCCTTGGCACCAACTCTCCACCATTCTCAAGTCTCTTTTTCTTTTCACATTTTCCATTATAAACTTCTTTTCCTTTAACTTCCTTAACCTTATTAGTAGTCAATCCAACATCAACAAATTTCCTTTTCATTAATTCTCCACCATTCTTCATTCTCTTTTTCTGCCCAAATTTTCCATCAGAAACTTCTTGTCCTTTAACTTCCTTAACCTTATTAGTAGTCGATCCAAGATCTTTCCTCGACCCCAGTACTCCACCATTCTCAGTTCTCTCTTTCTCTTTAAATTTTCCATCAAAGACTTCTTTTCCTTTAACTTCCTTAAACTTATGGTCTAGCATCACTTTCTCGAAACACATGCGCATGGTATTGTAATCTGTTTTAAGCTGATCATACATCAATTTTAATCTACAGTTCTCCATTTTCTTTCGTTCAAGCTCGCCTTGAAGAATAGCCATCTAAAAACAGTTCAAAGAATTCAAACATCATCACAAAAAACAGCTTTGGATCCTCTCACATGTGAATAAAACATGTTAGGGTTATAATAATCATCTCACTATTAAATTGAATTTGATTATCCAACAAAAACAAAATGCATTGGACCCCATCATATTAATAGTGTTATAAGAGTGCAACGCATTTTAACATTGAGATCATTGACATAACTCACTCATATTTTTTTCACAAATAAGTGGATCCAAATCACATAAAAATATTCTATAAACACAGACATACACATAAACACCGGACAAAACAATAAAATTGAAACGTTAACAACCAATAATAATTTGAGAAAATAAAACAATAAACTGTAACCATATGTATTGGTAATTCAGTATCGTATGAGTGCAATGACGGACCCAGAAAATTTGAGTAGTGAAGGCAGTATTTAAAATAATGAATAAATAAATTCAAATTAGGTTTAAAATATTAAACAATGTATGTTTTAAAAAAATCAAATAAAAGAAAAATAAAATATGAAAGAATTTAATTAGTATACTCTATCGATGAACAATTATTTTACATATTCATTTAATGATGTGCTCCTACATCAATTAACATTTATGAATACACATAATTTCTCATATTCATTAATTAACGTGGTAATATAACATTGGATACATGTATTAAATAATTGTAAATTGACAAAACATACTAGTTAAACTCAATATGAATACATAAATATTATTTATGGTTGAAATAAGGGGAAGAAATGGATGACAGCTCAATGGTTGTATTTATCATTATATTGTATTATACTTATAAATATAGGTCAAAGAAGAGTAAGAGATCAAAACTACAAGTCAAACCAACCAAGAAACATATATATGGTTGAAAAAATTTAAATGGAAGTAAGAGTCTTGGCCCATATTGTAGTCTATATGGGTCTGTCCCTGTGGGTGTCACACATTGACGAGTCCATACACCTTCAAATCTAAAGAGTGACTATGTTATATATAAAATCACACAATTTTGACTCAGATAAACGAAAGGGAAAAAAATGTTCATTGGGTATAATTTCTTTAAATTCAGCTAGGTGTTAATAACATTACCTCCCTCTTGGTTTTTTTGTCTTCTGAATTAGGTGGCATGCCATCATCCATCATAGATTGATCGTTACTAGTATTGGTAGTAACAGGAATGGGACCAAGCTATTGAAGAAAAAAATACATATTCATCAAATTAACAAGATGATCATAAAAAATAAATGATTGTTTATGATTATAAATTCAAAAGCTATGAAATTTAAAAACAATATATATAATATAACTAGTAAAAAAAACTATAATGGGATATTGAATTATGGTCACTCACGTTTAGCTTTAGTTCCAATAAAGATGGTGTATTCATATGAATATGATCATTGTCAGGGACAGAGGCAGAGACAACTTCATGATGGTCATTGTTGTTGTCCTTAAAGAAATCGAACTCTATTCTTGTTTCATGAGATGAGATTGGAGAGATTTGATTTTCATTGGAGGACCTAATATTGACTAGGAAAGGGATAGTACTATGTGTAGCATCCATGTTTTCGTTGGGACTAAGTTTCAACTCAAGGTTGTTGGTGTCTTCAGCGAAAGAGTTGTTATTAACTGGAACTGAAGCCATGGATACTCTCTCTAACAATGAAATTCAAAGAGAGTGATAGATAAGTGTTAGAAGTTTTGGAGACTTGAGATGATCACCAAAAGTGTGTAGTTGTGATATAAATAAATAAAAAAATGTATCTTTTCTTTATGCTTTGAATGTTGTTGAATTAGATTTGAATTTTTCATTGACTCATTAAAACAGGTATACTTGGAAGAAAAAAAATTTAGCTGCCATATGGTATATATCTTCTATAATAATAAAGGGGTAATGAATATTCATTCTATTACCATAATTTTTTTATTAAATAAATAATAATACTTAGTATACCTTGCTCTTTTTTTTAAGAGAATACTTAGTATACATTGCATCTTTCAAAAAATAAAAAACTTAGTATACCTTGTTCTTTTTTCTTTATTTTTAAAAATTAAATATTTTAACGTGCAATTACAATATTAATTACTTGATTCAAGTTAAATTGTATAAATGATAAAACTCTCAACAAAGAGTTTTAACATTTACACGTTTTAAGAAAACATTCTAGTAATTCATCAAATTATGTTGATAGAAAAATTTACTTTTAAAATATTTATTTATTTGATACTGAAACTGTGAAACACAGTATGCTTATTACTGTGTGCTCTGTTATTGATGTTTAATTGACAAAAAGTTATAAACTAGATGTAAAAATTCTATTAAAGTTTCATATCATAAAAAAAGAAAAGTTTAAATGTACTACCTTATCAAGAATATGATAACATGTCATCTTACATTATTCTTAACATGTTTTTCAGTTATTTTTAATAGGTTTTACCAGCAAAATAGAGGAGTATTAGATCAATTGTCTATGATTTCAGGATATTTGTATTATTTTCTATATTTGAGTCTGTAATTCTATTCTTCCCGAAACATAGCAATTTTATGGTGTTCTTGATGTAATTCAAGAAGAAATCAAGCAAATCAGTCAAAACAAGACATCTTACATTGAAAAAAACACCTAAAAAGGCAAAGAAAGCATTTCAGCATCAACAGTTGCACTGAAGCGCCCAGGCACACCGGAAGGAGCGCTCGGTGTCCAGAGGAGTGCAGAAAGTGCCCAGGCACATGCAAGGGGGGCGCCGAGCGCCCATAATTGCAAGGCACATGCGCCTGGTCCATGGTCCGGGGGGGCTAGGCGCCCAATGACTTGCAAAAAAAGTCATTTTTGTGACTTTTTCGCCCCTAGAAGCCCATGTTTTTAGCCAAAGTCAGTTGAAAACTTTCCATATAACACTACAAGAAGTTTGCCATATAGCAACAGACACCTTTAGTAACCGCAGAAAAAACCGTTGCTATAGATAAAATATAGCAACTAAAATTTCAAACAGGCGTTGCTATAGGTCAAGACAGAAAAAGTAGCACAAATTTCCAAGAAATATTCACTTGGCTCCAAAGCAACCCACTAAATTTTTCACCATTTTCATTCATTCCCACAACAAAAACTAAAAAAATAAAAATAAACTAACTCAAATCACACAGAAACGTAACACAATATCCTCACTACTCACTCAAAACCCTCTCAAAATCAATAATCCCAAATCATAAAACCCAAGGCACAAAATCATCATCATCATCTTCTTCTTCTTCTTCTTCTTCTTGGCACAAAATCATCATCATCATCATCATCTTCTTCTTCTTCTTCTTCATCATCATCATCTTCTTCTTCTTCTTCTTCATCATCATCATCATCTTCTTCTTCTTCTTCTTCTTCTTCTTCTTCTTCTTCTTCTTCTTCTTCTTCTTGGCACAAAATCATCATCATCATCATCATCATCATCATCTTCTTCTTCTTCTTCTTCTTCTTCTTCTTCTTCTTCTTCTTCTTCCTCTTCTTCTTCTTCTTCTTCTTGGCACAAAATCACCACCATCATCATCATCATCATCATCATCATCATCATCATCATCATCATCTTCTTCTTCTTCTTCTTCTTCTTCTTCTTCTTCTTCTTCTAAGTAGTTAATAAATAGACGAAAGATACCGAAAGCGAGTTCAACCTAGTAGTAAGTACTTAGGAGGTGACATTACTAATATTGAGTAAAGTCTATTAAACCTAGGATGTAACTAGTAATTAATTGGGGAAACAAGGACCAAGGGGAGTGAACCAATCCTAGTAAGACCATTCTCCTCGACCTCTTGGTAAGGTAGACGTTGATAGGGCTGCCCGTTTGTATAACTACCAAGGGGAGAAGGAGAGTGTGTTATGAGTGTCCTAAGATTCATAGATGGGAAGATCTTCAGGAACATTGACCTTCATTGCCTTTGGAAATCTAGGAACGACAATTTAAGTCTATGTTTCAATTACCATTGAATTAGCAAGATCTCACATGTATGGATCACCGTGTGATCAACATGTGCAGTTAGCCATCAGAGGGATATACCTAGATCAACAGAGATAGTATAGACCCCGCAAGTAAGGATCACCGTGCGATCAACAAGTGCAGCTTGACAACCGACTAGGTTAGAATGTCCCAACGACCTCATCACTTGTATAGTCTACTTAAGATAACTAAATGCAACTTGAATGTTATTTAATTCCAACAAATTAAATAGGGGGGATTCAAAGAGTCTTAACTGTTGTTTACTTTTCTGCAGCCAAATAGGTAACTTGCTCTGTTGCAAACAGATAAAAATTGTAATCTCTAACCCTTTACTCTTTTATTTTATAACGTACAACTGAAATAAGTAACGTGAATTGTTTGGACGAAATGATAATCCATGTGGATACGATACTCTACTTATAATTTTATTACTTGGTGAACGATTTGGTACACTTGCCTAATCCGACAATCAAGTTTTTGCTGCCGTTGCCGATGATTGTTGATATTTTCGACTAAGCAATTCAATTTACTTATTTATATCTTTTATTTTTCTGTCATTTATTTTTCCGCATTTTATTTTTTTGTTTTGAAAAATTCAAAAATACCAAAAAAATAAAATAAAAATCCAAAAATACCAAAAATATTATTCCAATTGACTTTGTCCTAATAAGAACTTTATGCAGTTTGTTTTATGCGTAATACTAAAATAGATATTCTGCAATTTGATCCAGACATAGATAAAACTGAACAAGCACTTCGGAAAGCAGCCCGAATTGCAAGAGAAAGGACAGAACAACCAGAAAAATTCTCAATTCAAGACTATTCATCGGACGAGTAAAAAATGGGAGATGAACATCACATTACCCTAGGAGACTATGGGAGGCTGGATAACTTGGAAGAAGTATCACTTGGGTTTCAACCAGCAAACCCAGTGGTGTTTGACATTAAGAATAATGTTATGATGAATTTGAAATCTAACCAATTTTCAGGTAAGCAATCGGAAGATTGCAACGCTCACTTGACACTTTTTCTGGATGCCTGCAGCTAAATCAATCCAGTTGGGGTGTCAGAATCTGACAAACGAATTAGGTTGTTTGGATATTCTCTAAACCGACGGGTAAAGGAATGGTAGGACACATTACCAAGTGGTACGATCGACACTTGGGATCAGCTCAAGAGAGGGTTCTTGGACAAGTATTTCCTTACAGCAAAATACTTGGCGCGGAAGAAGGAGACTTTCAGCTTCAAACAACAAGAGGGTGAAGTGCTTTATGATGCATGAGAGAGGTTCAAGATACTATTGAAGAGGTGTCCAGGTCACAAGTGTTTAGATATAGATATCATGCAAGCTTTCACTACGGGACTAAAACTAGATAGAGTTCAAATGATCTTAGGGAGACCTTTTATCACCAAAGGGTTTGCTTAGAATCTAAGGGGAATGTTGTGAATTTATCTTTTGAAGGTATATAGAAAGAATTTTTCCCTATGCTTGGCCATTTGAATTCAAATTTCCCACAAATGACAATTCTTTTGTAGCCAAGCCACGTTACAACCCTTACAAGACCTTAGTGATCTATGCTTTTATGGTTTTCAAAATGGTATTTTGGATGGACATATAACCTGATCAGGATGTTAGCATGAGTGTCGGATGTGTGTTCATGTCCCACATTTCATGATGTATATTGCTTATCTACTTACAAAGAAGTGTGTTAGGTGTGGTTCACTGATAACCATGTTATTGACTTGAACTGTATG